>SDBS01005688.1_pt1 | contig 12116 bp, 17 predicted proteins | sample 2277091 | NCBI WGS metagenome assembly SDBS01 (sample SAMN10404972, study PRJNA504765) | marine sediment metagenome | isolation source: marine sediment core GS10_PC15, 163 cmbsf | place: Arctic Ocean: Southern Knipovich Ridge | collected 2010 | reverse complement strand
AAAAGATGCAGGCCTTCATCTCCGCGGCCAACCGGGAAGAACTGAAACCGAGCATATAGATGTCACAGAACCCCCGTCGCAAACTCCCGGAATCCTGCGCGCCCGTCACCGGCGCGTGGGTGGTGACGGTCTGCGATTGCATGACGCTGCTGCTGTGCTTTATCTTGCTGTTGCTGACGTTTTCCTCCCTCGAGGACGGCGCGCTGGACAAGCTCCAGGGCGCGATGCCGGGACTGTCCTTCGATTCGATCTTCCCTCACCGGCGGACCATCCGCGACGCTCTGCTCCCAGCGGCGGACGTGCAGGTCGATCACACTCTGGAGGGGAGCGAGAGACCCACCGAGGAGGAGCCCAAGAGCATCAAGAACCCGAAGCGCTCGCTCGTCATGTTCGATACGGAGGCATATCGGGACCTGAAGGTCGTTCGGGTCCCCTCGCGAAAGCTCTTCCACGCCAGGGGCAGCGTCCTGAAGGATGAGGGTAAAGCGCTGCTGGACGTGATGGCCTCGTTCGTCGCTCCCTCGCGCTGCCAGATCATCGTCGCCGAAACCAGCAGGGATCCGATGCGCCCCGGGTCGCCCGACCCTGTCGCCGCCGAGCGGGCGTGGTCGGTCATGCAGTACTTCATCCAGGGGCGGAAGCTGTCGCCGGACAGGTTCTCGCTCGCCCGAGGCGGTTCGATCGCCGCTCGGGAGCGGGGTGGCGAACCGGCCGTGGAGATCGTGTTGCTGACGGGGGGCCTGTATAGATGAAATCCTCCCGAAAGCCGAGCTCGTCGGGCAAGCAGGGAACGCCCGGGTGGATCGTCTCCTTCACGGACATGATCACGCTGCTGCTGGCGTTCTTCGTTCTGCTCCAGGCCTTCGCGAAGATGCAGGATCCGGACCTGTTCCACATCGGCCGCGATTCCTTCCGGCGCGCGATCGCCGGGCTCGGAATCCCCAACCTGCTCTTCGGCAAACAGGACAGGGCCCGATTCGACTTTCGCAAGCAGAAGCACCCCGCCGAGGAGGCCGAGAACGAGATACCCAGGAACCGCGCCCTCGACGCCGAGGACGAGAAGATCCGTCAGGCGTTCGAAGACTTGCGACGCAGCATGGAGACGCGATCGTCGGACGTGCAGGCCGAGCTGCTCGACAAGCGCATCCCCCCGATCGCCTTCGCACCGGGACGGGCGGAGCTGGATGCAGCGGCGAGGGGGTACCTGTCCGAGTTGGCGATCGACCTCCAACAGAACCTGCCCCACAAGGGCGTCAAGGTGTACGTGATCGGGCTGGCGGGCGACGAGAGGGCGGGCAAGTCGCGATGGTTGATCTCGGCGCGGCGGGCGTGGGAGGTGCAGAGATTCCTGGAGCAATCGTGCGCCCCCTTCGCAAAGCAGCGCCGGTGGGCGTTCGCCTCTTGGGGCGCGGGGGCCGGGGGCAAATGGCTGGAGAGATTGGGGCGGATCGGCGACCAATCGTATGTTGTTATCGTGATCACGAAAGAGAGAGGCTGAGATGGCTGAAGAGAACGAGACCCAGGAGAACGATGAGAATCGTGCGGGCGGGGATGACGCTTCGTCCGGAGGCGGGTCCAAGGGATTGCTCGGACTGGCGATCGCGATCGTGGTGGTCGTCGCGGCTGCCGGCGCGGGTTACGCGCTGGGACGAATGCTGGGCGGGCCCGAACAGGCCCAGGCCGACGGCTCGGATCAGCAGACCTACCAGAGCAGTTCCGGGCAACAGGACCCCGGGGAAGAATACAAGTACTACGAGTTCACTCCGATCACCGTCAACCTGAACGAACCTCGCCTGGCGCGCTACATCCGGGCGACGATAACGCTGGCGATAAGAGATGAGGACTGGAAGCTCGCCGAAAAGGCAATCACGGCGAGGGAACCCCAGTTGAAGAACTGGCTGACCGTCTACTTCTCCGAGCGCACGATGGAAGATGTTCGAGGAGCGAAGAAGCTCAACCGTCTGCGAAGGGAGATCCGGGACGCTCTGAACGACGAGCTGGACGAGACGAGGCCGCTCATTGACCAGGTGTTCTTCAAGGAGTTCGCGGTGCAATGAGCGCGGAGACCTCCCAATTGCATCTGGCCGTCCTGGAGCGCATGCTCGCGATCGCGCGGGAAGCCCGTCCGTCCGAGGCGCCTCCGCCCGACACCATCGATTTCGACTGGAACGCGCCCTGTCACTTCACGCGCTCCCAGATAGAGCGGATCAACAAGTTCGCCGCGACGGCCGCGCAGAAAGTCTCCGAGGCGATGACCGCCGTGCTGCGCAGCCCCGTCGCCGTCCACCCCGAATCCGTCACTCAGCATTTCGGATCGCACCTGCTCTCAGCAGAGGGCGAGCGGACGAACTACTCTGTCCCGGTGAACGACGGGACCGGGCGTGCGTGCGGGGTGCTGATGCTGACCCCCGCATGCGCGAGCGGATGGGTGGGGAAGCTGCTGGGCGGCCCGGAGACGGCGGGCGACGAGCGGGAACTGTCGGTGCTCGAAAACACGCTGCTCTCCGAGGTGGTCGCCGCGCTGAGCGGCGCATTTTCGGCGGCTTCGGAAACCGCCGGCGGAACGGCATTCCAAGTGGACGGGCAGGTGTCCAGGGGTGCGTTGGACCTCCCCGGCGATAGCGCCGGCGAGTTCTGCAGGATCGTACTGGGGAAAGAAGGCTCCGACGAAGCCCCGGGCGTCTCGCTGCTGCTGCTCAGCGAAGCGCTGGACGGCGTCGCCGGTGTGGAATCCGAGGATCGGGGGGGAACGGCGTCGGTCGATCTCCGGGCGGAGATCGCCGCTCATCTGGGGCGGTCCATCGTTACGGCGACGGCGTGGGTGGGGACGGCCGCGGCGAGCGTGCAGGAGATCGTCGCCCTCGAGCCCGGGGACGTGCTGCTGCTCCAGAAGAAGGTGAACGAGACGATCGACCTGGCGGTGCAGGACCGCCTCGTGCTTGCGGGGCTGCCCGTCACCTGCGACGGGTGCTACGCGGTGCAGGTTGTTGTCCCGGCGGGGCGAACAGCCCGCGCAAACGGCGCCCTCCCGGCGAAACCCGGGCCCGGACCCGACCGGGATAGTCTGGAAAGGAATCGAGACGATGGCTGAAGCGACAGCAACGGATACGCAGGATCAGACTGAAGAGACTCAGGGGGCCTCGACGGCAGAGGTCAGCGAGGCCGAACTGCCCGAAGCCGCCGACAACGGCGACAGGACAGGCGGGGGGCAGATCGACATCCTTCTGGACACCACCATGTCGGTTTCGGTCTGCCTTGGTCACGCCGAGGTCGAGGTCCGCCAACTGCTGCAATCAGGGCCGGGATCGGTCCTGCAATTGGACAAGAAGGCCGGCGAACCAGTAGACCTGTACCTGCGAGGCATCCGGTTTGCGACGGGAAACCTGGTGGTCGTCGGCGAACAGTTGGGCGTGCGAATCCGGGAGATTCTGCCCTCCGCGTCGGCTTCCCAGACCCCCGATGCACAGGATTGACCGCTCACGGGCCCGCCGCGCATCGCCGCAGGATCGCGCGGTGCGTCAATTTTTGCGACGATTTGTAAGATTTTCCGCTGCCGAGCACGTCTTGTGCTATCCCTAAGGCATGTGATATCAAGTAGTTATATTTGGCACGCCATATGCACCTTCCGTTTCGTCGGCGACCCGTACGTTCATTCCGAGGACACGCTGGTGAACGGAACGTTCTCCCGGAAAATCATCTTCTTGTGCCTGTTTGCGGCGGGGTGGGTGTCGCTGTGGTGCCCCCCCCGCGCACTTGCCGCCGATACCCGCCCGACCACCACCTCCGCGCCGACTGCTGTTGAGGAAACGGCCGACTCCCCTCCACCGACACGGCTCTCTGATCTGTTGCGCGGTTCCAAGGACTCCGATGGGGGATCGACCCCGCCCGCCATGTGGAAGATGCTCGCCTACATGCTGGTCATCGTCGTCCTGGGGGTGGGCGCCATAGTCGTGGTCAGAAAGGTCCTCCCTCGCATCGGTGCGGCGATGCCTTCCGGTAAGCGCATATCGACGATCGAGACCGCCCACCTCGGCCCGCGAAAGACCGTGCACCTGCTGCAGGTGGGCACGCGAAAGATCCTGGTGGGCGGAACCCGCGAGGGACTCTCAATGCTCGCCGACGTCACCGATGCCTTTGACCCCGCGCAGGGACGGAAGGGAGGTTCTGATGCCCAGTGAGAGAGGAACAGTGCTCGCGGCCGCAAGAAGGATCACCGTCGCGATCGCCTTGCTCGCCGCGGTCGGCACCGCCCGACCGGCGCTTGCCGCCGATCCCCCCGCCGATCCCTCCTCCGAAGCCACTGCCCCCTCCGGAGCCAAAAACTCTATGCCCGAGATCGGTCAGCTCCTGAAACTCGCCGACAAGGCCACATCCTCCACCGCCGGGAAGGAAGGCGACGCCGGGTGGTCCGCCCCGGTCAAGCTCGCCGTCGTCTTCACGATTCTCGCGCTCCTTCCCTCCCTGCTGGTCATGATGACATCCTTCACGCGGATCATAATCGTGCTCTCGTTCATCCGCCGGGCCCTGACCACCCAGGCGATCCCCCCGAACATCGCGCTGGTCGGACTCGCTCTGTTCCTGACGATCTTCATCATGTCCCCGACGCTCGGGCGGATAAACGAGCAGGCGATCCAGCCCTACCTCAGCGACGAGATCGACTTCGCCGCGGCGGTCGAGAAAGGCAACTCCCTGCTCAAGGAGTTCATGCTCCGCCAAACCCGCCAGAGCGACCTGGCGCTGTTCGTGTAGCTTTCTGGGATAGAGAAGCCCACCTCCGTCGCCGACGTGCCCACGCATGTGGCGATACCGGCTTTCGCGATCAGCGAGTTCCGCACCGCCTTCGAGATGGGGTTCCTCCTGTTCATCCCCTTCCTGCTGGTGGACCTGGTGATCGCGGGGATCCTGCTCAGCGCGGGAATGATGATGCTTCCCCCCGTCATCATCTCCCTGCCCTTCAAGATAATCCTGTTCATCCTTGTTGACGGATGGCGGCTGCTGGCGCGGTCGCTGGTCACGAGCTTTGGTGGAGTCTGACTATGGACGGTGCGCTGGTGCTTCACGTGGGACGTCGCACGCTGGAGACGGCGATGCTTCTGGCCTCGCCGATCCTCGGGGTGACGCTGGTGGTCTCCCTGCTGGTGGCCACCATGCAGGCGGTCACCTCCATTCGCGACATGACCCTCGGGGTGGTGATAAAGCTCGCCTGCATGGGCGTAACGGCGATGATCTTCGGGGGGTGGATGATGCAAGTCGCCGTCAGCTTCGCAAAGGAGATGTTCAACCACCTCCAGTCCATGGGACCGTAAATAGATGGAAGAGTGGATCGCCATTCTCTTACCCTTCGCGCTGCTCCTGGCGAGGATCTCGGGCTTCTTCGCGGTAGCCCCGATCTTCAGTTGGAGCCTCATCCCGGTCCGCGTCCGGGCGGCGCTGGCGCTGCTGATGACGATCTTCTTCGCGCTCATCACCCCGGCGGCGATCCCCACGGAAGATCCCAACGTCGTCACGGCCACCGTCCTGCTGATACAGGAAATCATCTGCGGGACGGCGATCGGCCTGGCGGTGCGGTTGGTGTATTCGGGGGTGCAGCAGGGGGGGCGGATCGCGGGCAGGCAGATGGGCATGATGCTCGCGAAGGTCATGGACCCCACCACCGGCGAGCGCTCCCAGTCGCTCGGAATCCTCTTCGACATGAGCTTCATGATTCTATTCCTGGCTGCCGGCGGACACCACATGCTGATACTGCTGCTCGCCCGCAGCTACGAGGTGTTTCCGATCGGCGGTACGCCGGACGTGGGCGTGTTGACGGATGGGATCATCACGGCCGGTACCACGATGCTTCTCTTTGCCCTGAAGCTCTCGGCCCCGGTGCTGGCGGCGTTCCTGGTGCTCGGGATCGTGCTGGCGGTCCTGGCGAGGGTGCTCCCGGAGATGAACGTCCTGACTGCGTCCCTCCCCATGAGAGTGGGGGTGGGCCTGTTGATGGCCGCCGCCATCCTTCCAATGCTCGATAGCTTCACCGTGGACCTTGCCGACTGGATGAGGCGACTGCTGACCGCATAGACATCGAAGAAACATGCCCGAGAAACCGTCACAGGAAAAGACCGAGCAACCGACTCCCGAGCGGCTGCGCAAGGCGCGGGAGAAGGGCAGCATACCTCAGAGCAGGGAGGTCGCTTCCGCGCTGGTCCTCGTGGCGATGTTGGTGGTCTTGGCGCTCATCGCGGGCGATCTGTACGAGTTCTTCGTCTCGCAGGCGAGGGAGGGGTTGGCGCTGAACGCCGGGCGGGCCGCCGACGTCGGCGGATACTCGCGTCTCCTGAAGGCGAAGATCATGCGGTCCCTCATCGCGATTCTCCCCTTCTTGATCGTCGGAGCCGGGGTGTCGGTCTTCTCGGGACTCATCGTGGCGGGGTGGTCGTGCTCCCCGAAGGCAGTCTCGCTCAAGTTCAACAAACTCAACCCGGTCACCGGGCTGCGGAATTTGGTGTCATTGAAGTCGCTCGTCACGCTGCTGACGGCGCTGGCGAAGCTGGGGGTGATGGTGGCGATCATCTGGACCTACCTGGACGGGAAGCTGGGGGAATGTCTGGCGCTGCGCTGGGCGACGCCCGCCGGTACCCTGGGTGGGATCGCCAAGCTCGCATTCGGGCTGCTCGTCAGGGTGGCGGTCGGGATCCTGGGGATCGCGCTGATCGACTGGGCGTATCAGAAGTGGAACTACAAGAAGCAGCTCAGGATGACAAAGCAGGAGGTGAAGCAGGAGCAGAAGGACAAGGAACTGTCCCCGCAGATCAAGGGGCGCATCCGCGGGATCCAGATCGAGATGGTCCGCAAGCGCATGTTGCAGGAGGTCCCGCTGGCGGACGTCGTATTGACCAACCCCACCCACGTCGCCATCGCCCTGCGGTACGATGCTTCGAACATGGAGGCCCCGACGGTCGTCGCCAAGGGTCCCGACCTGCTGGGCGAGAAGATCAAGGAGATCGCCCGGGCGCACAACGTCCCGATCGTGCAGCGCCCGGAACTCGCCAGGACCATCTACCACACCGTGGACGTTGGAGAGTGCATTCCCGAGACGCTGTTCGTGGCCCTCGCCGAAGTGCTGGCGATGATCTACCGCGCGCGCAACAAGCGCCTCTCGGGCGCGGGGAGGACCGACTAACTCATGAGTCCCGAAGGCGACAGCTCGTTGGACGCATCCCTGCTGGACACCGCCGACCCTGGGCTCAGGAGGCTGCTGGCGAACAACGAACTCGTGTTCGCCGTCGGGGTGGCGCTGGTTCTGGCGACGCTGCTCATCCCCTTACCGACCTTCCTGATGGACTTGCTGCTGTCGTGCAGCATTGCGATAGCGCTCGCCACGCTGATAGTGGTCCTGTCGGCCCGAGAGTCGATCGAACTCTCGACGTTCCCGTCTCTGCTGTTGTTCGTGACCCTCTTCCGCCTCTCGCTGAACGTCGCCACCACCCGCCTGATCCTCCTCAACGGGGACGCCGGGCAGATCATCCAGACGTTCGGGCACTTCGTCGCGGGGGGGAGCCTGGCGATCGGGGTGGTGGTGTTCCTGATCCTTGTGGTGATCCAGTTCGTCGTGATCACCAAGGGCGCCGACCGGATAAGCGAGGTGGCCGCGAGGTTCAATCTCGACGCGATGCCGGGAAAGCAAATGGCGATCGACGCCGACCTCAACGCCGGGCTGATCGGGGAGGAGGAGTCCCGCGAGCGGCGCGAGAGAATAGTCCGCGAGAGCGAGTTCTACGGCGCCATGGACGGCGCCAGCAAGTTCATTCGCGGCGACGCCGTCGCCGGGCTTATCATCACCGGGATCAACCTGATCGGCGGGTTCATTGTGGGGGTCACGCGGAACATGACCCCCGGAGAGTCGATATCGACCTACTCGATCCTGGCCATCGGTGACGGTCTGGTCAGCCAGATCCCGGCGATCATAATCTCCACCTCCGCGGGTTTCCTGATCTCCAAGAGCACGAGCAAGTTCAGCGTGTCCGAGGACCTGACCCGCCAGATGCTCTCGCGCAGCCGCCCGATCGGCATCGCGGCGTTCCTCTTGGGGGCGATGGTCTTCATCCCGGGCTTCCCCAAGATACCGTTCATCGTCCTGGCGCTGGGGACGGGGATGTTGGCGAGGGCTCTGAGGCGAAACGAGCGGCAGCGCAAAGCGCTTCCGGCCAAGGCCCAGCTCCAGAGCGACGCCGATAAGGTTCCCGTTGAGGAGCTGCTCGACGTGGACCGGATCTCCATCCAGGTAGGTCCGCGCCTTATCAAGGTGGTCGATCCGCGCAGGCAGAACAGTCTGTCCAATCGGATCGGTCCGCTGCGGCGAAAGTTCGCCCAGGAGCTGGGCGTGATCCTTCCGCTGATTCGCCTGCGCGACAACGTCTCGCTCCCGTCCAACACCTACGAGATCCGGCTGCACAACCACGTGGTCGCCACCGGTCAACTGGAGCCGGACATGTTCCTCGCGATGGACCCGGGGACGGTGCAGAGGCCCGTCAACGGGATGGCTGCGCGGGAACCGGTGTTCGACCTCCCGGCGCTGTGGATCGCGCCCGACCAGAAGGAACAGGCCGAGCTCAGCGGTTACACCGTGGTCGATCCGGAGAGCGTGCTGATCACACACCTGTCCGAGACGTTGCGGAAGCACGCCTGCGAGCTGTTGACCCGGGACGACGTCCAGACGCTCGTGGACCGCCTGCGCGACAAGCAGCCTGCGCTGGTCAACGGAGTGATCGGCGATCAGGTATCGATCGGCCTGCTCCAGAGGGTGCTCCAGACCCTGCTCAAGGACGGGATACCGATTCGCGACTTGGCGCAGATTCTGGAGACGCTGGGCGACCACTCCGGTCGGACGCGGGAGCCGGCTGCGCTCACCGAGCTGGCCCGAAAGGCCCTGGTGCGCACCATCAGCGAGCAGCACACGGACGAAAAAGGGAAGATCACGGCGATCGTCCTGGCGCCCCCGCTGGAGTACGAGCTCAGAAACAGGTTGGGGAAAGAGGGCGATACCGAAACGCTCGCACTGGGGCCGGAACAGGCGTTGGACCTGGTGAGGCGGATAACGGATGCCTGGAAGGACGGGATGGAGAGAGGTCTGGACAAGCTCGTCCTGCTGTGCGATTTCCGCATTCGCCCTCACCTGGCGGCGATGCTTTCGAGGCAGATCCCGCAGCTTCCGGTGCTGGGCTATGACGAGATAGCAATAGGGACGGATATTCAATCGGCCGCGACCGTCTCGCTCGAGGCTCTGGAGAGCGATGCCCTGAGCGCGGCGAGATAGAGGCAGCGAGCGCCGGATGCGCACGTGAGAGACTGCTGAGGAGCGCGTGAAGAGAATCGCAGTGACACTTTCGGTGATGGTGTTCTTCGCCATAGCGATCGTCGGGTGGGCGTGCGGGCTGAGTCCGTATGCCTGCAGCGTCAAGGCGGTCGTCGGTGCGATCATGATCTACGTCGTCGCGCGCCTCGCCGGGCGCTTCGTCGTCAGGATCGTCGCCGACGTGATGGTCGGCGACCTGAACGTCGGACGCGGATTGAGGAAACGCACGGGTGAGCCCAGGAACAAGTAATCCGCCGCCCCCATGGACGCTGCGTGAAAAGGTCAGCGCGGCCTACGCCCGCAACTCGCGCGACTCGCTCGAGGAGAAATGGATCCTCGGGAACCTTCCCCTCGTCCGCCACATCGTCCAGAAGGTCGCCGTCCACCTTCCGCGAAACATCGACACCGAGGACCTGATGGCAGCCGGGATGCTCGGACTGGTCAAGGCCGCCCGAGCATTCGATCCGACCAGGGACGCCGAGTTCGGGACCTACGCCTACATCCGCGTCCACGGTGCGGTGATCGACGAACTGCGAGGGCGATGCTTCGTCCCCTCTTCCGTTCGCAGGCAGATTCGCCGGGTGCAGGAGACCTATCGGAGGCTTCTCGATCGCGAGGGAAATCCCCCGAGCGACGAGCAGCTGGCGGCGGAGCTGGGCATCTCCCAGTCGCAGTTGTACCGAACGCTGGAGGAGGGACGGAAGCAGAACTTCCTGTCGATTCACGGGCTGAGCGACGAGCACTCCGTTCTGGGGGCGTTCGTCCCGGCGGCGGGCGGATTGCGGCCCGACGAGCAGGCGGAGCGGAAGGAAGCGCTGGAGATGCTCGCCGAGGCCATCAAGGAACTGCCCGAAAGAGACCGCGTCGTTCTCCTGCTCTACTACGAGCGCGACCTGACGATGAAGGAGACCGCCCAGGTGCTCCAGGTGACCGAATCCCGCGTCAGCCAGCTTCACGCAGGAGCGCTATTCAGGCTGTCCATGAGACTGAGGACCGTGAGATGAACAGCGAATCCGACTACACGGTGAACATCCCCAGCGAGATTTCCGCACCGATACCCGTCTCGACCCGCAAGGACCTGACCAAGCAGGCACGGGAGTCGCGCAAGAGGCGTCGCCGGGACAGGCACCGCAGGACCGAGGAGAAGCCTTCCGAGGCCGAACCGCCCCCCGACGAGTCCACACCGGCTGAGGGCGAGCAGGAAGAGGGGTCCCGCCCGCGTTCGGTCGCGGGCGAGGACGCGGACGACGGGCACGAAGTGGATTATCTGGCGTGATGTGGAAAGGACGCGAACATGGACGAGCTTCGCAAGGGAGTCCTCAAAGGCGACGCGATTCGGATGGGCGACCCGTTCAGCATACCGGCGCCCCGGAGTGGGAGTACGGGGGGCGTGGCGGCGGGCAGCGGTCCGACGGCGCGTATCGCCCAGCAGAACGATACGCACGCCCTCGTGGAGGTGGTCTGCTCGTGCGGGCAGACCATCCAGGTGCAATGCAACTACTCCGAACCTCCCAAGTAGATATCACGTTACACGCTTGCGAGAGAACGCTAAGACAAGAACACTTTTCAGGAGTCCACGTTATGAACCAAGTCATCAAGACGGTGTGCGTGCTTGCGGCGGCGGCGATGCTTACCGGGTGCATAAACCTGCCCGGCGGACCGGCCGTGGAAGTGACCACACAGACCGACGAACTTGCGCCTAGGGCAGAGTACCTGAGCGCGGCCGCGGTCGAAGCGACCGACGAGGGGCAGGGTGAGACCGCGGTCGAGAGCGCGCTGATCTGGTCGGAGAAGTACTCCGAAGCCGTCGAGAAGCTGGTGGTTATGCAGCAGGAGAACCGCCAACTCGCCGAGGCGAACCGCGCCTGGTCAGAGCAGAACGCCACGCTTCAGCAGGAACTCAAGCAGCACCGCACCGAACTCGAACAGGCCAACGAGATGCTCCTGGAGATGCGCTCCGAGCTGGACAAGTGGAAGAACAACGTCCTGGGCTTTCGCCAGGAGATGCGCCAAGCCCAGGAGACCCAGCTCATCGCGCTGCGCAGGGTTCTCAAGCTCCTTGGGGCTGACGTTCCCGCGGAAGGCGCCGTCTCGCAGGCGAACCCACCCAAAGACGAAGGGAACGCCCCGTGAAAACACCAGGGAAAGTGACAACCCGGCTCCTGCTGGCGCTGGTCGCCATACTGGCGGGCGGATGCGCAAAAGAGGCGGTCCCCGTCCCCGCGCGGATCGGACATCACCTGCGCTCGGACAAGAGCGTGCTGCGGCTGCATCGAGCGGTGTTCATTACCATGAACGACCGGAAGGGCACCCCGCAGATCGCCGAAGGGATGACCAATGCGCTGATCGGCGCTATCCAGCGCAGGCAGTTGTTCCACATCGATGTCCTGTCCCCGACCGATCCGGCCTGCGAGGGCCTGCCCCTCGATCAGCGGAGGGGGCTGTCGATGAAGCAGCTGGCTCAGTTGCGTGAAGCCCTGAAATGCGACGCGGTCATACTGGGGGCGGTGAGCCATTGGCAGACCTACCCGCGGATGCAGATAGGGATATACCTGCGGCTGCTGGATCTCAGGAACGGCCTTCCGGTCTGGGTGGTGGACCATATCTGGGACTCGACGGACAAGCAGACCGAGGCGAGGATCAGGGAGTTCTTCCAGAAAGAGATGCGGAGCGGATACGACCCGGCGCAGTGGCGGTTGGCGCTCATGAGCCCGAAGGTCTTTCAGAAGTTCGTCGCCTACGAAGCGGCTAATACCCTCCCCTCGCGCGTCCCGCTTGA
>SDBS01005687.1_pt1 | contig 12116 bp, 27 predicted proteins | sample 2277091 | NCBI WGS metagenome assembly SDBS01 (sample SAMN10404972, study PRJNA504765) | marine sediment metagenome | isolation source: marine sediment core GS10_PC15, 163 cmbsf | place: Arctic Ocean: Southern Knipovich Ridge | collected 2010 | reverse complement strand
TATTTTTTTATTTTTCTTTTTTTTTATTTTTGAATTTTGTTTTTTTATTTATTTTTAACTTTTTTAATTTGTTTTTTATTTTAACACTTTCAACATGTTTAAATAGTTTAGGCACTTCAAAAAGTTACTCTTTTTGTCTTTTACCCACTACAAACCCCGTTGAAAGTTGGCAAATCTGTGCCAAACTCGTTCAGATTTACTCATTATTTGATAATTACTCCGTAATTATGGATATACAGCCAATATGTTCCAGGTGTTCACAGATTGGAAGGGAATATAACTCAGGAGACCTGAGTTCTACATGTCCTTCCTCGTCTCCGCTCGTCAGGACCAGATAGCTTGGGAATAGTGCCGCCCCCCCTGCCCCCCCTCACGGGGGGGAGGGAAGGGGATAATGGCAGACAGGAAGTCTACACATGAATCTGAAACTAGTTTAAGGACACACAGGAAATGCGAAACTAGTTTAAGGACAGATTCTAAATGAATGATTAGTATAAGGAATGAACAATGTAGGAATGAGTGCCTGAGGCGCGCTGCCGCGCGGGAAGGGAATACTACATAACAACAAACTCAACTCTAAAAACATTATTAAGCCAAAGGTTTTCTTCTTCTAAATTATTCTTTTGTTTATCATCTACAAAAGCCATATTCTCTTTTAACACTCTCTTAGATTGGATTAACTTTATAACTCTCAATTCTTTATTTATAGCTATTATATCAATAGGAGAATGGCTACCCGCAGTCCTTTGAGCAATATCATAACCTTCCTTTCTTAATCTATATATGATATCATACTCTTTCCTTCTACCCTTTTTATATATGTTCTCTACCATATCAATAGCAAACAAAAAGATACTTATATACTTTAACACTTTTAAATAGACAAAGAAAGGGAATGAAACACTAATTAATCCCTAAAAACCCTAAAATAACGGTTTTTGGGGCTGTTTTTTAAGCGCTTGTGGAACTCACACAAAAAATTTTAAATAATATTATGTAACTTTAAAATAGTTACAAAATAGTTACCATTAAGTAGGAGAACTAAATTATTAAATAAAATCTACCCATTTAATTATTAGGCCCGAACGGTGTTTTTCTAGTTTAGGGTCTGTTAGGGTAGTGTATGTATGTATGTATCGGTTTCTTTTCTTTGGTTCTTTCTTTTCTTTAAACACATATATATTTATAAAGTATGTATATTTTGAGTATGTATGGTTAAAAGACATACAACATTGAATATAGAAGACGAATTGATACAAAAAGCCAAAGAAAAGTTCTTTAATATCTCTGAAATCGCAGAAGAAGCAATAAAACAAAAATTAGGAGGAGTAGAAGTTGTAATAGACACAACTGTGGAAAAGTGCGAGTTCTGTAATAAAGAAGGAGAAAAAGCCACAAAAGACAATTTAGAAGGTTTAACTTGGCTATGGCCAGATGAGAGATGGATATGTGAAGGTTGTTTAAAAGAAAAAGGCGAGAAATTAAATGCGAACTGAAGAAGAATTAAAGGAATTATTAAAAATCCAAGCCCAACTGAAACTAATCCCAAATAACATTGTAATCAGTGATGGAGATTTGGAGGAAATATACTCACAAGATGATATATGATATTTTTCAGCCATGGAAAACCTTAGATAAATGGCAAAAGGACTACATAGAGACAGAAAGGAACTGTTTTCTACTCTGTGGGAGGCAAAGTGGCAAAACTGCGGCTGCAAGCATAAAATTTGCTGAAAGAGCAATGAAAAACCCTAAGTCTATCATCCTAATGCTCGCATACACCGAGAAACAGGCCTACAATCTATTTTTTAAGACTTTGATGTATATAAAAGCCACAAATCCAAAAATGATTAAAAGAGGCGCAGATAAACCAACAAAACATATAATTAAATTAATAAATGGCTCTGAAATAATGTGCTATGCTGCTGGATTAACAGGGGAAGGAATAAGGACTTACACAGTAACTTCTTTAGTAATTGATGAAGCAGCCCCAATGGCAAAGGAAGTTTTTATTGCTGTAATGCCAATGTTGAGTGTTACTGGAGGAACTTTAGATATTATCTCAACTCCCAGAGGAAAAGAGGGCTTTTTCTATGAATGCTCAAAAAGAGATGATTTCAAAAAATTCTATGTATCTGCTGAGGACTGCCCAAGACATAAAAAAGAATTTCTGGAATCTCAAAAAGATATGATGGGAAAGTTATGGTATGCCCAAGAATATCTTGCAAGATTCATGGATGACATAAGAAGGGTATTCACTGATGACTGGATTAAAAATGTTTGCAAAGGAAAAAGAAGGGAAACAATATTATCTGAGAAAGAATATTTTTTAGGTTGTGATGTAGCGAGAAAAGATAAAGATGAATTTACTTATGAAATCTTTGATCGAACTAACAGGCAAAATATAATCCAAGTTGAAAACATTATTACAAGAAATGTGCCAATCCCACAAAGTGCAAGAAGAATAATTGCTCTCAATGAACAATATAATTTCAAAAAAGAATATATTGACAGTGGAGGAATGGGAATAACAGTCTGCGATATTCTTGGAGAAAGTGAAGCAAATAAAAGAAAAGTTGTTGAAATTAATAATGCAAGCAGAAGATATGTTGAAGATGGAGAAGAAAAGAAAAAAGGAATATTAAAAGAAGATTTATATGAGAATGTTGTAGCATTAGGAGATTCTAGTAAATTAATCCTATTAGATGATGAAGATTTAATTGTGTCTTTACAATCAGTCCAGTATGAAATTGTAAACGGAAAAGCAAAATATTTTGGAAATAATACTCACATTGCAGAAGGAGTTACAAGAGGACTTTGGTGCACCAAAGACAAAACTTTAAAACCTTGCATAGTATAATAACAAAATGGCATTCACAAGAACAACAATCACAGAAGCACAATTAGCCTTTTATTATGGAGCAAATGTTAATGCAGGGGTAACTGCAGACGCAAGTGATTTCTTTGTGGCAACAGAAGAAGCATATCTCTCAAATTTATTAAAGTTTGATTTTGTCACTAATTGGACAAGCCTAAACGCAATATACAAAGTAATGTTCACAGATTATCTTGGAAGAATGGCTGCTGTGGCTGCAATATTCTATAATGCAGCAGGATACACAGATGGAATTGAGGCAGAGAACATGGCAAAGATTCATTGGCAAAAAGCATTAGACATTCAAAAATTATTACAAGATTCATCAACTCAAGATTTTATGGGAACAAATAGTTAAAATGGTTATTAAATTACCAACAAAAGCAGGGCAAGTTCCAGATTTAGAACAAGCAGATGTTAGAGAAACCCCTGCATCAACTGCAACTGCAACAGCTGTTGGATTAACAGATTTAGATTATATATTACTAACAACTGATGCAGACACAACAAGAGACAGAGTTTTAACAGCTGGGGAAGGGATTGATTTCGCAGATACTGGAGCAAAAGGAACTTTAACAATTAACGGAGAAAACGCTTCAACTACAAATAAAGGTATTGCATCTTTTGCCGCTGCTGATTTTTCTGTAACAGCAGGAGCAATAAGTTTAGATGATGATGTAGTAAGCACAATAGATGGAGATAGTGGAACAGCCACAGGATCATCACATAATATTGACATTCTTGGTGGAACAGGAATTACAACTGCAGGAGCAAGTAATGATATCACAGTTTCATTAACAAATAAAACAAGTTATCTAACCATACCAGGAAGTGCATTTGTTCCAACTAATCCAGATGTAGATAATATAAGCTATGGATTTAACAACGTTACTGCTGATGCTGATGGAATTGTTTTCAGAGCAACTGTTAATCTCCCACACGGAGCGGTTGTAACTGGAATTATTGTTTATGGAAATGCTGCAGCTGCTACTGGAGAAACCTGGAAACTTAGTCTTTCAATTATAAATAATGCTGGAGAAGGAGGCATATTAGCAGGTCCAACAAGTTTTGACACTGAAGATACTTCAATAGATAATGCCACAATTAACAATAGCACAAGTAGTTATTATATTACAACTTCATCATTAGATACAAATGACGAAATTCATGGTGTAAAAATAACTTACACAACTGACTACATATAAAATGGCAATGAATGTAAAAAACACAACAACTCAGGCATTAGACCAGTCTCTAAAAATTCAAACAACGGCTGCGCAAGAAGTAGATAGAGCAGGAGCACAAAAAGAAACAAGGTGGCAATCTACTAAGTGGCCAACTTACTTAGGATATTACAAATCTCACAACGCAACTAAGGCAGTAGTTAATAAATTAAAAATGTGGAGTGTTGGAAAAGGTTTTAAAGCAGATAAAAAAACTAAGAAGATTTTGGATGAAATAAGGGGTTGGGGCAAAGATACTTTTAATGGAGTTATATCAAATCAAATAGGAGTAAAACACATTAACGGAGATTCTTACGCTGAAATAATCAAAGATAAAAAAGGAAAATTACTCAATCTCAAACCTCTAAATCCAGGCAGTATGGTTCATATTGTAAACAATCAAGGAATGCTAACAGAATACAAACACATCTTAACTGACGGAACAGAAAAAACTCTGGCCCTAGAAAAAGTATTTCATTTATCTTTAAATAGAACTGCTGATGAAATCCACGGCACAGGGGATATTGAAAGTCTAACAAATTTCTTAGATAAAATAAAACAATTAGATGAAGACATGGCAATAATGTTTCATAGATTTGTAGTGCCTTTAGTAATCTGGAAACTAAATACTGACGACCCAACTGCAATGGCAACTTTCAAAACCCAATCTCAGAATGCAAGAAATGGTGGGGATGATATGATAATCTCAGACAAAGCAACTGAGTGGAGTTTATTAGAAGCTGGAGTAGGTGTTGGAAAAACTATTGACCCTATGACTTGGAGAAATAAATGGACTGAGGAAGTTATTAAAGGAGGAGGAGTGCCTGCTTTAATTATGGCAATAGAAGCTGGGACTACTGAGGCATCTTCTAAGATGGTTTATTTAGCATGGCAGCAAGTTATCGAGGATGAACAAAGAAGCGTAGAAGACCAAATCAAAGCACAATTAGGATTAGAAATTAAATATGAATTCCCAGCAAGAATAGAAGAAAACTTAGGAGAAGATGAAGGCAAAGACTCAGCAATTAATAAAGGAAAAAGGTCTGAGGTTGAAATTACAACTAAAAAAGTAAACCAAACGTCTACAAAACCCCCAGCATAATGAAAGATAAATGGATAGTCATAACAGCGATGATTGTATTGGGAATAGTAGAATACGTTGCATTAATTAACGGTATGAACGGTACGATATTAATTATTACAGTAGCGACGATAGCAGGTTTAGCGGGGTGGGTTAGTCCTCAACTTAAACTTAAGTGAAAAATGTAACATGGAGAAGAACTGCAATAATTCTTGGTGTGATTATAATAGCAGCAATTTCTTTCGGTGTTGGCTGTGCTATGGGAGCAATTGAAACAGCAGAATTTTTGATAGATGAAGTTGTTAGAGTGATGAAGTACAAAGAAATAAACATCGATATTACAAGAGTAGAATTATTTGAATATTTTATAAAGTTGAAAGGAGGTAAATGATAATGGATGAAAAAGAAAAGAAACCAGAAGAAGAAAAACCAGAAGAAAAACAACCAGCAGAAGATACTGGAAAGGGGAATAAGCCTAAAACGCCTAAAGTCATTGACGATGCAAACTCAGCAGCAGAAAGGATGGAGCAAGCTAATGAAAAAAGAGAACTACTCCTACAAAGAGAAGAAGAACTTGCAGCAAATAGACAACTCGGTGGAGAAACAGAAGCAGGCGGTCAAGCCCCAGTAGAGAAGAAGCTAAGTGATAAAGAATATGCTGAGGCAATGGAACGAGGAGAAGCCAATCCTTTCAAGGAAGATGGATTTAAGTAAGTCTGATTTTGAAAGCTACATAGAACAATTAAAACTATCAATAAAATCTACTGAGATGGCGTTGAAAGCTAATAAAGTAATATTGGTATGGGCTAAGGAAGAACTTAAGAAATTCCCTGAGCCAAAGAAAAAGATTCCACCAGGCATAAGATAAAATGCACATTTTCACATTATTAAGAGGCATTAAAACCGAGCAGGATAAATTCATCAATGACTTATCTGGGCAATGGCTGCCTTATGCATTTGACGGTCACAAGAGTTACGTTCAAGTAGCAGTAAGACCACTCCAATTAGTAGAAATTATTTTTCCAAAAGAGCATAAGCAATTAATGTTGAATTCTATATGGCAAGATACAGAGATAAAACTTTCAAAGAAATATAAAACGATTTTAATGCCATTAAGAAAAGCATTAGGAGCTAAGAAAATACCTGAAAGAGGATTCCCTCTTAAAAAAGGAGAGAAGAAATTATTGCTTGGAGGTTTAACAAACTTGGCAAGATACCCTGTTGGCATAAGGGAAGACCCAATGAACCCTGACCCAAAACATGATCACGAGATGCTATGAGATTTTATAACATGGCTTTGTGGTATTCCTATTTCAATACAGGCTACTCAGTAATGAGTTTTCCAAAATGGGTCATGGCAGTATTTGGAATAGGAGAAGTTGTTAATAAAAACTATTGGGTAGTTCTGGGTGGTGCTTTAATCTTCTTAGTTTCCTGCCTTTTTGTTGGTTGGCTCTATATAAAGTTTGGATTTCTGGAAGCAATGCAGGAAGTAGGGAACAAACATAATCTACTAGCGAAGCAACTAAGAGAAAGATTTAAATAATCGCTTTACCGAATAACTAAATGGCGAATGAAGCTAAGTCAATTGAAAAAACACTTCTAAATGCAGTTATACGTAGAGTCGGAAGCACTGGTGGACCTAAAATAGTCAAAGGAAGCCTTTTAGTCCTAGGCGATAATAATCTTGTTTCTGGTAGTCACACAGCAACAAGCGGGGCAAGTGTATTCGGTGGAGTTGCAGCAGCTGATAGAGTAAGTGGAACAACTATTGCAGCATTCATGGATGGTGTCTGGGATATGAAAGTCGTTGCTGAGGCATCAGTAACAATGGGGGCTAAAGTCTCAATGTCAGGGGCTAACTTAATTAAAGATGCATTAGCAGGAGAGGTTGATGCAGGTGGATGTGTAGGAGTTGCAGAAGAAGCAGGCGCATCAAATGAAGTCATCCGTGTAAGGCTGACTAACGGAGCATAATAATATGGCAGAAGAAGCTGGACAAGAAAGCATACGAGGAGAGAATATTCAAAGAGCAGTTAAAGGATTTGCTCTAAAGAAATACAAGATGAAGCAAGTGCTATTACAGCAATCTTCAGATAAATGGGTAGAAACATTCTATCGAGAAACAGCTACACCATTAACAGGACTAAGCGGTGCACTCATTAAAGGTGTTCCAAGATTAGCAAACTTCCCTAACGTAGACCCAAGCTGGACTAAGTTTCAGGGAGAACATATCAAGCACGCAGCTGAAACCAGAATATCAATAGAAAGTGTTAAGACAGATGCAATAGATGTCCAAGCAAGAGCAATGTTAAGACTTACAGAGTCTATTACAAACTCAGTGGACTTACATATTTATGCAGAATTGACTGGGGCTACTGGAATACAAAGTGCTGCTGCTGGAAGCACATGGAATAATCCTACCAAATCATCAAGAGACCCAATAGATGACATCCTAGCAGGAATTCAAGCAATAGATGAGTCAAACTATGATGCACTGGAAAATGGATTTTTACTATTATCTCCAAAAGACCATAGAAATTTAATTACAAATTCCAAAGTAATTAATAATCCAAGTTTTAAAACTGCTGATGTAGTAAGTAATGGTGTAGTAGGCCAAATTGCAGGGCTTACAATTATTAAATCAACAACTGTAGACGCTGATGAAGCAATGATAATTATCGGTCAAAGAGCAGCTACGTGGAAATCTGCAGCACCCTTAAAAAGTGATGTAATTCTTGATCCCCAAATTAAATTTACACTTAGGGCTAGCGAGATAGGACAAGTTCAGGTTACAGACCCGGAAGCTATCTATGTTATAACTAATACACAAGAATAATGAGTCATGACGGTAAAATGAGGAGAGGTGCAAAGTGGTATAGTCATAGAGATGTAAGTGGAAATCTACCAAAAGATATTGCAGATGACCCAGGAAAGATGTGTGATGTAGAATACTACTTAGCAAATCAGCCAAAGGAAGAACCAAAGGAAGAGCCAAAAGAGGAAACTAAATCTAAGGCGCCACAAGATAAGGGGAAGAAATAATGGTAACCACCCTCACTAATCACGGAACATTTGATGTAAGTGGAGCTGCTTTAAAAACTGCAGTTGACGGACTAACAATAGCAGGAGCTGCTGGAAGTGGAGCAGGATTATATTTTGTCTCACTAGGAAATGGTCAGGTTCAAGTCTTGGAGGTAGATGCATAATGGGAGGCTCAGAATTTATAGCAGATAACTTAGCGCCAGCAGAATTAGTTGTATCAGAAGATACTGCTAACGCAAAAAGTTTAATTACAATGTCAGGAGCATTATTATTTGTGTCAGGGGCAAAATTATATTTTACAGTAGGAGACAAAAGCAACGTAGAAAAAATTACTTCTGTATAAAATGGCAAAGACTAAGTATAATGTCTTTAAACGTATGAAGGTAGAAGGCAATATGTCGCGACCAGAAGGTGCTGGTAACTTCGATAACATGGACGATTATAATATCGTTGATGCTTTAGATGTAAACACAGGCACAATACAGCACACTCCGACAAATCATGAAGACATAGTTAATAAAGAATATGTTGATAATTCTATCCCAGCAAATATTAGTTTATTCTTCACAGAAAATGGTTCTGATCTTGGCGGAGTTTACTTGGACATGGAGGTTGACCCTGTCACAGATGCAGAAGCAGATGTATTAACTGTAATACCAGCGAATTCTACAGGAACATTGATGGCTACTTTTGCTACACCATTAGCTGATAGTGTGATTGGTGGAATTGTAGAATTACCAATAGGAGTCTACAGTTTTCATATTCATTGTATAGCATCATCTGCTGCAAAGCTTTCAATGTATGCAGAACTATATCACAGAAATGTAGGGGGAACTGAGACATTATTATTAACTTCAGAAGATAGTAATCTAATCCCAATAGCTAAAGGAAGCATTGGTTTTCACGGTAGTTTAGCAACAGAGAAAGAGTGGGCAGATGATGATAGAATAGTTATTAAATTATATGGCAAGAACAACTCTGCTGCTGCAAGAAATTTAACATTATATTTGGAAGGCACAACAGCTTCAAGGGCTGAGCTACCAGCGATTAGAGGCTCAACAGTTGCAGCTGGAGTTCCAGGAGGAGCAAATTTTGACGTCCAATTCAATCACGAGGGAGCATTTGGCGGAGATAATACTTTTATTTATCGTACAACACAGGGTAGATTACACGTTGAAACTATCACATTAGGAGTAGGTGGAGTTTCAGTATATAACACCCCTCTTACTGACGGCACAGCTAATCAAATTATAGAAACAGATGGTTCAGGAACTTTAAGCTGGATAGCGAAACCAACTGCAAGCCCAACTGGAAGTATAATTATGTTTGGAGCAGCAGCTGCGCCTACTGGATGGGTGCTTTGTGATGGTGCTTCTTTGTTAAGAGCAGGAACTTATTCAGATTTGTTTGCTGTGATTGGAGTAGTTTATGGAAGTGCAGATGGAACTCATTTTAATGTTCCAGACATGAGGGGTATATTCCCAAGAGGTGCAGGAACTTCAGGCAAACTAACTGCAGCAGCAGGAGGAGCATTCACTGGAGTTCTAGGAACATATCAAAATGATAAGTTTCAAGCCCATAAATTTGTTTCAAATTATTTAGGTAGAGAACTTGGACATTGGACCAATACAGCTCCAACAACTGGTGGTGGTAATTCTACTGCTATTTTTGATGCAGGAGCACAAGCAAGGTATCATACATTCTCAGCAAATGGAGCAGGAACACCAAGATTTGGAAATGAGACCAATCCCGCTAATTTGGGATTAACATTTATAATAAAAATATAATTAATGTGGAAATGGCTTCGCAATCGCGGGGTTAGTGTTACTTCTTAGTTAATGGAAAGTATTATATAGTAGTTTACCGTTGGTTTACTATGGATGATTATGAAACACCAGATTGGATACGAGATATATTTGACTTTGATAATTGGTTTGATCCTTGTCCTTTAAGAAAAACTTATGGAGTAGATGGTTTGAAAATTCAATGGGGTAAAAGGGCTTTTGTTAATCCCCCTTATTCAAATCCTGCACCTTGGATTGATAAAGCTATTTCTGAATTAAAACATGGTTATTCAAGAGTGGTTGTTATGTTATTAAGAGTTGATACTTCAACTAAATGGTTTGCTAAACTTGTGGAAGCAGATGCAGAGATATTATGGTTTAGTAAGAGATTAAAATTCACAGATAAACCTGCTAATTTCCCAAGTATGTTGGTGATCTTAAAATGAATTACAAACAAGTTAAATTCAAATTGTCGTCGTGGAAAAAGTTAAGGAAACAGTTTTATGGGCGTAAAGATGAAAACTTCTCAGATTATATTGAAAGAATAGCGGAGGTTTTGAATGAAAAATCATAGTCCTCAAACAAAATCTAAGAGGACGCAAAAAATAGAGGGTAATTACTCAAAAGATAGCGTCGACCAAAAGGACAAAACTGAGGACAAAGAGCCAGAAGAAACTAATTCTAAAAAGTTAGTTTTTATCCCTTCTGGCTCTGATGATCAAGAAACTTTGGGGGATAAAAGACAAAAGCATAGTTGGACAAGAATACACTATGAATATTGTTATCCAGAAGAAGATGTCAAAGAATTTGTGAAGACGTTGAAGGATGAAATTAAAGAATATAAATGGATAAATTGTGTGAATAAGAAAATATTTAGAAGTATTGACAAACTCGCAGGGAAGGAGTTAATATGAAAGATAATAGTTTGAGTGATAAAAGAATTGGAAGATTATATAATGATGAAGTAGGAGTATTTTACTATCCAGAAAAAGATGTCAAAGAATTTATTAAGGATTTGAAAGAGGAATTATGTAAAGATACTATGATAAGTATTTATGAAAAACCAATTAATGCGAAGATTGACAAACTCGCAGGGAAGGAGTTAAAATGAAACTTAAAACTTTGAAGGATTTGAACACAAAAGAAACAGCTTTAGAAGGACCCTTTAAGGTTATAAAAGCAGAAGCAATTGAGTGGGTAAAGAATATGTTAATTAAAGCTCAGAAAGATGAAAAATGGATAAATATTGCTAAAGAATATATTAAGTTCTTCAACATAACTGAGGAAGATTTGAAATGATTATACAATTGAAAGGAGGTAGAGCGAGCAAATGAAAACAAAAATAAAAGACGAAAAAGAAGCAGAACTTACTTTTAGCTTAACAAGAGACGAGGACGAAAATATAAATGTAAAAGTTAATAATGCGCTGATTGTACAATTTGTTAATATGGACGAGCATATGGATATGTACACTAACTTTGAAAGTAATTATAAAATGCTTAGCATAAAGAAAAAATGAAAAAGAATTTAGAAATCTTGGATTACGAGGATAAGAAAACTAAGGACAATAAGCGTTATGTTAGGTTTAAAACTTCGGATGGTTGGATGAGTTGCTTTGATAGTTTAAGTAACGATAAATTAAAGGAATTTGAAGGTAAAACTGCGTGCTGTGAGGTTGTGGTAAGTGGGGATTTTAGCAACATTAAAAAGTGTTATGGAGAAAGAGACCCAGAAGCTGTTGAGGATTATAAAACTGAGGAAATAAATGCCCCTGTTGTGAGACCTGGTGAAGCACAGAAGTCAGTAGTTAAATTAAATGGGAAAAATACTACGATGTATGTAAGTTACGCTAAGGATGTGTTTTTAGGCATTGTAAAGCCTGATTTGGCGGTGGATGAGTTAAAAAACACAATGAAAACTGCAGTCGAGATAGTTAAACAAGCAAAGGAAGCATTCGAATGATGGAATTAATTAATTGGATCGCCATGCTGTGTGGGTTGGCTTTTGTAACTACGCTTGAAGTTATGTGGATTTTAGCATGGGTGTTGAAATGAATATTGTGTCGATAACGTTCCCAACAGGCCTTAGATATTTAGGAACGACTGAGG
>SDBS01005686.1_pt1 | contig 12118 bp, 13 predicted proteins | sample 2277091 | NCBI WGS metagenome assembly SDBS01 (sample SAMN10404972, study PRJNA504765) | marine sediment metagenome | isolation source: marine sediment core GS10_PC15, 163 cmbsf | place: Arctic Ocean: Southern Knipovich Ridge | collected 2010 | reverse complement strand
CGAGGTTACATATTTCGAGGTAAATAAAGAACGAGTTCGAGAAATTTTTATAGATACTAGGAAAGATGGACGAACAGTACTTTTAAGTTATGAAACAAGCGAAGTCTTTGATTGCTACGGAATATTTTCTCCAAAGTCAAGACTAGCTCGAACTCCCCGGCAAGCAAAAAAATTACAAGAAGAAATAGGAAAATCTGTTATGAAAATAGTAAGCCCTCAAATTATTCATAAAACTGATGTAGGAGGAATTATACTTAATATAGAAACCCCCGATCAAGCCTTCGAAGCGTTTATACAGATTTTTAAGAATGCAAAGAAGTTTGGACCTCAAAATGCTCGTTTATATGGTGTTGAAGTTCAAGAAATGGTTGATTTTAAAAAGGAAAAAAAAGTAAATGAATTAATACTTGGTATGTCAAAGGACCCAGAATTTGGCGCAATATTAATGATTGGGTCTGGGGGCATCTATGCAAATTTTTTAAAAGACGTGTCATTTGCTTTAGCGTATAATTTTACTGAAACTGATGCGAGAGCTACACTTCAAAATACAAAAATTTATAGTTTATTGCAAGGGGTTAGAGGAGAGTCATCATCCGATATTAATGCAATAATAGATGTTTTACTTAGACTTTCACAATTAGTAAAAGACTTTCCAGAAATTCTTGAGCTAGATATTAATCCTCTTTTATCGTTTGTGAAGGGATACTCGGCAGTAGATATCAAAATTACCATCTCACGCGAGGAGGATTAAAAATTATAAAATTAAGGAATTATGAAAATTTAATAAAAACTAAAAAAAAGATGAATAAAAAATGGTTAAACCACTATATTTAGTATCTTTACGTGAACATGTAGGAAAAAGTCTTCTTTCAATTGGAATACTTCAGAAATTGCAAAATGAAGGGAAGAAAGTAACCTATTTTAAGCCAATTGGAGTGCCTAAAGGAGCATTTTCTAATAAAGCTGACCATGATGTTGGATTTATATTAAGTGCTGTATTAAAATCTTCAAAACCTTATGATATCGTTAGCCCACTGTCAATCCCTGAATCATATTATTTAGATCTTGTTGATACTGAGAAAAAAGAAGAGTATCTAAGTAAAATTAAGTCTGCTTATGAAAAAATCTCTGAAGGGATGGATTATATCATTATCGAAGGATCTGCTAATATTAGAAAATTTATTCGAGTGGGTTTAGATGATGTTACCATAGCACAAGCTTTAGGGATTAACGATTTAATCTATATTGAAAAGGTTTCCAGTGACAAATCTATAGATAATTTCTTCTTTACCAAGAAATATTTCGATTTCAGGAATGTAAACTTTAAAGGTATAATATTCAACAAAATTAATTTTGAGTATATCCCAAGAATCAAGGAATTAGCTGCAGATCATATTAGTAAATTTAACATACCAATTATTGGAATTGTAGAGAATAGATTCGAATTATGGAATGCAAGAGTTTCTGAAATTCAAGAATATATAGGTGGAGAGTTTATAAATGAACCCGCTTCAGCAGGATTAAATAATCGCGTAGAGAATTATGTCATTGGGGCTATGAATGTACAGCCGGCTTTAAAATATTTAAGACAAGTTCATAATGCTGCGGTGGTTACTGGTGGAGATAGAACCGACTTAGCCATGGCAGCCTTGGAAACGGATTGCTCGTGTTTAATATTAACCGGTTTCATCCAACCAGACCTCACTGTTATTACTCGAGCGAATGAAAAAGGGATTCCCATTATACTCAGTCCTTCTGACACTTATACTACAATTAGAAACATGGAAAATTTAAAACCAGGAATTCAAGAAGATGAGGTTAAGATAGCTTTAGATTTAGTTGAAAATCAACTAGATTGGGATGAACTTTTAAAATAAAATCATTTTTTAATCTTGAATTTTATTAATTAAAAAATCTAATTTTCCTTCAATTTGTTCGACACGCTCCAAAAGGTTTTTTATTACTGGAGATGATTCTATTGCTTTTAAAAATAGCGTAATCTCTTTTTTCGCGGATTCTTGTTTAGACGGAGGAAGCTCTTTAATATATGACTCAAATTCAAATTCAGGTTTATCAAGAATTTCCAGAGACTCTGAAATCTTTTCCATTTTATGTGAAACTTCTGATTTTATTGATTTTGACTCAGATTTAATTGGGATTTTAATATCCTTTTCTAGCTCTTGAGGTTTTTCAGAAATGGCCTTGGATTCTTGAACTGGGGGAGTCACATCTAAGGGTTCCTTTATTTTTTTATCAAGGGGCCTAATTTTTGCTTCCCCAGATTGAAAAATTACAATATGTTCATCCAATGGTGCAGTTTTCATGGATATAATGTTCTCAAATTCTGCATATAAGGAAGTGGTTTCAGATTCTTTTCCTACCTTCCTCTGATCGATTTCATATATAGTCCTCGCTTTACTTCCAATAACGGTGTTAGCTGCTCTGTAGCCATATCCTTTTAGAGCCTCAGCCTGTCTATTAGCAATACGTCGATCTATCAAGCTTTGTTTTTCCCCATGCCACAACCATACGGCAGGAGAAAACTCTTCCAATAATATAACTGATCTATCAGGTGTGAAAGAAGTCATCCCAAATTTCGTAGGTTCAACCCCTCCATCTTTAGAGACTACAAACATTAGACCATATTTCATCGCTCCTAATCACCCTACTTTATCTATGAACATTTTTTTTATATTAGTAATATCGCTCTAATATAAAAATCTCTCCTATTATTGTAAAAATTCTATAAAATATAAATCAACTATTTTCTATTGAAAATGATTAAGGCCTCCAAGAATTATGAATTTAGCTTAGAATGATTTGCTTTTGTTACGATTTTAATTTTTAATTTTTAACAAAAAAGTTTTATATGTTATGTGGTAACGGAAAAAAAAAAAAACGGGACTTGTATTTTTTTTTGTAGGACAATATTTTATAATCCTTAACCTTATAACATCTATTTTATTTTATCTACCCAAGGAGGTTTATGTATTATGGTTAAATATAACACTAGTTCAGCCGAAAATGCTGTTGAAAAATTTGAAAAAATAAAAGATACAATAAAAGGGCTATATGATATACTAAAGATTATAAGCCCTTCAGAAAATGACATTTATTTTAAGATGGGAGTTGATAACATCAGTGTTCTTTATCAAAACATGTTAGATTTGATATCAAACGATAATGCTAAACATATATCTAAGAAAATTGAAAGTTCTGAGCTTATTGCTGAAATTCCTCTAGGAAATCTTCGTTTAGGAATAATGAAAGAATAAATCTTATGTAACATAAAATTCGATTTTTTTCTATTTTTTGTATCCTGAGCTAGTGATTTTTTCTATTCAATTCATTTTAAAAAATTCATTTAGTACAGGTACAAAGGCAAAAATACTTAGTTTCTAATTAAGAGAAAAATCTAAGGAATATACCCTTATTTTGTGGTGTTTTTGTTTTTCTCCACAACTCATTATATACCGTCTACGACTATAACATCTTCGATTTTCTTTTTGATATCAAGGACCCATAGCAATAAATTAAGAGTTTAGAGAGAGTAGATTTATTAATAGAATAAAAATGGCAATATCCATATATTTTTGGGTATTTTAGAGATGTTTTATTCTCCTTTAATCCTAATTTCATTATAATTATTGACTTAGGATTATTTAAATTAAATTTTCCTTATATGGAAATAATATCAATATCTCCTAATTTAAAAGGACATCATTCTCCTGATGAGCGATTACAAGTTAAAAGTGTAGAGAAACATTGGAAATTTTTAACAGCATTGCTGAAAAAACTTTAACACTATTAATTCAGACTTACCAGTAAATTTGAAATAAAAATTTGTAGGTATTCCTTATAAGGTAAATTGTAGACTATAAATCAATATTTAATTGCTCCTTTACGAAATTCTTTATTTTTTTGCAGGTTTTACCATATATTTTTTTAGATTGATAAAATAAATGTGTTCTTGGGCATTCATTATCAAACAAACATGATCCTTTGTCTTTATCATATATTAATGGATAAAATCTACATCCTTGGGGGCGTATGTTATATATTTTACATGTCTTGGATTTTATATTAAAAAAGACACAGTGGTCCTCATAATTCTTTAACTGAAAGTGGTCTCCTTGCTTAGAAATGAAGTTATCTTTTTCCAAATCGGACGCTGAATTTTCTAATATTAAATTGATGTCCTTTATTGAAAGTAACATCTCAGTATCGAGACAACATTTTCCACAGTTTTGACACTTAATATTCATATTCAAGTTTTTAAAAATGGCTTATAATCAATTTAATATATGGATGTAAATTATATTTTTTTTACTAATAACAAAGTTCAAATGAGCCTCTTAATTCTTTTCTTCTGGCAATAATTGAGAGATGGTTTAAAAAAGTTATCTCTTCTTTCTTACAACGAGAACAGGACCTGCATTTACCTAAGTGGGAGTGGGATTTTTGGTCAATTTTGGTTGTTTTGCTTGACATAGGTATTTCCTCAATTCTTTGATACTAAGTAATTGAATTTAAGGTTTTATTTGTCAATTATTCTAACTAAGTTTACTAAACTTAGTTAATAAATAAGATATAAATTAATAAACACTCTTATAATTTGCAATGGTTGATCTAACTGAAGATGAGGAATTCATAATATTTTATAATGAATTTCTTAATGATCTAGATGAGTTGAGGAGCATACGACTTTCAATTATCGAGAATATTTGTGGATTAAAATATAATAAAAATTTTCATATATTTTTTAACCGAGAGTTATTGGAAGCGAAATTTGACAAGATACTAAACTATATTGAGAGTAAGAAGTTTTTTCCTCACTTCACTGAGGCGGAAGAGATCAGATACTATAATATACTTGCTATCTTAATATTTGAGACAGGAGCTAATTTTCCAGATAAAGTAAAAAATGTAATATTAAATAAAAAACTTGATTGGTTTTATAATTATAATTATTTTAGGGAAAAGGTTCGAAGTTACCTTCCAGGTACTCCTTTAATGAAAGCAAAATTAGGTTTATCAGAGAGAAATCTTCTAGTGTAGTCGGGTAATTATTTGATATCAAACGATAATGCTAAACATGTATCTAAGAAAATTGAAAATTCTGAGCTTGTTGCTGAACTTCCTCTAGGAAATCTTCGTTTAGGAATTAATAAATCAGTTTAGTTATCATTTATAATCATTTTATTAATTCATTTTAAAACTTTCCCTGTTTCCATATACCAAAGGTATAAATCAAGTTCAGCTAAATTTAGAGATACCTCCGACCCTAAATCTTGTAAAATTCTTTCTATTTCTAAATATTTCCTCTTAGTCATAGTTTTAGGTTTTTTAATTAGATTATATTTAACCAGTAAATCTACGATGTGAAAATCAACGATTGCATAATTCTTGTATCCTATGTTTCTTAGAAAATGACTTGCCTCTTTATACCCCAATCCTTTTATATTTTTGACAAGCCAATCTCTTATATTAGTTTCTTGAGACCTTATAATATTTTCCAACTCATCTTTAAAATCTGTAGCTTCTGTTATATATTTTGCTCTAATATTCGGAAAACGATACCCGAATTCTTTGAATTTCTGTGTCAATTGCTCTTGAGAGAGATAATTAAAACCATCGTTGATCTTTTCATGTATCCGAATACATTGTTCTGCTCCGCAATTTGCCGTCATGATACAAAAACAGAGTTCACTGAAAATAACATTTATTGAAGACTTCTTAATTTGAGAAAATTCTTTAATTCGAGAATTGATTACATCTTTAATTTCGCTGTTTTTTAAGTTATCAATAGAATTCAAAAGATCATCCTTCATTTCATTATCAAATTAAAGATTCCATAAAATTGTAATTCCTTATTTGTATAAGGTCGAAGTTATTAATGATATTCTAAATCTTTTTCCGAAATAAATTTAACAAATTCACTCTTTAATAATAACAATATTTCGATAATAATATACAGTGTAGCATGAATTTAATTAAAAACAAAGTCATAGTTCTCGGTTCGCTTGCTTTTGACTATATTATGGGATTTGATGAAAATTTCATTAATGCTGTTTCGATTGACCATGAAAAGGGAGAATATCAAAGTACAGTTACAGCAAATAGTCGTATCCAATATTTTGGAGGAACAGCGGGAAATATCGCTTATAACTTAGGACTCCTTAACATTGCTCAAACCAGCTTATTTGGAGCAGTAGGTCAAGATTTCAGCACATATAAAGACCATATAACAAAATTTAAAAATGTCAATCTTAGTGTAGATACCCATGAAGATCTATTTACTGCTGCTTGTTATATCGTAAATGATATTAAATCTAATCAGATGATCATTTTTCATGGTGGTGCCTTAGATAAATGTGTAGATATTGATTTAAAAGAAAAAATTAAAGATCCTGAGCATTATATTTACGCCATTAACTCGACTCAAAGCGTTGATGCAATGTATAATTTTGCTAACCAATTATATGAATTAAAAATTCCGATGATTTTCGATCCAGGGCAAGTTATACCATTATTTACAAAGGATTTATTACTGAAAATCTTAAGCATGACAGAGATATTGATCGGAAACACTTATGAAATTAATCAAATGTTAGAAAAAGCGGATTTATCAAAAATAGATATTTTAAAAGATGTTAAAGCAATCATCATGACAAAAGGAGCGGATGGTTCGGAACTAATGTACAAAGATCAGAAAGAAAAAATTTATGAAATTGATATCCCTATATGTAAACCACAAAAAGAGATAGCGGATACAACTGGTGCAGGTGATGGATATAGAGCTGGAATTTTAAGTGGCTTATCGTTAGATATGACATTACTAGATTCTTGTAGGTTGGGCTCCGTGATTAGCTCATTTGTGGTTGAAACAGGAGGTCCTCAAACACAAATCTTCACTTTAGAAGATGTGAAAATGCGTTTCTTTCAAACATATGAGTATACACCTCAAGAATTAGAAAAAGAACATCTATAAATAACTTTAAAATTTAATACATCCCGATATTTTGTACACAAATTTTTAAAGCTTTTCTCTTTATCTCGCGGGACAAGAAGGACAATCAGTTGAATTTATAAGTTAGTAAAAAATTTATATATTAACTTAAGGGGTATTTGAGTTTAAAGTTACTAATTTTTTTAGGAAGATAAGATGGAATATCATAATAGTAATTCGAATAATGCACCATCCAGTAGAGGAAAATCAGATATTTATAGCTCAAGTGGCAAGCCTTACAATGATTTATCATTGGATGAGAAAGATAAGTTGATTTCTATCTTAAAGGATGAATTAGATTCAAAATAAGTTAAGTTATCATTATATTTGAGCAGAATAGTATATTCCAGTCAAACATACCTAATTTTTTAAATATACTCTAAGACATTTTCGCAAGCAAACATAAAAATTGATAAATATTATTTAATCTTAAAGTATATCTACTTTTCAATTTATACGTGATGAATGAGAAAAAAGAAGAGATTAAAGAATTTAGGTTTAAATGTTTAAACTGTGGTAATTGCTGTTCAGATTCAAAGACACTAGTTAATGTAACCTATTTGGATATATTGAGAATAAAAAAGGGACTAAACTTAACACTCGAAGAAACTATTGAAATATTAGGATTTTATGTTTTTGATGAGCCTCCTACTGAAGAAGATAGAAAAAAAATGGTAATTTCACCAATTAAAACAGAAAAAGGATTAGCCTTTGTAGGTCTTAAAAAAAACTCTGGAGTATGCTATTTTTATGACATTGATAATAAAAGATGTAAGATCTATAAGATACGACCCATGTTTTGTAGGACCTTTCCCTTCTCATTTAAGATTTTTATGGATGAAAAGGACAAAACGAAAGCTAAAATTAAAATATTATATACAGAAAAAGGGAAACAATACTGCCCTGGAATAGGAGAAAACGCACCTCTTATAGATTTAGATGAATGGATAAAAGTCGGTAAAAAAACAATTGAAGAAATGAATAACAATTATCTGGTTATGCAAAAATGGAATGAGGCTGTTGAACAACAAAAGATTACACCTACTGTAAGAAATTTTCTTTTAACGATATTCAATATTGATGACAAAAGTGAAATTAATGATAATTAACTGAGTGATTGAATCAAAATGGAAAATTTTTCTTATGATAATATTGCCGACGACTATGATTCAAAAAGAAAAAAACCTTGGAAAGCTCTTAAAGACTTTTCATATTTTTTAAGCACCAAAGGGTATACATTTAATGGAAATTGTATTGATTTAGGGTGCGCTAATGGTAGGCATTTTGAAATTTTTAAAAATTCTAATAACAAAATAATTGGTATAGATAATTCTTTTGCGTTATTAAAATTGGCTTTAGAGAGGCTAAGAAGCTCAATTATTTATTCAAAAATAGAAATAAATAAAATTCAATTGATCCTAGCAGATTTAAAATTCATTCCAATTAGAAATCGTGTCATTCAAAATGTTTTTACTGTTGCTACAATTCACCACATAAAGGGACAACTTGAAAGAGCTAATGCTATAACGCAATTATTAGATTTACTAAGAGAACAGGGATATTTGTTGATTACTGTGTGGAGAAGATGGCACAAAAGAGTTAGAAAACACTTCATCGTAGATTGGTTTAAGAGAATTAATCCAAGATATAAACATCAACAAGAAAAGTTAGGATTAAAAGAATTTGGAGATAAATTTATACCTTGGACTTTTACTCGTAAGAATGTAACCTTCCATCGATTTTACCATTTCTTTTCAAAGAAGGAAATAAAAAAAATGCTACAAAATTTTATAATTAAAGAGTTTAAAATGATGGGAGGGCCCACAAAAAAAGATAATTTCTTCATTTTAGCACTAAAGAAATGAGGTTTAATAGCGTAAATTTCGTTATCTCATGTTTTTACACAATAAATAAATGTTTAGTAACATATGCTAAGATTAATAATTTCAATTTTAATAGCGAATTTATTGTATAAAATAAAAAATAATATTTTAATGGCAATTTAAAGAATTGAAAGCTTTTAAAATAAAAGGTTTAAATCCCTTATAATGTTCTCTTATTATGTTAGCATGTAATTCAAATTGACGTTCAGTCACTTCACAATAAAATAATCCAAAGATATGGTTTTCTGAATAAAATCTCTTTCTTATCATCTTGTTCCGAGATCCAAAATAATATGAAAATTCATGACTGTTTAACCAATCTCTTTCTTTCTTAATGACAACAACATTGATAGCGTTATATGTATCAATGGAAGCTTGGACTTCTTTTGCATGGAAGAAATCAACTCTTTCTTTTTTTGACCACTCTATTTCAAGTTTTGCGTTTGGACCCCAAATTTCATCGTAATTATTATTAGTTTCAAAATTTATTATTCCTTCATTTTCATTACCTTCGACGTTGATTTCGTTGAACCAAATTGGCATTTTATTAACGAGAATTTTCAAGTCTGGCTTATCATAAATGTAATAGTTTTTTTGCATCAATAGTACCTTTAATCTTTGAAAATCATCTTGCTTACTGACTATATATATTAGGGTTTAATAAAATTATGCAATTAGGAAATACTCAAAAAAACAAGTAAGACAAGTAAGACACATTAATAGAATAAAAAATTTTAAATTAATTTAAGTTCAAAATTAGTTTTAGAGCTTAGGGGATAAGAATCAGAGAGGTTAAAAATTACTATTTATCTAACAATTCCTTTCCTTCTTCAATCCATTTATTAATCTTCTTTTCTGAGCAGCCAGGGATTAAATTTGCTAGTTCTTCTGGAACTTCTTCACATAATTGTTCTATGCTTTGTACACCCACGTCTTTAAATCTCTTCGCTGTGGCTGGTCCTAATCCGGATAGATTCGTTAAAGGAATTCCCTCTACTTCCGCTTCTTTTTCCGGTTTTGGTTTTTTTACTTTTACCTTTTTAATAGGTGGCGCTTTTTCTTTTGGCTTCTTCTCAATTATAGGTTCTTCAACGGGAGGTAATTCTTCTTTAACTGGAGTCTTCTTTTTGATTTTAGGCTTTGCTTTTTTAATTCTCTTTTCCTTAGGAACATATCCCTTTTTTTTCTTTCCCTTCTTTTGAGTGATCTTTACAGTTTTTAACAATTCAATATTTTCGTTATGTGCAGATTTTCTAAAGTAATCAATCTTTAATTTCAAATCTTTTATCTGTCTAAGTGTTTTGCCTGAAGCAGCTATTTCTGCAAGGGAAAATCCGTGTCCTTCACGATAACCCACCCCTCTTGTTGGAGATTTGATGGTAGCAACAATTTTTTTTTCTGTATTTTCCATATTTTAAGCACGATTATGATTGTGTTCCAGTATAAATTGGAAAGTCTTTTTAAATTTTTATTTCTTTCGATTTCAACAAAAAATATTCGATCATATTGCTATAATGTAATAATATCTAATTGTTCTAATTTCTTTAATACCTCATAAATTTCATTACGTGTTTTATCGTGCATTCGAGAAATTTTTAACGGTGAATTTTTTCCCGTACATTTTAGTGCTATTTGGAATTCAAAATCATTAATAATTCCCATAGTCTGAATCCGTTCTAGCACACTTTTTGTATTGATTAATAGCTTAGGGAAGATCTCCGCGATTCTTCCTCCCAAAGAGAGATTCTCAATGTCTGCGCTAAAGGTTTGAATCCTAATTTTCTCCATTGAGGTAGTTCTAAATGTTTCTAAGTCGGATTGGTGTTTTTTCCAAAATCGTTCTCCAATTTTTCTTAGAGTTTCTTTAATTTTTTCGATATCATCATCAGCATCGGATATTGAGCACACAAATATTCTAGATTGAGGATGATAATAAATTATAATAGCAGATGATTCAGATTCCAAAACTTTTATAGAATCATTTACTTTTCCTTCATTGGAAATTGCCTTTTGAATATTATCTATGGTTTTATTGACAGAATCAAAGAAATTGGTAATAATATTATCTTGAATTGTATTAAAATCTTTAAAAGTTGTTTCTATTAAAGATATTCCATTATCATCAATCATATATACTTTATATATCAAGATTAGAACAAGTTCAATTTTTTTTAACTTTACTATACCTTAATTCTCGTATAAATAATGAAGTTATATTTTTTAATTTTATTTAAAAAGTAAATGAAATCATAATTAGTCTTATTTAGCGCTCAAAGGATATTTTAGAATAGGAATACTATCATTTAAAAAGATTATATATAAGTACTCATTAATTCTATTAGATTTTTAGAGAAATCTGGTAAAAATATCTCTATTTTTTCAATACTCAAATATTCTTGTATAAGTAATAATAAATATAAGTCATATCTATCAACTTGAATCTTCTTAAATATAATATCTTTATCAGCTATTATCCCTGATGATATTAGAAAATCGCTTTTTAGAAGTTTGAATTCCTTAAAGGTCTTGTATAGTGTTTGGAAATGCGGAGCTGATATTTGAAAAACTTTACTATATTTGTCTTTAGAGTAATTGGATAATATGATACCATTCTCATTTAACAATAATACTGCTTCAGCATTAGTTTTATCGGCAAAATTTTTTAATTGCTTTTTGAAAAATTCTCTATTAGGGCTTAACTGAGAAAGCCCGTAAGAGTAGGAAGAAATAACTGACCAATAGTCGAAAATAGATGTGCGGAAAATTTTTACAAAAAATTTATCAGAATTTTTCTCAATTTGACTAGTGATAAACTTAATATTTTTATTAATTTCTTTTGAATTTATTAAGTCAGGGTCATATTTATTTAGGCATACTACAATTGGGGGATATTCATCCATCTCCTTTAAAGAATCGATAATATTCTTTAACAGATCTATAGAGTTATATGTTCTGTCAATATCTTGTACATCAATCATATAAAACAATAAATCAGCATTATAGAGATAAAATTTACTTTCTTCAAGGTATTTTTCCCGATATTTTTTCTGACCACCTAAATCCCAAATTGATATCTTAGAATTCTGTTCTTCAAAGATTTTCTCTTCTGTTCTGTTTACTCCTTTAGTAGGTAATGTTTTAATAATTTCTGAATACTTTTTTCTTACTGCATGTAGGAAGCTGGTTTTCCCGGCTTTATCTAGCCCAGCAAATATTATTTTTATGG
>SDBS01005684.1_pt1 | contig 12119 bp, 11 predicted proteins | sample 2277091 | NCBI WGS metagenome assembly SDBS01 (sample SAMN10404972, study PRJNA504765) | marine sediment metagenome | isolation source: marine sediment core GS10_PC15, 163 cmbsf | place: Arctic Ocean: Southern Knipovich Ridge | collected 2010 | reverse complement strand
CCCAGGATCTCGCCGGCCGCATCCTGCATGTCCAGCACTGTCTGGATGTCGGCCAGGTCTGCGATCATGGCTCCCCTATCCAGCGCGGTCACACCGAATTTTACGGTCCCGGCGATCGTGAAGTTGGCCACGGCCATGCTGCCGTACATGGTGGAGCCGATCAGTGTGGCCGTTTCTCCTGCGCTCACTCCCAGGCGCTCGGCAAATCCATGACTCACCAGGATCTCGCCCGGGTTTTCAGGGAGCCGTCCCGATATCACAGAGCCTTCCAGGTTGAGGAGCGACCATTCAGGTGTGTCAGGAGAAAAAAGGTCCAGGGCCATGCCCATGACAGGTCCCTGGGCACGGGTTTCCCCGTTCTCATCCGGGATGTCCAACAATCCGCCGAACTGGATGCGGGGCGTCCAGACCATGCCGGGATACTTAGCCTTCAACTCACCGAGCAGGTCTTCCAGGCCGACTAACGCCAGGTCATTGGGGATCTGATCCGCCTCTTCGGCGTAGGCTCGTGACATGACCTTGACATGCCCGGTGGAGAATTTGGCGCTGGTGTCAAAAAAATTGCCGGTCGCTCCCTGGATGTAGCTGTATAAAAACACTGTCAGCATGACCCCAGTCATGACCGTGAGGATGGGGAACAGGCTCCGCGAGCGGTCCCTGAGGATGCCTTTCAGAATAAATTTGATCATAGCATCTTACCTCTTAAGGCCTCGGTGGGTTCCAGCTTGGCGATCTTGCGAGTGGGGAGGAAACTCACGATGGTGGTGACTGTGAACACCAGAAGGATCGTGCCCACCACGAGCCCGGCGGTGATCGACGGATAAAGCGTGTCCCCGATGGCAAACCCATAGCTGTCCGTGGCAGCCGGCATGGCCCAGCCCACCTTGTTCGAGTACAGCAGGAGCGGGATGCCGTATACGGCGGCCACACAAGCGGCCAATACGCTGTGCATGACCCCTTCCATTGTGAACATCGCGATCACCCTGGACCGGGTAAGGCCCAGCGCCATCAGGGTTCCGATCTCCCTTTTACGCTTGAATATGGAGAATATCTGGGTGTCGAAGATGGCCAGCATGGCCAGGAGCAGCAGAACAAAGTAGAAGATGGAAGAGCCCACGGTCTTCTGCTTGACCAAGGCCATAATATCTTTCATGAGAAAATCCAGATCCCGGAACACCCAGCCGGATATGCTGCCCGGCAGGCCCTGATCGCCATCCTTTTCCACCACCACCATGGTGGCCTCGCCCTCCATCCGCGTCAGCTCCCGCAGCTTGTCCAGCGCGATCCAGAACTGCCCCTGGTCGATGCTGGGGACCGAAGTCCTGAACACCTCGGCGATCCTGAATTCACGGGCATCGAATACCCCCTCCGCATCCCGCCAGCGGAGGATCACCATGTCCCCCACCTTGAGGTTGGTGTTGGCGGACATGCGATTCCCGATCAGCACCGGCAGCTCCTCTCCATCCGGCTCCAGGAAACGGGACGGGATGGAGATGATCTCCTGGTTGGTGTCGATCCCCTTGAGCGAGGCGGACATCATGCGTCCGTTGGGATAGGCGGTGGCCTGAACGATCAGGATAGGGGTGGCCTTGTCCTGGTCCACCATGTCTTGCAGGGGCCCGGGCAAAACGTCGTGGGCATCCTCCAGGGTCAAAGGATCATAGGGATCATAGGCCGCCTGCCAGTACTGGCCGCCCGCGTATTCAGCCTCGACCTGCTGCCGCATGGCCTGCGCCCCGATGCCGAGGTTGAATCCCTGCATCCAGATGATGGCCACGAACGCGAACGACAGAACCCCCACGTTGAGCCAGGTCCTGACTCCGGCGCCCAGCAGGTTCCTCAATGCCAGCTTGAACAGAGTCCTCATCGGTCTTCTCTCTGAGGTCTATCCGGCTGCATGGCCTCATCCCGGGCCACACGGCCGTCGATCAGGGTGATCTTGCGTCGGAGATACCGGATGACCTTTTCGTCATGGGTGGCAAAGATAAAGGTAGTCTCCAGGTTCCGGTTGAGCGTCACCATGGTATCGAGGATGTGATGCGAGTTTTCCGCATCCAGGTTGGCGGTGGGTTCGTCGGCCAGGAGGATGGCCGGCTTCTTGACCACGGCCCGGGCTATAGCCACCCGCTGGCTCTGTCCGCCCGAAAGCTGTGCGGGCTTGGACTTGGCCCGGTCTGCCAGACCCACCCACTCCAGGGCGTCCATGGTCATCTTCCTCCGCTCCTCCGCCGAGTAATCCTGGAGCAGGAGCGGGAACTCGACGTTCTCGAACACCGTGTACACCGGCAGCAGGTTGAACGTCTGGAAGATGAACCCGATGTACTGATTGCGGAGGGCCGCCGCCTGACGGTGGCTGAGATTTTCGATCATGTGGTCCATGACCATGGCACTTCCCTCCGTGGGCTGGTCCAGGGAGCCGAGGATGTTGAGCAGCGTCGTCTTGCCCGAACCGCTGGGTCCCACCAGGCCGGCAAACTCGCCTTTCTTGAACTGCAGGTCGACCTTGTTCAAGGCGAAAAGCTTGTAATCTCCCATGGGGTAGATCTTGACCAGGCCTTTTGTTTCGATCAGGTATGAGTTCTCCATTTTTTCCTCTTGCATGAAGTACTGATAAGAAAATGTCGACTCATCAATACTCCATGTTTTATTTAATATCAGTAATTGAACACAGCCATGATCTGGATCCCTTTCCCTATAAACTGGCTGCCGTCAGCGCGGTCTGGATAGATCTCGAAACGCAGGGGGTTCCAGAACGCCATAAAATTAAAGCTCCAGCGGTCATAGGTGCGCTGCCAGTTCACGAAGCTGTAGAGGTCCTTGTTGTCCCAGTTATAAAAGAAAATAGTATTCACAGTGTCGAGGATGCTCGCGGGATAGTTCACGAAAAGCCCTGTAAAGTCTATCCCCTCGCCCTGCCCGAATGCCTTTTCGGTGGATGTATACATGAAGTGTTCGGCCAGGACATGGAGGCCGTTTCCCACATCGAACGTGTAGTCGGCACCCAGGGTAATGGCACGGTGCCAGGGGTAAGGCAGTGTTTCGAAATCCTGGTGGATCAGGGCCGCCTCGAACCAGATACCGATGCCCACGTCCCACTTCCCGTCCAGGGCGAATCGATTCTCGGGGGCCTCGGGCTGGCCGGAACCGTAGCGCGGGAACGGGAGTCCGCTGAAATCGATCCGACGGTGGTGATACGTGAGGGCCGCCTCTCCCCTCCCCAGGGGGATCTGTGCCCTTCCACCCCATTCCAGCGTCCCTTCTTGGGTGGGGATTATCTCCAGCCCCTTGGGGTCGTCGTTGCCGAAAAGGCCCCACAGCCACAGGTTGGCGTTGTTGATAAAATAGTAGCGAGCCAGGACGCCGTACACCCCGTCTGTGAGCTGGAGGGGGTCGCGCGGGTCAATGCTGTCGAACCACATGAGGGAGCGCAGGAGCATGGCAGGGCCGAAGTTGATCTTCTGCAGCCCCAGGCGTACCTCGAACTGGGAGGACGCCATGCGGGCCCACAGGCGGTAGGGTTTGATATCGCCGTCGGTCGCAATGTCATCCGCACCGCGGAAGGTGACCACTCCATAGGCATTCAGAGAGAATTCGGCATCCAGGGACAAGGAGTCGGACACATCATAAGCCAGAGAGAATTCCGGGATGTAACGCAGCCCCATCTGAGGATCGACCGGATCCTGGAAGCGGACATTCCCCCAACCGGTGACCAGCCCCTTGTGCTTGAAATCCTGCCCGGACACAGGAAGGGACACAAACAGGAAGAGAGCAAGGGCCCCTGTCAAAACCGGAGCCTGGCGTCTCGTATGTCGTGCCATTTCGTTCACCGGGGCAGGATCCCGTAAAAAAACAGATTCAGGAGTTCCCTGGACACACCCTGAGGGGAATCATACAGGGCGCTCAGTTTTTCGTCCGAGGCGAGCTCGATCATATGGTTTATGAAGTAGAGCAGGAATTCGGGTTTGATGTCCGCCCGGATCTCCCCTTTCTCCTGGGCCGTGGTCAGGTCCGCCAGCAGGAGCTGTACGTTCTGCCGAGAAAGCTGCTGTATGTACTCGGCGATCTCCGGTATGGGGGACTGCATGATTTCCTCGATGATCTCCCGGCTCACATCATCGCTCGCGTCCAGCTTCATCTGGATAAAATCCGCGGCTTTCTCGGCGAAGGGAACATCCCGGTCCATGATGTCGCGATAGACCTCGAGCCCTGTCTGCATGACCTTGCGCAGGACATACAGGGCCAGCTCGACCTTGTTCTTGAAGTGGTGGTAGAAGGTCATCTTGGAGACGCCCGCCGTCCGGCAGATCTCCTCGACCGAGACCCGCTTTATGCCGTACCGCCAGAACAGAGCGTGGGCGGTCTCCACCAGCTGGACATACTTCGGATTGGGATTGTCGGCCGCGACGGCTTTCCGGATGTCCATTTTCAATGCCTGACGATTATTGTCATATATTACTATACTCGTCCATAATATAAGTTAATCGTCATTATTTGTCAAGTCCTGTAAGCTATATATATACGACCACCCCGTCTCACCTATTCAAGTGTGAATCTGAAAGGTTTTAAGGAGACGCGATCAGGCCTGTTGGCCTCCCTTTCTGGCATACAGGTTGTAGAACCACGCCAGCAGCGCCCCGATGATCCAGGCGTCCAGGGCTGCATACAGGGTAACCACGATGACCCCTCCGAATCCCCATTTGCCGTAGGTGTATCCGGGGTAGATGGTCTCGAGGAGCTTGAAAAATTCCGTCCCGTAGGTTTTGGTCGCCATGTTGAGCAGTCCGGCCCCGAACACACACAGGGACCACACGGTGGAAACCGCGCATCCGAAACGGCAAGGTGATAGTTTCATCTTTCCCTCCTTTTTTGGCCTGAATTATTCATAAAGAATGTCGATATTTCCTTCATAAAACTCATAATAATCATCGACATTCTTTACCCTCCGGGCAAGCGTAAACACATGGCCCGTCCACTTCATCAGAGTTCCGATTCGTCTCCTTCCGACAGCATATTCATGATCAGGCCCGCATCCAGAAAGCCGATCACCGTCTCCTCTTGATCCGGGTTCCAGGTCAGCACGATGTCGAACTGCGTGAATACTCCCTGGATCTCCAACTCTTTCACCATAGGAAAGAGCTTATCCGAAACCGTCTTCATCAAGACATCTTTGGATTTCCACATATGCCATTCCCCTAACACCGCCGGCACAGCCTTCACGACGGGCGATTTAACTCATGTACAGCATATGAGTATGGACACGGAGAGTCAAATAAAGCTGTACAGCTTAAAAGTGGCTGTTTTTGAAAGGCGGATGCTTTATAATCGAACGTTATCATGCGCAAGCCTCTGTCCATCCTGATCATCCTTGCAGCACGGGCCCTGCTCCTATCCGCAGAGGCTCCTCCCCCCCCGCGGTCGGTCGAGGCCGTCCGCGTTGACTCCCCCATCCGGATCGATGGTGTTCTGGACGAGAAGGCCTGGCAGGGAGGGGGTTCGAGTGGGTTCCGGCAATCCGAACCGGCAGACGGCGCAGAGGCCACCGAAAAGACCACGGTCTGGGTCGCTTTTGATGAGGACAACCTCTATGTAGCAGCCCGGATGTTCGATTCGCGTCCCGATGCTATAGTCAGCCGCCTGGGGCGGCGCGATGACGAGGTGGAATCCGACTGGTTTACTTTTGCTGTAGATCCCTATTATGACCGGCGCAGCGGCTTCCAGTTCTCCGTCAACCCCGCCGGCACCATCCTGGACGGGACGCTGTTCAACGACGAGGGCAAGGACATGACCTGGGACGGTGTCTGGGACTATGCCGCACGTCTGGATGAACAGGGCTGGACGGTCGAGATACGCATCCCCTACGACCAGCTCCGGTTCAAGCAGCAGGAGGCCTACACCTGGGGAGTCAATTTCTTCAGGACGATCAAGCGGAAAAACGAGGTCTGTGCCTTTGCCTGGATTCCCAGGGAAGAGAGCGGCTATGTGTCGCGCTTCGCCCCCCTCACCGGCATCCGGGAGATCCGGCCTCACCGCCTGCTCGAATTCCTGCCCTACACCATGGCGCGGGCTTATGCCAGCCCGGTGGTTCCCGGCGATCCCTTCCGGACCGGCACCGCCTACGACGGCAACATCGGTTTCGACCTGCGGGCCTCGCTCAAGACCCACCTGACTCTGAGCTTGACCGTCAACTCGGATTTCGGTCAGGTGGAAGTGGACCCCGCCGTGATCAACATCAGCGATCAGGAGACTTACTACGCCGAGAAACGCCCCTTTTTCGTGGAGGGAGCGGATATATTCCGCTTCGGGTACGGCGGAGCCAACACGGTGCGTAACCTGGGCTGGAGCGACCCGCGCTTCTTCTACAGCCGGAGGATCGGGCGCTTTCCTCAGGGATATGTACCGAGCGGAGGGTATGTGGATTACCCGGACTGGACACGCATCCTGGGGGCTGGGAAGGTGACCGGTAAGCTGGGTGACGGCTGGAACCTGGGCCTGATGAGCGCTGTCACCGGGCGGGAATTCGCGGACGTGGACCTGGGGGGTGACCGCTTCGCGCACGAGGTCGAGCCCCTGTCGTTCTACGGGGCTGTGCGCACACTCAAGGAATTCAACGGCGGGTTCAGCGGCCTGGGTTTCATTTCGACGGGGTTGTGGCGCGATCTCAGGGCACCGGGGCTGGAGTCGCTCCTCCCCCAACAGGCCCTGACCTTCGGAGTGGACAGCTGGACGTTCCTCGACAGCGACCGGGCCTGGGTGATCACCGGCTGGGTAGGAGGAACCCGTATCCAGGGCAGCGAAACGGCCATGACGCGCGTCCAGCGGTCATCCCTCCACTACTATCAGAGGCCGGACGTGGATTATGTCTCGGTCGATCCCACGGCCACCAGCCTCACGGGCTGGGCCGGGCGCCTCTATCTCAACAAACAAAAGGGCAACTTCGTCTTCAACACGGCCGTGGGCGCCATGTCACCCGGGTTCCATGCCATGGACATGGGCTACCATGCCCGCGGCGACAAGATCAACGGTCACCTGGAGGCGGGTTACCAGAGCTTCCGTCCCGGCAGAGTGCTGCGCACCTGGCACCTGACCCTGGCCACCTACCAGAGCTATGATTTCGGCGGGGTCCGTTTCGACGAATACTATGTCCTCGACACCAGGACCCAGTTCCTGAACTACTGGAATGCGACGCTGTTCCTGTCCTACGATCCCAACCGTTACAGCCATTACTTCACCCGAGGAGGCCCCCTGGCCGCATACCCCTGGGGTATCATGCGCCGGCTCAGCATCCGCACCGACGACCGGCGGCCGGTGGTCCTCGGCCTATCCGGTCACTACCGAACCCATCCCTTTGGGGCATACAACTATTCTGTAGGGGTGGCCCTGGAGTGGAAGCCCAGCGGCAACTTCCGGCTGTCAGCAGGACCCTACTACTCCTGGAGGCACTCGGTAGGGCAGTACATAACCCAAGTCGTTGATCCTCTCAAGATAGAGACTTACGGCGCTCGCTATGTCATGTCGGACGTCATCCAGGAGACCGCCTCCCTCGAACTGCGTGTCGACTGGACGTTCACACCCCGGTTGAGCCTCCAGGCCTACCTACAGCCGTTTATCGGCGTGGGGGATTTCTTCAAATACAAGGAACTGCGGGCGGCCCGGACCTTTGAGTTCGATGTTTACGGTGAGGGAGACTCGACCATAATCCGCGAGGGGCAGGTCTACACCGTGGATCCGGATGGACCTGGGCCAGCCCCGCCATTCTCCTTTCTGGACCGTGATTTCAACCTCAAGTCTCTGCGGGGAACCGTGGTCCTGCGCTGGGAGTACCGCCCAGGATCCACCCTGTTCGTGGTCTGGACACAGAACAGGGCCGACTATGCCTATGCCGGAGACTTCGACTTCGCACGTGATGCCTCGCTGCTGTTCAGGGCCGCCGGCGACAATATTTTCTTGTTCAAGTTCAACTACCGCTTCACCTTGTAGTCCCGACAGCTTCTAGCCTGGATTATTCATGAAAGGGTAAAGAATGTCGACATTTTTTATGAATTATTCATGCTCCTGTATTAGAATAGAAGCGAGAGCAGGTTCACATGCCGGAAGTCGTCGTAAACAAAGTCGGAGATGTCAAGATCTTCGGCAAGGGCCTTCTGGGAGGCAAGGGATTCGGGCTGGTGAAGATCAACGAGGCCGACATCCCCAAGGCCCACAAGCTCCGGACACGTATACTGAGCACGGTCTTCTATGACCGCTTCCTGGACGCCGGCAGCCGGTTCGGAAAACAGGATCTCAAGACCTTCAGATCCATCCTCGCGGAACTGGGCGATATCCCCATCAGCGTCCGCTCCTCCGCGACCAACGAGGCCTACATGGATCACGGCGGGGACATCTCGGTGCATGCCGGCGAAAACACCTCGTTCATGCTGCCCAATAACCACAGGGACCCGGAGGTGCGCTTCCATCAACTGGTCCAGGCCATCACATACATCTCCTCGGATTTCCAGCAGAAGCAGCCCCCGGGAAGCCGGGAGAAGATGGCCATCGTGATCAATCCCATACCGGGCGTGGCTGAAAACACCGATGCCGGCCCGGTCTACTTCCCCATGGTCTCGGGCGTGGCCAACTCCTTCTTCCCCTATGCCTTGAAGACCCAGAAGGCCGAGGGGGGCTTCGCGCGCCTGGCCTTCGGGCACGGGTATGCCACCGTCCTGGATGATTTTCCCGTCATATCCATGGCGACCATCCAGGATCCCATCCCGGTCCGCCTGCTGGGGGAAGGGCAGAAGTATTTCTACGCCATCGACATGACGAAGAATCAGGATCTGGCAGGTGAAGAGCTGGAGACGATGAAGAGGCTGCACATCCGATTCGCCGACTTCAAGATCACCAAGCGCCTGGGACGCTACAAGACCTCGGTGACGCTGGAGGACCTGATCCAGGACGACCGCTATGGATTCCGCAGCAGTCTCCTGGAGATCATGGAGACCGTGTCCGCACGGATCACATCCCATTTCCAGATCGAATTCGTGTTCAACCTCCAGCGGGATAAGGCGGCCCCAGCAGGGACCTTTCATGTCGTGCAGTTGACCCGTCTGCCGGTCATGACGTTCGAGGAGATCCAGATCCCGGAGACCTCCCAACGCACTTACCTATCGATCCACAGCCTGCAGGGCCACGGCGTGAAAAGAAACATCCGCCACGCCATAGTGATCTCCCCGTTCCGCTACCGCAAGGACCTGCATGACGAGGTGGTACAAAGGCTCTCGCAGCTCGCGTCCTCTTTCCACAAGAAAAACGAGAGCTTCATCATCCTGGTTCCCGGGCGCCTGGGCACCACCAACCGGGACTGGGGGATCCAGGTGGAGTTCACGGACATCGGGCAGCCCGCAGCCATCTTCGAGTTCGGTGTGGACATCTCGGGCCGGCCGGAACCCGTGCATGACGCCCCCACCGCCGGAGGGATCTACGGGAGCCATTTCCTGTACATGATCCAGGGAGGGGCCGACGAGGAGCAGAAACGCCTCCAGACCCGCATGTTCGGGACCCAGGGAACGCATTTCCTCACCAATCTCATGAGCAACAGGGTCATCTACGGGTACATAGCCCCGCTGGAGGACCGGATCGACCCCTGGTTCTTCTCGCCCGGCGAAGGGGACGAAGCCGTCTACGTCCAGAGTTTCCCGCAGCCTGTGACCATATATGCCGACTCAATCAACCAGAAATGCACCATCCAGGCGGAGATAGGGTAAGCCCATGCCGGAAAAAAGCGACTCCTACGCCCCCCGTGTCATCAATCCCGTAAAGATCGAACAGGTGCTGATCCTTTCCGCGACCGAAGAGCTGCAGAAAGCGGCCAAGACACTGAAGCGGGACATGCCCTGGGTCACACCCCGGATCCTCACCGGGCCCATGGAAGCCATGCAGCTTGCGTCTAAGCGGGCTGCCGTCCTCATATGTGACGACACCGCGCTGAACCTGCTGGACATCTCTTCGATCAAGCAGAACCATCCGGACCTCGTGGTCGTTCTTCTCTCATCCATGGAGCTCATACGCTGCTCACCGCCCTCAGTGTCGGCAGAGAAGTTCCCGTACGCAGCGCGGGCCGACCTCGTGTTCGCCGTCAACCACAGGGACTGCGCGCCGCACAGGATCATAACTTCCGTGGTCAGGAGCGCCGAGGATCTGCTCAACATGGGCCGATACTCACAGGCCCGTCGGTACATCTTCCTGGTCGTGGATGACGAGCCGCGCTGGACCTCTCAGTTCCTGCCGGTTCTGTATGACATCATCGGGCAGCGGGCCGCCGTCAAAGTGACCCGGACCTATGAGGAGACACTGTCTTTTCTGTTCGGGGTCGGGCGTGAGGAAGGGATCAGCCAGGAGGACTACCGCAGCCGGGGTCACGGCGACGATGTGGTCTGCCTGATAACCGACATATTCTATCCGCACGGCGACAACACACGGAGCGATGCCGGCACCGATCTTATCCACCTGATCGACAGGTACTATCCCCGTTTCCCCAAGATCATCGCATCCAAGGCCAGCGAAGCCGATGACCTGAGGAGCACGGCTTTCCTCTTGCCCAAGGGCGATCCCGGAAGCCTGCAGACTCTCAGGGAATACATACACGACTTCACCGGCATGGGAGACTTCCTCGTCTGCAGCAAGACCGGCAAGGTGCTCTACAGGATCAAGAATACCCGCGAGATGCTGGCGGTGCTAAAAAAGGCCGAAAAACCCACCAAGAGAGGTCAGGAGCTGCGCGACATCCTGGAGGCTTCCGGCGAACGAGACAATTTCTCCACCTGGCTGTACATGCACGGGTACAAGGACCTGGCGGACCGGCTGCTGCCCATGCACGCCAAAGGCCGCAGGCTGGTGAGCTTGCTGAGACGTGTGTTCGAAGAGGAAATCGAACGTGTGGAAGCCGCGCCGCTGGTGATCGACGGCCTGGAGATATTCAGCCTCCAGGAACTGCTCGAGACGCTGCGCACACTGCCGGCCTCAAAGATCCAGGATTACTCGGACCGCGATGTGTTCTCGACCTGGCTGGACCGAAAGGGATACACGGAGCTGGCCGAGGAGATCCGGCCCATCCACGGCAGCGGCCAGCGTTTGGAGAATATCCTGATCGAGAAGATAAAGAAATGGATGAAACTCTATTCTTCCCAGAAATAATTCTAAAGGAGAGCCCGGCGGCTGATTCCGTAGGGACCGAATTATTCGTAGACCAGGATCTCCACGCGGCGGTTTTGGGCCCTGCCCTCACGGCTGGAATTGTCCGCCACCGGAGCGGAGCTCCCGAAGCTGATGGCTTCCATCCTGTGCAGAGGGATGTTATGCTGTTTGTAAAGATGTTTCATGACGGCTTCGGCCCTTTTCTTGCCTAAGAGCAGGTTCCACTCCTCTTCTCCGGTGCTGTCGGTGTGACCCTGTATCTCGAGATAACGTCCCTGGTCCTGCTCGATCAGCTTTCGGACGAACGTGTCGAGCAGGGCTTTGGCCTCATCGCTGAGCTCATAGCTGTCGAACTTGAACTTGGCTTCGCTGTTCCGGAGGGTCTCCTTGAAGATCAGGTTGCCCCGGGCGTACTTCTTGGCCTCTTCGAACTTGCTGTCAATTTTGCCGTCAACGGTGGCCAGCTCTGCCTCGTGTTCCTTGATGACGGAGCCGATGGTGGCCAGCTGCTCATCGTGTTCCCGGAGCCTCTTCTGATTTTCCTCGACCCCACCTTCAACCCCCTCGACCTTCTGATCCAAGGTAACGAGTTCGGTCTGCACGTATTTCTTGGTGGCACACCCCGTCCAGGAGATCATGCCGATCACGGCCACGATCCCTGCCAGGTAAAAGATATGTTTTTTTCTCATTTAATCCTCCCTATCGGCAGAAAAAAAACGGCAATCAGCCCTTTGCCGTGGTGACTGCCTCTTCCGATTCCCTAACATGAATTATCCAAGCTAATATAGTAATACATATCCATTATTTTTTAAAGTGCCCCCTCACATCGGGTGCACGACATATTTGTGGGTAGATGATCTAGGCAATACTTCTATTAGCCCAGTAATCTTCCCATCTACTGCCATTAAACAGGCAAGTCCTCAAAGATATTATTGTATTAGCTCCAATGA
>SDBS01005683.1_pt1 | contig 12120 bp, 10 predicted proteins | sample 2277091 | NCBI WGS metagenome assembly SDBS01 (sample SAMN10404972, study PRJNA504765) | marine sediment metagenome | isolation source: marine sediment core GS10_PC15, 163 cmbsf | place: Arctic Ocean: Southern Knipovich Ridge | collected 2010 | reverse complement strand
TAACAGCCCTGCGGCAAAGAAGCCCCCCCGATGTGGAAGCTGCCATGGTAAGCCGTTTGATGAGAAAGATCTTTTCAAACCTGGGCTAATGGGTGCATATCACAGACAATGCATGAAATGCCATGTCGAAATGGGGATTGAAAAGCCCGATTCGCGTGATTGTACCGGTTGCCACGTCGAAAAAAAATGAGTGGTAGCACATGATTGAAAATTTTAGTTGAGGTATGTATATGGCTATATCGAGAAGAAAGTTTTTAGGGATTATCGGCACAACCGGTTTTAGTACTGTTTTTGGAAGTTCGGCAAATGCTGCTACTAACAAACATTTTACCGGTTATCCGGAAAGTTTGGGAGTTTTGCATGATACGGTTTTGTGCGTCGGATGCCGGTCTTGTGAAGCGGCCTGTAACAAAGTCAACGAATTACCGCCACCGGATCGACCGTTTAAAGATCTATCGGTTCTGGATATAAAGAGAAGAACAACCCCAAAAGCTTATACGATTGTTAATCGGTATGTTGATAAAAAAAGCGAAAAAGGACCGGTATTTTTTAAAAAACAATGTAACCACTGCCTGGAACCGGCATGTGCTTCGGTGTGTTTTGTAAGCGCGTTTACAAAAACAAAAAAGGGTGCGGTTATATACGATCAATCTGTTTGCGTTGGCTGCAGGTATTGTCTGATTGCCTGCCCCTTTGAAATACCGACTTATGAATATGATAATGCCTTTTCTCCCAAGGTTATGAAGTGTACCATGTGTTATCCACTTGTTATCAAGGGGCAGCTTCCCGGATGTGTAGAGTCATGCCCAACCGAGGCTCTTACCTTTGGAAAACGGCGAAATTTAATCAAAATCGCCCGGGAACGCATAAGGAAATATCCGGAACGCTATGTGGATCATATTTATGGTGAACATGAGATGGGAGGAACAAGCTGGTTGTATTTATCCGGTGTTCCCTTTAATAAATTAGGGATGCGGGAAGATTTAGGGATTACGCCTGCTCCCGAATTGACTGCCGGGGTTTTGAGCACTGTTCCAATAGTAGCGGCCCTCTGGCCGGTTCTTTTAACAGGAGTTTATGCGATTTCAAAACGGAAGGATAAAATCGCAGCACTGGATAAGGAACAGGCTGTTCTTGCAGCAGTAAATAAAACCAATGAAGAGGCGTCAGCAAAGCTTTCCGAATCCATGGCTAAAGCTGAAAAAGATAAAGCGATTGCGATTGAAAAAGCAGTGGAGAAAGCACTTGAAGATGCAACCAAGGTGAAAGCCGAAAAAGAATCTGCCGACAAAAATGATGATAAGAAGCAAACTGAGGAGGATTCCTAATGTCAGACGAAGCAGTTACAACCGGCAAAAACTTTTTGTCTCCATTTAATATTGTTGCCGGAATTATAGTGGCAATAGGATTGGTAATTACATTTTTACGTTTTACGGAGGGATTAGCTGCAGTAACGAATCTTTCCGACTATCATCCATGGGGGTTATGGATTGGCTTTGATCTGCTGGTAGGTGTTGCTCTTGCGGCCGGAGGATATGTTACTTCTTCGGCTGTATATATATTTGGAATGAAGAAATATCATTCTGCGGTAAGGCCGGCTATATTGACGGGATTTTTAGGATATGCGCTTGTAGTTATTGCACTTCATTATGATGTAGGGCAGCCCTGGCGTCTACCCTATCCCTTTATCATTCAAGCGGGAACAACTTCTGTTCTATTTGAAGTTGCCGCCTGCGTTGCGCTCTACCTTACCGTTCTTTTTATTGAATACTCCCCGGCCGCACTGGAATGGCTGGGATTAAAAAGGGCAAGGAATCTTGTCGTTAAATTGACACTGGTATTGACCATTTTTGGTGTTATACTATCCACCTTGCACCAGTCGTCTCTTGGCGCGCTTTTTTTGATAGCACCGTCTAAGCTACACCCCCTATGGTATTCATCTTACTTACCCGTATATTTTTTTATTACGAGCATTATTGCCGGATTATCCATGGTAATATTTGAAAGTACCCTTTCTCACCGTTATTTTGCACATAAGATGGATGAAGCTCATTTGAATGAGAACCCTCATGTGACTTTGGGATTCGGGAAAGCCGCTTCATTTGTCTTGGCAGGTTATTTCTTAATTCAAGTTATCGGAATATCCGTAGACAACGAATGGCATCTACTCGAAACTTCTTATGGCTTCTGGTTTCTTGTAGAACTCTTGGGGTTTGTTGCCCTGCCATGTTTCATTTATGCCGTTGGCGTACGAGATAAGAATTTGAAGCTCATTAAATGGACAGCAGTCTGGACATTACTGGGTATAGTCCTTAATAGGTTTAATATATGCATTATTGCATTTAATTGGCATCTTCCACGGAGCGACAGATACTTCCCACACTGGATGGAAATTGCAATATCCGTTTTTCTGGTTACGCTCTTTATTTTAGCTTTCAGGTTTATTGCAACCCGGATGCCAATTTTTTACGAACATCCGGATTACAAAGATGTACAGTAACCGTTCACGGTTCAGGGTTCAAAGTTCGGGGTTAGTGAACGCCTACGATGAAAGATAGGGGATAAAATATGGATGGCGTATTTTATACACTTCAGGAATTTTTAGCATATACAAAAGGTGTTACATATATACTGGTGATTGTAACGCTAATTGTAATGGTTTGGTTTTGGTGCTTCCTGGTTGAAAGAGATGAAGATTAGTACCTTATAAATAGATCTTATGCATTTTGCGGCAAAAAAATTTTCTGGTACAATTTTTCTATCTTAAAATAATTGAAGATTGAATATTTTAGGCAATATTCAATTCCTGAATTAAGGAGAAGCAAATGTATGAATTTGTAACCGGGCCGCTGGCCTGGATATCTTTCGGAATTTTCATAGTGGGAATGATTTATAAAACTGTCTCTCTTATTCGTCTTACATCTAAGAAGGACAAAGTAGTTTTTAATCACTTCAGTGCAGGGTGGTCCATTAATTCCATAATTCACTGGCTAATTCCTTTTGGTAGTCGCAGTATGAGAGAGAGGCCGGCTTTTACCATACTGACCTTTGTTTTTCATATATGCCTGTTGGCCACACCCATTTTACTTCTGGCTCACAATATGCTGTGGGAATCGAGGTGGAATATTAGTTGGTGGTCAATGTCCGAGAAAACAGCCGATTACATGACAATATTCTTTATTGTGGCTGCTATCGGTATGGCCTGTCGTCGCATTGCATATCCTGATGTTAAGATCGTTACTACTTCCTATGACTTTGTATTGCTGGCAATTGTCGCCGCTCCGTTTATTACCGGTTATTTTGCCTCCCATCATTGGTTTCACTACAAGACAATGTTAATTATACATATCCTATGCGGAGAGATTATGCTGATTGCTATACCGTTTACCAAGTTAAGCCATATGCTTTTATTTTTTCTGACCAGGGCACACATTGCAAGCGAAATGGGACAAAGAAGGGGTGCTGTAACCTGGTAGAATTTCATTTATAGAATACTTGTAATATTTTAGCTATTTGAAAACAAAGCCGCTTCAAAGGTAATTAACTTTTAAACCGTGTAAAACTCGCGCATAAGTGAGTGTAAAGAAAGAATGGAAGGCTCAGACAGTTACACGATTAAAAATTTAACAACCTTTGAAGCTTGCTAGTTTTAATTGTTTCAGAAGGCTAAATTAATACGAATACTTTGATGGTTTCGTAATAAGCAAAAAAATTACTTTTCATATAGGTTTTAAGTTTTAGGGAGGACCTAAGATGGCAGAATCTGGTGTAAATACAGACTTGATAAAGGAACGATTGGCTTTTCTAAAAGGAGGTCGATTCAAAGCATGGTTGGAGTTATGCGCACACTGCGGTTATTGTGCTGAAAGCTGTTTTTATTATACGGCTCATAATAAAGACCCCAAGTACACTCCAGCTTATAAGTTTATAAATACGCTCGGTAAGCTTTATAAGAAAAAGGGCGAGGTAAGCAGGGCGGAACTGGAAGAAATGGCAAGTATAGCTTACGGTGATTGCACAGCGTGTAGACGATGTTCCCTGTACTGCCCGTTTGGTATTGATATCGCCACTATGATGGCTGCCACTCGCGGTATATTATGCGGCCAGGGACTTGCCCCGCAACCTCTTTTGGATGCGGTAAAAAACTACTACGAATTCGGGAACCAGATGGCCATCACACAAGAAGATTTTATTGAAACATGTGAATGGATGGAGGAAGAGACTGCAGAAGAGATGCCGGGTCTCACGATACCCATTGATAAAAAAGGTGTCGATATGATGTACACTATCAACGCCCGGGAGGCTAAATTTTATCCGCAGGATATAGCCGAGGTGGCTATGATTTTTCATGCAGCGGGAGAGAGTTGGACTATGCCCAGCATGGGATGGGATGATACAAATCTTGGGATGTTTGCGGGCGAAATGAAATGTGCAGGCCATGTAGTAAAACTTGTCTATGATGCGGCAGAGAAATTGGGGGTGAAAAAGATCGGCGTTACTGAATGAGGGCACGCATATCGTGCCCTTCGGTTCGAAGGGCCTTATTGGCTGGGACTGCCCGGAGGAGAGCCTCCAATTCCGGTAGTACACAGTGTGCAGCTCTTTTATGAGTATATACGAGACGGACGTATCAAGATTGATCCTGACAAGAGAATAACAGAACCGATAACCTACCAGGATCCATGCAATGTCTCAAGGAACGGAGGACTTTGGGAGCAAGGAAGATACCTTATGAATGCGCTATGTACCGATTTTCGAGACATGACACCAAATCGCGAGTATAATCATTGTTGCGGTGGAGGAGGAGGATACGTTCCCATGGGCCCGGCATTCAAAAAGAGAAGGATGGAGTCAGGCAAGATCAAGGCTGATCAGATTAAGGAGACCGGTGCAAGGATCATAGTTGTTCCATGTCATAATTGTTTTGACCAAATAAGTGACCTCAGCACTGAGTATAATCTGGGTGTAAAAGTGGTTCACTTTAAGACAATAATGGCGCCTATGATGATGCTTCCTGACGAAATGAAGCCTAAAGAGGAGACTGCCTGATTAAAGTAGAACAGGATCTATGCCTCATCCAGGACTTCGCCCGGAAGAGGTGGCTCCTTTCGGGACAAACAGAAAGTAAAGGTCTTAGCGTAAACGTTTTAGTTTTAGTACCTATCTGTCAAAATCGCATCATATTTGCGAAGGATTTATCTATCAAAATATTTTCGCCGCCAAGACACCAAGACACGAAGTTAAATTAGAATAAACAGTTATTCTTTGTGTCTTGGTGCCTTTGTGGCTATTCTTTCCGGTTTATCCGGATTAGGTGTTAGGTTAATGTTAGATATTGTCGTAGCAGAGGATTTTATTAACTTGAAACCTCTGAAATTCTATGATCTATTGAAATAGAGAGGTTTTTTCTTTTACATGTTTCCAGTGAGGCTTGATGACGCAAAAAATTCTCTTAGTGGATGATGAGGAAGGTATTCGTAAGGTTTTAGGTATATCCTTGACAGATAGTGGATACAAGGTGTTCACAGCTGAAAATGGAGAAGAAGCCCTCCAAATCTTCAGAAAAGTGAATCCTTCCATTGTGCTGACAGATATCAAGATGCCGGGCATGGATGGTATTCAGCTGCTTCAAAAGATTAAAAATGAGAACCCGGACACAGAAGTAATCATGATTACGGGACATGGTGATATAGAGTTGGCTATACATAGTTTAAAATTTGAGGCAACCGATTTTATCACCAAACCCATCAACGGCGATTCCCTGGAAATTGCATTGAAACGAGCCAATGAAAAGATATTTTTAAAGACTAAACTCAGGGAATATACGGAAAATCTGGAAAAGCTTGTCGGAGAAAAAACAAAAAAACTAGTGCAAGCGGAACTAATGGCTGCCGTAGGGCAAACCGTTGCAGGACTGGCTCATGCCATCAAAAATATTGCAGGTGGTCTAAGAGGGGGAGTTTTTGTTTTAGAAAAAGGAATTGAGCTGAAAAATAGCCAATATCTTAGGCAAGGCTGGGATATGGTCAAGGGAGATGTAACTAGAATAGAAAATCTGACCTTGGACCTGCTTAATTATTCTAAAGAAAGAGAGCCTAACTATAAGGTATGTAATCCCAACAAACCTGCCAAGAAGGTCTTTGATTTAATGCTTCCCCGAGCCCGGCGATATGGAGTTGCTTTAGAATTAGATCTAGATGAGGACCTTTTTGATGCATGGTTTGATCCTGAGGGTATTCACCGCTGTCTATTGAATCTTGTAACAAATGCTATTGATGCCTGTACGGATATTGAAGCTAATCAGAAAGATGGCAAAGTTGTATTGCGGTCGCTTAAATCAGAAGGTGGTATGCTGGAATATCAAGTGGTTGATAATGGGTGCAGCATGGATGAAGATACCAGGGCCAGGATATTCAAGGGTTTTTTTAGTACAAAAAGTACTAAAGGCACGGGACTTGGCCTTATGATTACCAAAAAGATAATAGATGAGCATGGAGGCGTCATTGAATTAGATTCCGATAAGGAGAAAGAAACAAAATTTATCATCAGACTGCCTTATGGAAAGAGTCAACCTTCCGGGACAAAAACCGATTAAAACCTTATATGATCTTAATAATTCAGCGGTGAACTATTAAAAAAGGAGCTTATCATGATAGAATACAAAAACATCCTATTTTGCACCGATTTTTCCGAAGATGCTGACATCGCTTTTTTTCATGCATTGGATCTGGCCGAGAAATATGATGCCAAACTGCATATCATTCACATTCCTCACTCTTCTTATACATATTCAGGACATGTAGTAAATGAACATGTTCCGGAAGGAGCACCGAGCGGTCAGGCCTTTTTTACCGAGGAAATAGCAAAGAGAGCTGAGGATGCCGCAAGAGAACGATACGAGAAGAAATTGGGTGATTTCAAGAACTATTCATTCGTGATCAAGAATGGATCACCTGATATAGAGATCATCCGATTTGCCAAGAAAAATGGTATTGATGTGATTGTAATGGGAGCACTTGGAAAATCTGAGCAAGACCGGTTGGTTCACGGGAGCACGGTGGCAAATGTATCTAAATATGCCCATTGCCATGTTATTGCCATCAGAAACCCTGCTAAAGGATTCACCTTACCTGGTACTATTAACTAAGGTTACAAGATAAAGACCAAATCAAAAAGAAATTATCCCCTTTATTGATGGAGGAGTTGAAAAATGGTAAAAAAAATTCTGGTTGTTGATGATGAATTGCATATAAGGACGTTTATTACTACATTATTAGAAACGAGCGGTTTTAAACCCCTTTCGGCCGAAGATGGGGTTCAAGGACTGGAGATTGCCCGTAAGCATAAGCCTTCTCTGGTCATAATGGATATTATGATGCCAAAAGAGAGCGGAATAGAAATGTACCGGGAGTTAAAAACCGATCCTGTATTAAAAAGTATACCAGTAATTATACTTTCCGCAGTTTCCAAAAAAACCTTTTTACATTCCCAGACAGTCCTGGACAAATACAAGGGGGAAAGCATCCCCGAACCGGCGGACTATATTGAAAAGCCAACAGAATCAGATGAACTTTTAGAATCGATTCAAAAAAGTTTAAAATAGACTTGATGAGATATCACCCCAATTGAGTTAAACCTCAATTGGGTGTTATCTGTTATTCGTTATTGGTTATTAGTTTTAGAGGTCAAAACTTTGAATTATATCTCATCACTAATGGCAATATAATTTTGAGTCCCTATCTTCAGCGAATAACTAATAACTTATAACAAATAACTTTCGAGAGATCATTCTCGCTCGATTAGGGTATCAGTAATTTACTTTAAACTTATCCATACTCTCCTCCTTATTTGATCTTTCGTAAAGTGTCATTCCGCCATTTTAAGCTTAAATTCGTAAATAGCAGTTAGGGTTAATATATTCTTCATTAGGTTCTGAGTTGCTACTTATGGTTATTGCCAAAGGTATATTCCAAATACTGAAGAATTATTGAAGGCTGGTTTAAGTCTTCTTTGACAAAAAATTGATTTTGATTTATTTTTATAGAGAATTATCTTTAAAATTATTAACCCCCAATTTAGTATGATGCTTTCAGAATATATAACCGAGAATGAGAAAATATTACTTGTGGATGACGAAGAGGGTATCCGCAAAGTTTTGGGTATATCTTTATCCAGTATCGGCTATAGCGTGTTTACGGCAGAAAATGGTGAACAGGCTCTCCAGATTTTCAGACAAATTAACCCTCCAATAGTCCTTGCCGATATAAAAATGCCGGGCATGGACGGCATAGAACTTCTTCAAAAACTTAAACAAGAAGATCCTGACACAGAGGTTATCATGATCACCGGCCATGGTGACTTGGACCTGGCTATACAGAGCCTAAAATATGATGCAACCGATTTTGTCACCAAGCCCATCAACGATGATGTGCTGGAAATAGCACTTAAAAGGGCACACGAGAAAATTTCCATGCGCCGGCAAATAAGGGAATATACCGATAACCTTGAAAAGCTTGTGCGTGAAAAGTCGGCAAAACTTGTAGAAGCAGAGAGGCTGATTGCTATAAGCCAAGCCGTTGAAGGATTGTCTGCTGCAATAATGAATATCGCAGGCGATCTTGAGGGGGGAATTAAACACTTCAATGACATGCCTTGTTTTGTTTCTATACATAACCGAGACCTTAAGGTTGTTGCAACGAATCAACTTTATAAAGATCGATTTGGAGATAAAATAGGCAGCTATAGTTGGGAAATTTATAAAGGAAGGGCATCGAAACATAATGGATGCCCTGTTATTGAGACGTTTAGAACTGGAAAGGGTCAACGGATAAAAGAGATAATCGAATACGAAGGCGGCAGAGAAGTTCCTGTTGTTGTTCATACGGCGCCAATAAGAAACAAAGAAAATGCTGTTGAACTGGTAATTGAATTGGCAGCCGATAATATTGAGGTGGAACGGCTCCAGGAAGAATTGCGAACCACTCAGCAAAGGTACCAGCAACTTTTTGATGAGGCTCCATGCTATATTACCGTCCAGGATAGAGAGTTTAGGATTACGGCAACCAACAGGCGGTTCAAAGAAGATTTTAGCGAAGATATAGGTTCACAATGTTACAAGGTATATAAGAATCGAAATGAACCATGTTCCGATTGTCCTGTTGAAAAAACGTTTGAAGATGGAGAGTCTCATCAGTCAGAGATGGTAGTGACGTCCAAAACCGGCGAGATGTACAATGTTCTCATTTGGACAGCCCCCATATATAATACTGCTGGAGAAATTATCCAGGTGATGGAAATGTCCACCAACATAACCCAAATTCGTGAACTTCAGGATCGTCTTTCATCACTCGGCCTCCTGATAAGTTCTATTTCTCACGGGATTAAGGGGCTGATAACAGGCTTAGACGGTGGAATGTATCTTCTAGATTCAGGATGTACAAAAGAGAATGAGGACCAGATCAAAGAAGGATTGGAAGTTGTCAAGATAATGGCCGATCGCATCAGAAATATGGTTCTTGACATACTATATTATGCAAAGGAAAGAGATCTCCAATCGGAAATAGTCGATGTTTTAAGTTTTGCCAATGATGTGGCTTTTAGTTTTGAAGCAAAAATTCGCAGTCAAGATATCGAGTTTATGTGCGACTTTGACCAATCAATGGGAGAGTTCGAAATAGATACAACTGTTGTACGATCAGCTCTAATCAATATACTCGAAAATGCTTTGGATGCTTGCAAAGAAAATGGATCAAAAGAGGCTCATAAAATTACCTTCGAAGTAAAGCAGGACAAAAGCAACATCATATTCGATGTATGTGACAATGGAACTGGTATGGATAAAGAAACAAAGGAGAAAATATTCACGCTTTTCTTTTCATCAAAAGGAAGCAAGGGAACCGGTCTTGGTCTCTTCATCTCAAACAATATAATTAAACAGCATGGCGGTGAAATAAAGATAAGATCGACGCTTGGTCAGGGATCAAAATTCAGTATAAAGATTCCGAAGATAATCCCGGAATCAGCCAGGACCCCTTATAGTGAAAAGAAATAGAAGAACCTATCTCGTGTCCATCCATTTTAAGCTTTTTCTTCTTTCCTGATTCCCTTCAGATTATTAAACTATTGTAATCTTTTTAATCCTGGCGGCTTGGTTTCTTTTTAAAAAATCATAGATATTGTGTATTTTTTTTCTTGACATACAACATATAGTATGAGATAAAAAAGTTTTACGCCTTATGGCAGGCACTCTTAAAGAGAAGTATAATTATTCAAAGGACATAACTTTAAGTTTTAGGTGTTAGGTTTTAGGTGTTAGGTTTTTGTTTTTATATTGTTTTAGAGACCTTTGCAAAACGCCCCCTTTTGCCTCCCGCTACTGCGGGACGTTAGGCTCAAATTTTAATCCTCAAAATACTCAATGTATGGATGCCTGTCCCGATCCCATCGGGGTGGTTAAAATTTTCGCCTGCCTTGAACTTGAACAAAATTGAGCATTTTTCAAAGGTATCTTTTAACAGATACTTAATACTAAAATCTTTTGGAGAAAGTCCTTTTTTTTACTTTTTACGAAACTATAAACTTTTACTGCTTAGAATTTTTACAGGGGAGGGGTCAATGGGTGAGAAAGGCAAAATCTTAGTGACGGAAGGAGCGCAACTCGATTTAAGTGCTTACTGGTTGGATGATCATCTTTTCTCGAATATCCTTGTTAAAGAGAACCAGATTAATTCGGATCAGGCCATGGACATCAGCCGATTTCTGAGAGAAGAAATCGACAAAACAGAACATCAAACCATTAGTATGTCTCTTATCGAGAAGATAATCGAGACAAAGTTGCTGGAATACGGGCTTGCGAAGGTCACACCGATTAGGTTGGATAAGTCTATTTTTATAAAACATGGACCGGTTCTTTCTGATAATGCTAAAGCGGTGCTGGAAAGGCGATATCTAAAGAAAAACAACAAGGGGGAGATTATAGAGCAACCCGGGGAAATGTTTAAGAGAGTTGCAAATCATATCGCGAAAGCGGAGAAAAAATATAAAACCTCTTCACAAGAAGGAAAAATGGAAGAAGTTTTTTATGATATGATGATGGATTTTAAATTCTTGCCCAATTCACCTACTTTGATGAATGCAGGGCGTAGACTTGGTCAGTTGGCGGCCTGCTTTGTCCTGCCGATTGAGGATAGTATGGATGGAATTTTTGATTCTTTGAAAAATGCTGCCATGATTCATAAGTCGGGCGGCGGAACCGGTTTTGCCTTTTCCCGCCTCAGGCCAAAAAACAGTCGTGTAGGAACAACCGGGGGTGTTGCCTCGGGTCCTGTTTCTTTTATGAAGATCTTCAATACCGCCACCGAGCAGGTTAAACAGGGCGGTACCCGCCGAGGGGCCAATATGGGTATTTTGCGGGTGGACCATCCTGATATCATGGAGTTTATTTATAGCAAAAGAGACAACAAAGAACTGAATAATTTCAATATTTCGGTTGGCGTTACGGAAGCTTTCATGGAAGCTGCTAAAAAGGAGCATGCCTATGATTTGACAGATCCCAGCAATCAGAAAAAGGTTGAAGAGCTAAATGCCGCTGAAGTATACCGGATCATGGTGAAACAGGCCTGGGAGACCGGAGATCCCGGCATCATTTTTTTAGACAGATTAAACAAGGACAACCCAACCCCTTTATTAGGTGAAATAGAGAGTACAAATCCATGTGGTGAGCAGCCATTGCTTCCCATGGAGGCCTGTAACCTTGGATCTATTAATCTGGCCAAATTCGTAGTAAAGAATGAGGAAAAGGCGACCATCGATTATGAGGGCTTAAAGGAGACCGTCTGGTATGCTGTCCGATTTCTGGACAACACCATAGACATGTCAAAATATCCTATTCCGGAAATAGATAAAATGGTAAAAGGGAATCGTAAAATTGGTCTTGGGGTCATGGGGTTTGCTGATATGTTGTACTATTTGAAGATTCCCTATAACTCGGAGAAAGCCCTTAAGATAGCCGAGGAGGTCATGGAGTTTATACAGGAAGAGTCTCATATGGCATCAAAGGATTTGGTTAAAGATCGAGGCGTTTTTGAAAATTTCGACAAAAGTATTTTCAAAGATAAAAAA
>SDBS01005682.1_pt1 | contig 12120 bp, 12 predicted proteins | sample 2277091 | NCBI WGS metagenome assembly SDBS01 (sample SAMN10404972, study PRJNA504765) | marine sediment metagenome | isolation source: marine sediment core GS10_PC15, 163 cmbsf | place: Arctic Ocean: Southern Knipovich Ridge | collected 2010 | reverse complement strand
GTACCAAGCTTTCGGGCGAGGTATTCAGCCCGCCATTCTCAATAGCGCGAGTGTGTGGCATTCGAAAGAGGAAACAAAGGTTCAGGCTTAGAGTGAATCGGTTTGTGTTGAATGGCAGACAATGCGTGTTTGTTTAGTTTGTTTCGAAGTTAAGAAGTGAGATGATAAGTAAGTAAGTAGGGGTTGGGTTGTGTTCCGGAGTTTTTACTCCACATTTTTTATTTTATTATATTTTTTATTTTATTAATTATAATTTTTACTCTTTATGGAGTTGTGTTCCTTTGTCAGTGGTAGTTCTTAACCTATGATGAAATTTCGTATAGAATAGAAAATTCAGAGTCTGATTTCAATGCATTAATTTTTTATCTTTCTTGTGTTTTCAATTGATTACTAGTTTTAAGATAATTCAACTGGATTCATTTGAGTAAAAAAGAGGATTAAAGGTATAAACAATGGATAATAAAATCTATTATGCGAAAAAAGATAAAATCAAGGCGTTCCTTGTTGGAATGGAATCTTGATTATGATTTATCTGCTGTTTTTAGTGATATTGAAACCATGTCTCTATTGGTTAAAGAGGAGATTAAATCTTTTGAAGCTACAGAAAGAAGATTTTATAAAAAATTAATCAATTGGGATGAGAATCTCGAACTAATTCTAAGTCAAATCAGAAGAGTCAGATCAGAAATAATTCCTACACTTGAACATAAATTTTCCCTTAAATTTAAGGATGTTAATAGAGTAATTTTAGCGTTATTTTCAAGAACGGTGAAAAATGTGTTTCTAGAAATGGAAAAAGATTCTTCTCTTAAGGAAAAATATCCAGATATGTTTAACGTTAAAAAAATTGATTTTTTCTCTAATCTTGGGGATTTAGCTGAAGGATTGGCAACTTATGGTGATCAGGTATTAGGGATAGCCGCTGCCCATGTAATATGGGAGGGAAAAGGATTAATTCCTAAAGGTGAGATAACACACGATAAAGAGACTCTTGTAAAGAATTCAGCTCTTTATGCTATGTTCAGTGTGTTGAATCTTGGTGTGGGTCAAATATCAGTAAAGTCTGAAGATGTAAGAACCAAACCTAAAAAAATTCATCGTAAAACTGGTACTTATGTGGAAGCACTTTTTTGGGTTATTTATTCTGAAAATGGTCTTCAACCGGTTATAAATATACTAAAGAATTTTTAATTATTATTTGTTAAGTTAAAGTTTTATAAGAAGTATTATGGTAAGAGTGTGTTTCAGGATTATTTTTTTTTATAATGTACTATTTCACTAATTGTTCTACATGTTGAAGTTCCGTATTAAAAAGCAAATTTTTGGCCTATAAATAAATCCAGCGAATTTATAAGCTTCCTTCTTCAGCTCTACGAAATAATAGACTGATAAAAGCTAAATATTCTATTGTTCTATTCTTATCATTTTGTATTACATTTTCATGTGCTTTTGGATTTCTAATACCTTTCATTACACCCATGTATATGAGTTTAAACCCCTCTTGTTCATCTTTTTCCGATCTAGTTTCTAAATCATTTAATTTTATAAGAGGATTTCGTTCATTAAATGCGTGAGCCATTGCGTCACTTAGATCTTTGTCTTGAATGTTTGCCTTCTCCTTTATATAATTATTTAGAGTTTTTACAGATTCGAATATAGCTTGAGTATAATGACCATTTTTAAATAATTCTAAACTTACTTCTGATATCTTTTCATGCAAATTTACAATAAGAGTCTCAAAATTATCTTCTGTTATAAATGATATTAAATTATCTATTATTTTTTCACTATTGTAATCCACATTTTCGGCAGTGTATAACTTTGGGAATCCTTCGAGAAATTGATCAAAGAGAAATTCAATATCTTTATATCTTTTCGAGCTAGGAAGTTCATTTCGAATAAAAGAAATAATTCTTTTTAACCATACAATACGATCGATACCTGTACCAAATGATTTTATCTCATTTTTCAACCCTTGCAGTGATTTAATAATTACATCTTTTCTCTCTGTATTTTTTTCCAATATTGTTTCAATTACTTCTCTTGAATCTTCAGGATTTTCTAAAAGTTCCTTGACTTCTTGTATATAACTTAATAATGCTTGTTTTACGGTAGGTATCATACCATAACCCTCATCTACTAATCCACGGGTAGAGATCATTATAGGGAAATTTGCAATAATTTGAAAATTTGGGAAAATTCCTAGATTGAATGGTCTTCTTAAAAAAATAATTCCATGTCCTAATTTCTGCATTTCTTTTTGAAGAATTCCAGCACTGGCTTGAAGATATTCAAATTCTTCATTTGTGGCGTCCTTAATTTGAAATTTTCTAACAATAATGAGATATCTTTCTGCTCTTTCGAGACCTTTTTTAAGATTTTTTAAGTTCATAGATTATATATAATCCCCTAAATTTTTCAGCTTAAATTCCTTTTTTCTTTAAATTGCCTTTCATTTGCTAATATTTGGTAATAATCATGTTCCGAAAGTTCTATGATATTTTTTTCGATTTCTTTTACATTTTTAACTATGTCATTAACATCATTCCCCGTTAATTCTTTTCCAAAATAATCATCTAAGAATACTATTTTCTTTGAATTAATTCTAAAATCATTTGGAAAATGAATATGTAATATTATTAAATCTAACAACAGCTTTACTAAATCATTTAATTCTTTCTCAAGAAATCGAGAAAGGACTATGATTCGCTTGTACATCTTAGAAGTCTGATCAATTTTTAATACGGGTAAAATTGATAAATAACTGAAATGATAATTCAAATAGCCACCGCCCAAGTGAGTGTTCCAAAAAACAACTCTAAAGTAAAAGTCAAGCAATTTAGAATTAAACAAAGCAAGAAAGTAATAATTTGAAATACCTTGGAGTGAGGATTCTTCCCTTAATCTTAGGGCGTATAATTTTCCTATATTCGCATAATTTTTACCTAAAACACAAATTAAATCTAAAGCAACTTCTTTAATCATTAAAAGTTCATTACTGAAGATTTTCCATTTTTCCTCACTAATAGTCAGGTTATTAGGGTTATCTTTAGCAGGTTTTTTTTTATGAAAGTAGAGTTGGTCTGAAATTTGAATCTGAAATGGTCCGAAATCATTATTGGTGATATATAAATAATAGTCATCCCCCATCTTCTGTCCCCTGTTATTACTAACAAAAATTTCATAAGCTCCCCAATTTGTAAAACCAAATTCACGATAATAATTAACGAATTCATTTCCTAAAGGGCTACAATCTGGATGATTAAAAAATTTATCAAATAATTCAAACGATTCATTATATAAAGGGATATAGATTAGATAATTAGTTTTCTCTTTGTTATACCTCTCTTGTTCTACTTTTTTAAGAGATTGTCCTATTTCATTAAAGTTTTTATATCTACCAACATCTATTAATGAATTCCCAAGAGGTTTCGCATTTTTAAGAGTAATAATAATCGGATATACCGCAGCATCTTTAAATACCTTAATCATAGAGATATCAACGAGTAGATCGATTTGATATTTATTTAAAAAATCTTTTCGGATACGTATCCCATAATCAGTTGCAAGAAATTTATTGGAAGTAATGAAACTAAGATATGTCTTATTATTATTCTTAAGTAGTTTAAATCCTTTCTCAAAAAAAGGTACTAAAATATCATAAATTTTATATGTCCAATTATAATCGTTTCTTAGGAACTCTTTGTATGTAGAATTATATAATTTCTCTTCTTTATAGTAATCAGTTTCTAATAGGTTTTTTTGAATTTTTATTTTTTGTTGTATATCTGTTATTTCCTGGTTATACTGGTCTATGAACTTTTTAGCTTTAAGTTTCTTCACTTTTATTTTTTTTTTCTTTAATTTTTTACTAAGAGTTTGTAAATCTTGCTCAAGCCAGATTTTCTCCATAAACTTTGTAGAGATATAGGGTGGATTTCCTACAATTACATCAAATCCTTTTGGAAAGACTTGGGGAAACTCCAGGTACCAGTGAAATGCTTTTAATCTTCTAAGAAAATCAGTAGTCAAGCCCTTTTTAAATTTATTACTTCTGATTTTATTTTTAAGATAATCCAAATAGATTCTATCAGCATCTTCTATAATTAATTCATTAAAACTATCAATCAAATCTTTCAATAAAACAGTATTTTTATCATGGCTATGTATAAATAAATTAATTAATGTTGTTTTTAATAATTTAAGAGACTTAAAACCTATCGCTCCTTTGTTTAATTCATTTAATATATTTTTTATTTTAGGATCATTCTTATCCAAAAAAGTTGCTGAATTAATATTATTTAAGAATTTATAATTTACTGTGCTAATATTAATTTGAGTATCTGTACCTAATAGGGTGTTTCCAACTCTTAGATTATACTCAATATTTGGTAATGGTAATAATTTTACAGAATTCTCCGAAATCCATAACCACAATCGTAATTGACAAATCTGGATAGCTGAGACCATTAAATCAACACCATATAAATTATATTCCACAATAAATTGTTTAATTTCAGTTTCATTTACTGTTTTATTTAATAATTTCAAAATACGTTCATGAATATCCAACAATAAATATCCCATGGCCAATAAAAATGCTCCAGAACCCACACATATATCGCAGACTTTTATGTTTTTAACGATTTTTTCATAAATATTAAGTAGAGTTTTTTCTTTTAACATATAAATTTCTTCAAAATTTTCTAATAACTCTGCATCCTTGTACCCAATACTTTTCAAGTAATCATTTATCCTTCCAATAAAATGAGGAAAGAGAACACTTTCGCACATGAAATCACAGATTAAATTATGTGTATAATAAGATCCAGTTCCTTTACGAAATTCAATCGTTTTCTCGAAAACATACCCTAAAATCTCAGAGTTGATTGAAGAAATATCCTCACCGTTATCAAGAAATGAATATTCTCCTAAAAAATCAATAATCTTCAAAAAATATTTTGGTTTTATTGCCAAATCATGACTTTTTTTTTCGATATTAGTCCTTCTAAAAAGTCCTCCATTTAGGAAAGGGATTTTTGCAAATTCTTCTGGAAGGTTGACTCTCTCTTCTTCTTTAACTGCAAGAGTCTTAAAAAAAAGATTATTTAATTCTGTATGGATTAAATGCTCAGGTACTTTTCGTAAATACGGAAAAACATTTGGAAATAAATCCCAATCTATTAAAATCTTTATAAAAATTAATCTGTTGAATATTGAATAAACAAATTCTATTTTTTCATCTTCTACTAATCTTTCAGCATAAATTATATTATTAATAATCGCATTATTTTCATCAATAGTAATTCGTTCCTTCTTATACTAATATAATTTCCTCCGTGGATTAAAGCAGAAAATTGGTTATAGAATTGTTCAGTGATTTTATTAATATCTTCTATTCTAATAGTGGTTTTTTCTCCTAAAACAGTTTCACTTATTAATTTACATGCTTGTTCAACAGTTAACTCCTTATCTTTAACATCCGTACCATCGAAAAAAATTAAAATAAAATGATTCAAATTTATTACTAACGCATGACTAACAGTCCCAATCCTTACATCTTGGATCCACTCTTTCGCCTGATTTATCCCTACTTGGATATCAGAATTAAATGGTTCTAATTCAATTAATAAATCCTTATCTCTCAAGCGATGTTTTGTTAATTTGAAATCTGGATATCTATTCTTATTTTTAAACACGTCAAAGATCCTTACTCGGTTCTGAGAGATTGTTCTATTATCTGGTATATTTAGTTCATTTAAGATTTTTCTAAAAACATCCTCTACTAAATTCTCTGGTTTCTGAGGTTCTAACATCCATTCTGTTTTAATTTCCCTTTGCTCATTAAATATTTTATGATAATACTGTATATCAAGCTTATTTTTCATTTCTTTTAATATGAAATTCTCATCAATCTGCATTTTTATCAATCAAAAATTATGATATTGTAATATGATTCTGAAAATTTTTATTTTAATCTATTAGCCTCAGAATAAAATTAATTTTTTAAATTAGTTTTCGTCTTACCCTATAATAAAAAGAACAAAAATATTAGCTTTTCTCTATCCTCTACTATAATTAGTATCTCACTCCCCCTTTGTGCCCTCACCTTAAAAAGTAAATTAATATTAATCCTATGTTGAGCAAAGAAATTAAAGAATTGTACAAAATTCTGAAAAACAAATTTATAATAAATAGTTTAAGTTTTGGATTTAGCGTTAAAAACATTAAGGTGTGTAGTTACTTACTAAATTTAACGCTCTTATGAAGTAAGAGTATGTGTTAAGCATTGTTTTAATCTCTTCCATATTCATTTGAATCTCCTTATTAGTTCCAGAGACAGGTATGTATGCAATACCGTTAGACATCCTTATTTTTGGAATTTCATGAGCATCGATTTTACGATATTTATTGTACTTAAACATCGAGAGCATGTACTCAGACAATTTAGGATATTTTTGTTTCATTTCAAGTTTCAAAATTTGTTTTAATTTGTTCCTCGTTTCGGGATGGTGTTTTTTTGGATCAATTTCGGGTATTTTTTTGGTATAATCCCTATTATCATGGGAGAGAATGTAAAATAATCTTGCAATGAATTTTGTGAAAATGATATGAAACGAGTCAAAATCCTTAACCAAAAGTAATCGTTGATGTGCCCAAGAAGGGTCGTTAAAATCATAAGTTTCTTTTAAATCTTCGACTGTATTCTTGAATTCTTTATTTAATTTTGATAAGTCTGGTAGAGTTTCTTTTTGTAACTCTTTTATTTTATTACTGGTTTTTTTGTTTATATTTTGAAAGTCCTGAGAAATGGATTTTAATTGGTCTCCAAAATTCTTAAGATCAACCAAAGATTCCATCAATTTAGGCAGGGAAACTTTACCAGACTTAAGATCTTTTAATTTTGAATCTAAATCTTCCATTTGAGATAAAGTATTGTTTTGTTCTTTAATTTGATCTTTATAATAGGCGAGTTCAGAGATTAATTTATCATTATAATCTTGCATTTGTGGTTTTAGCGTTTTAATACCCCCCGAAAATTGACGGTTAATTTTTTTGATATACGGATCCTTAGCTACCAGTAAATCCATAGGTTGGATGGTTATTTCAAAAACTAGCTCAAGCGATTCTTTCATTTCTTCCTGATATAGGTCAGGATTTTTCGTTTTTACATCACTATGGAGAGTGAAATATTCATCAACGACTTTTTTCATTCCCGGTAAAAAAGTTTTAATGAGTTTATCAAAAATACCTCCATACAAAACTGAGGAAAGTTGTATCGAGTTAGGGTATTCTTCTTTTGCCCATAGAAGTAAACCTGATCCGTGTTTCTTAAAATCTTCCTCAAATTTTACTCTTTCGATTTTCACCTTTTCACGGTCTATTTGAGAGAGTAATCTCATGAAATTGGCTAATTTTTGTTTCTTTTTTTCTGAATCGGATGGCATTTAATTAACACTTGTTATAAAATATGAATTTCTTTAATATAAAGGAGAAATTTAGACATAAAAATTTGATTACTTCGTTAGCAAAATCTCTAACTTTCTTTTAATATATCTACAGCTAATGCAGCACTAACAAAACCTCGATCCAAGAGTGTTAGATTATAATAGATTTCATATAAGCTTGTTAAGTCGAATTCTTCTTCATATGTGTATTCTTTTTTGGTGTTATCATAGTTCATAATTTTCACTGTACCATTATTATAACTTATCCCGGCAGTTTCAGGGTGAGAAATTGCATTCCGGGTGTAAATTATTCTTTTTAATTCTGTTTTAATAAGTGGTGGGGGCGCTCTATCATTATTTTCATTAATCTGAAATATATTCCAAAGTTTCTTGCCATATTCTTTACCCTCCATTTTACCAATTTCATTCCCTAAATTCTCACATCTAATAAGAAAATAAGCAAAATCGAATCTAAAATAATCCTCAAACATTAGTAATCTAGCCAGAGGTGGAATATTATTATCTCTTAATCTAAAAAATAATTCTCCTCTACTATAATTATGAAAAGCTCTCTCAAGGATATTTTTATAAATGTCTAAATCACCCATCGGAAAATCAGCATGAAATGAAACTAAAACCTCTTTTGAGAAATTCTCTCTTAGTCTATTTATCCTTGTAAATAAATAGTTAAACCATTGATGATGAATGATTAACATTTTTTTTGTAATTTTTTTTTCAGAGAATAATAGCTCTACTTGAATAAATTTTGAAATAAAATGTGCGATTTTATGGTTCGTTCTATTAAATCTATATCCAGTTTCATTTTTAAATAAATCAAAAAATGTCGTTTTGATTAATTTTTTTTCTAATTTAATACCATTATCCTCAAGGAATTTATAGACGGAATTAAAACCTTTTTCAATTTCTTTTTTATGTTTAATTGGATCAACATGTCTCCTAAATTCATCGAAAGGGTTATTCATAATTTTTTACCTTGGGTATTCTATACTGAATTAAAGTAATCTTGAGTATTTATCTATTTTGGATAGAATCTTCTAATAATCTTAGATGTTAAAGAAGGATTTTATACCAATATCGATTAAAGTAGCTTAAAATTAACCTAAATATAAAATTAAAAGCGTTAATTTAGCATTAACCATATTTTGAAAGGCTTAGATAGATTAATATTAAGGATAACGCATTGGTTTTTGAATAAATATCATTAAATTGATCTATCGAGTCTAATCCATGAGCAATTATATTTCTGTAATTTTTCGTAATTTGATCTTCTCTATCCAATAGAAACCATTCGATAAAAATCAAGATTCTCTCATTTACAATTCCTTTTAACTTTGGTATCAAAGAACCTATAGTTTTTTGTCGCTCCTTAGATTCTTCAATACTAATAGTTTCAATATTATTTTTTTTACAAATTTCTCTTAAAATACTCTCGATTTGGAATACTGATGATTGAATACTATCAAAATAATTTTTATTAAAATAAGATTTCAGACTATATTCGAACATTCTTTTTGAAACTTCATTAATAACCTCTGAACGTTTAATTGGAGAAAGAATGGTGCCTAATAGAACTTCTTTATCGAATTTATCTGTTAATCGTTGAAATAAGAATAATTGAAAATTCCAATCACCTTCATAACTAACCCACTTTAATAATATATCAGACGCTCCATGTGAATTGATTTGTTTTCCTCCGTCAATTTTTTTTACACTCGCACCTGAAAAATATGTAGTTGATAGAAAACCTGTTACACTACTTATCTCTCTTGGTATATTCGGAAGAAAACAATCATGAATAATAGTTTTCTTGATAATTTGTTCTAGGGAATCTTTTTTAAAAGGTTGTAATATCTTTTCTATTTCATTATTTGGTATTTGACCTCCTCCAGAAAGGCGCCCACCTCCATCTGTGCATTTAAGAATTAATTTATTTACACGATCTATTTCAATTCTGATGTCATTATTTAGATCATCTCTATCTGGGCAGTATTTATTGATTACCTTTAATTTCATATTTAAAAAGTGATGTTTTACCCCCATTGATTGCATATTATTTTCATCCCAATCTTCGTTATCTACTTTCGTCTTAAAAAAATTTAGATATTTCGTCCCAAAAATGTTCTTTTTTTTCCTGATCTCATTATAATTATTCAATTTTTCATAAAATACAAGAATCATGTCTGTGAAACTAATTTCAGTAGTCACATTTCCATTAAAAACTTCGTCTACCCAATAATCGATCGCACTAAATATACTATTAGGTATAGGTGCACTGTTCAATACCTTTCCATCGAGTTTAATAAATGATTTTAAGATTCCTATCGGATCTTTCTGCTTTTCTAAAACTAGTTGTAAAATTTTTCCGACATTCTCAAACATTTCTTGGACTGATATTTTAACCTTATGAGATAATTTAATATATTCCTCTAATAGCCATCTTGTTTTATACCGTATATTATTTTGCTTAAGAATGTTCATTGCAACTGTAAAATATAGGGGGACTAAATGGTTGCTATTGAGTGTCTTGTAGTAACATTCATCTGTAAGCTCCTTCTTGATATATTCAAAATATACCAATTTTAAAAATTTATTATCGGTTTTTTTAATCACTTCTAAGTAATACTCTTTTTTTTCGGAGCGAATAAAGCAAATCAACCCATCCATACTGTATTTCAACATATTTAAATATAGGTTGTCGTCACTTATGTTATTGCAAAATTCATCATCGGGAATAAAGTCTGGATTCCTAAATTTGTATAATTTCTTAGTGTAATCCAATCTTATCACTTCTCAAAAATATCAGTAAGAGAGAATTTTTTCTTAATTGAACTATAAATAAAATCAATGTAATTTTGAATATTTCTACAGCATTCACCGAGATAATTGTCATCACATTTTAATTCGTTATTTATTTCTTTATCTGATAATTCTAATTTCTTAAGATAAACACTGGAAATCTTTCCATCGTTATGTACTATTATATTTCTTCTGTAATAGTTTTCTCTTAATTGCTCCCAGTATTCAAATTCTTCTTTTAGATTTATATTAAATTTATCCTTTAACAATTGCACAATAGCATCAATATCTAAATATCAATACTGGTTCACTTCGTTCTGGATTATATATTCATGTATATCGTTAATATCAGAAAATTTTAATATTAATTCATAATTCAGATGTTTCTTTTTACTTTTCATTAGTTCTGGTTTATATTTATATAATGTTTGAAAGAAGTCCTTATTGAAGGCTTCAAATAGAGAGAAAAGGTAAATTAAACTCATTTTGGGAATATGTTCCTCTATTAAATCAAATTTTTCAAATGCGCTATGACCGAGCTTATCGTATTTGTCTGGTTTCCTTTCTTTTACGGGAATATAGTCTTTACCGCTCTCAATACTTTTTAACTGAGCAAGTTGAGTTTTCCAAAAATAATTGCTAGCCGCATTCATTTCTAGAACTAATGTTGTATGATAATTGTAATAATATAATAATTTATCAATTTCAGAGTTTAGATCCATATAATCACTATTTTGATTTTCATTTTTAATATAGCTTAATAAGATATAAGATTTTTTTATCTGTAATTCACGATATGTTTGGAAAAAAAGAAGTATTTTTTCTTTATAAAAAGAGAGAGATAATTATTTTTGATAAATTTGTGATAAGCTTACCTCTATTGCTTTATAAATCGCAATTACTTTTTAGGTTATGAGATGTCCGAGAATCTTCTTTCTAAGATATCCATTAATTTCTGAGCATCTCTTGTTTTTTTCTTACTTAATTCAGAGTATATCGCATGTAAGATTCTAAAATTGGGTTCGATCATAGCCGAATATTTTAACGAGCCTTTACACATCTCAAAATAATCTCGAATTATGATTCTGTAGGCTTTTTCCTTGACGTATTCGTCTTTACTATGTGAAGTCAAGAAACTTAACAGGTAATAATGTTGATCTGGATTTAGATCGAATAACTCAAGCAGGTCGAAAATTATTTTAAAATCATCTTTCTTTTTACTATTGAAAATCTTCTCTCTAAGTAGAGCAATAGCAACAGATTTTTTGATTTCTTTATTCTTATACTTCTGATACACTTCTTCCGGTGTTAAATGTGATAAATCAGGCATCTCAACTATATTTTTCAAACATATTAATTTAAATATCGATTAAAATGATATATGTATATAATTGACTATTATAGAGTGATCAAGACTTTTAAAATATTAACATCAGAACAATTAAAGATAGTAGGAGATAAAGAGGAGAGGGGGTGATAATATGAAGATAGTAAACATAACTTCAGCTAGAGTGAGAGATACACTCTTGACAAAAATAAACGAAATATTAGAGAAGAACCCAACAGCAGAATTGGTTGCAGTAGTGGAAAGAAATAAGCTCTTTACGGCGTTTATTCAATATGAGAGGGAATAATAATGAAAAAAGATTCAATAATTCAATTAAGTTCTGTAGTTTAAATATTAAATTAGCTAATATCCTTATAATTTTAAATAAGTTATCAAGTATGGCACCAAAACAAAAAGATAGAAGAGTAATTAAAATGAATAAAAAGAAATTCATTTATCAAATCATTGGTTTAGATTCAAAATACAGATACTTGTATATAATTCCCTTAATATTGATAACTTTTCTAG
>SDBS01005681.1_pt1 | contig 12121 bp, 8 predicted proteins | sample 2277091 | NCBI WGS metagenome assembly SDBS01 (sample SAMN10404972, study PRJNA504765) | marine sediment metagenome | isolation source: marine sediment core GS10_PC15, 163 cmbsf | place: Arctic Ocean: Southern Knipovich Ridge | collected 2010 | reverse complement strand
TGCAGCAGACAATGATCTGGCCGGTTGTGAATTCTTCGCCGGTATACCCGGTACGGTTGGCGGTGCCCTGGCGATGAATGCCGGCGCATTTGGCGGTGAGACCTGGGAAGTGGTGCAGGCAGTGGAAACCGTTAATCGCCAAGGCGACATACGTGTGCGCGAAAAATCTGAATTCGACATTGCCTATCGCTCGGTAAAAGGACTGAATGAGGAATGGTTTGTGGCCGCACATTTCAAACTGAATGAGGGTGTGGGCAACGAAGTGCGGGCACAGATCAAGCAGTTACTGGCCAAAAGAGACACTTCGCAACCCATGCAGACCGCCAATGCCGGTTCGGTGTTCAAGAACCCGGTAGACGATCATGCCGCACGTTTGATTGACAGCGCTGGCTTGAAAGGAACCTGCGTTGGCAAAGCCTGTGTATCGGACGTTCATGCCAATTTCATCATCAATACCGGTGGCGCCCGGGCGGCAGACATAGAACACCTGATTGAAAAAATCAAAAACGAAGTGCAACAACGACACGGTGTTGAGCTGGAACGCGAAGTGCGCATTGTCGGGGAAGTTTTATGAGTCATCATCAGTTTGGCAAAGTTGCGGTACTGATGGGCGGACCCTCGGCCGAGCGAGAGGTATCGCTTAAAAGTGGTGCGCGCGTGCTATCGGCCTTGCAAAGCCAGAACGTCGATGCCCACGGCATCGATTCCGGCCCGGCCGTGCTGGCGGTGTTGCGCGATGAGAATTATGACCGCGCCTTCGTTATGTTACATGGGCGCTGGGGGGAAGACGGCCTGATGCAGGGTGCGCTGGAGGTGCTGGGCATTCCTTATACCGGAAGCAGTGTATTGGCATCGGCGCTGGCCATGGACAAGTGGCGCAGCAAGATGCTGATGCGTCAGGCCGGTATACCGACACCGGATTTTGCGTTGCTGCGTAGCGTGCTGGAGCTGGACGACGTTGCCCGCGATATCGGTTTCCCCATGGTGATCAAGCCCAGCCGGGAGGGTTCCAGTTTCGGTACGTTTAAAGTGCATTCGCGCGAGGAAATGGAAAAAGCCTGGCGCCAGGCCAGCGAGTTTGACAAAGATGTGCTGGCAGAAGCATGGATAGAAGGACAGGAAGTGACTGTGGCTATAGTGGGTGATAGTCCGCTGCCGGCAATACGAATCAAGGCTGCCGGCGAAGTCTATGACTACGACGCTAAATACATGGCCGACTCAACAGAATACTTTTGTCCCAGCGGGCTGGATGAGTCCAGTGAAGCGACAATCAGAAAGCTGGCGATGGAAACCTTTGCCTTGCTGGATTGCCGTGGTTGGGGACGAGTTGATTTCATGATTGACCAAAGCGGACAACCCTATGTGCTGGAGGCCAATACCATACCGGGTATGACCGATCACAGCCTGGTACCGATGGCAGCCCGGGCGGACGGTATGAGTTTTGAGCAATTGGTGGTCAGGATACTGGAGTCAAGTTATGCAACAAGTTGATTCCACCTTGCACTGGAACACTCCCCGCATGTTGTTTATCGGCGGTATCATCGTATTCTGGTCAATCGTGTTTGTTGCCATTGTGCTTCTTGCTGCGGACTGGCTATTGAATCCCGCGACCTACCCGGTCAAACGCGTCAGTTTTGCCGGGCCGTTTCAGCATGTAAATCAGAAAGAGCTGGAGACCGCTGCGCTTAAGGATCTGACCGGCAGTTTTATCACCGCAGATCTGGATGCGGCCCAGGAACGGGTTACAGCGTTGCCCTGGGTCGATCGCGCCTGGGTGAGCCGACGCTGGCCCAATGCCGTCCATGTGCGCTTTAGCGAGCAAAAGTTTGTTGCAAGATGGGGCGACAGTGTGTGGCTTACCCGTAACGGTACTGGCGTTATTTTACCGCAGCGCGACGGTCCGAAGAATGTGCCGCAATTACTGGGACCGCCCGGGAGCGAACGACAGCTTCTGGAAATCTATCGAAAATTCCAGGCGCAATTGGCGACAGCCGGGTTGTCGATCATGCAACTTGAGTTAACACCACGCCGGATGTGGAAACTTTATCTAAGCAATGGTGTTGAGCTTGTGATTGGTCGCAAAGGAATGGAAGAGCGGATTGATCGGTTTATTCGCATCTATCCATTGCTAATGAAAAAAAAGAGGCAAATACGTCGTGTTGATCTGCGATACGCCAATGGTTTGGCCGTCGCCTGGATCAATAGTCGACAAACATTCTCTCGCCAGAGAATCGAGAGGTAGGGTATGTCAAAGAAAGAAGACGAAAGATTAATAGTGGGTCTGGATATTGGTACCTCCAAGGTGCTCGCGATTGTTGGGGAAATTGGCGCCAACGGCCGGGTGGAAATTATCGGTGTCGGTTACCACCCTTCACGTGGTCTTAAAAAGGGGGTGGTGGTAAACATCGAGTCGACTGTGCAATCCATACAGCGAGCCATCGAGGAAGCAGAGTTGATGGCGGGTTGCCAGATTAATTCCGTCTACGCGGGCATTGCTGGTAGCCACATCAATAGCTTCAACTCACACGGTATTGTTGCCATCAGGGATAAGGAAGTTGCCAACAGTGACATCGAGCGCGTTATCGAGGCCGCGCGGGCGTTAGCTATACCGGCAGACCAGAAAGTACTGCATATCCTGCCCCAGGAATTTATTATTGACAAGCAGGAAGGAATTCGTGAGCCCATTGGTATGTGCGGTGTACGCCTTGAAGCCAAGGTTCATATCGTCACCGGTGCGGTAAGCGCCGCGCAAAATATAATCAAGTGCGTACGTCGCTGCGGGCTTGAAGTTGACGATATTATTCTAGAGCAACTTGCCTCCAGTATTGCTGTATTGACCGACGACGAAAGAGAACTTGGCGTATGCCTGGTGGATATTGGTGGTGGAACAACTGATATCTGTGTCTTTACTGACGGTGCCATACGCCATACCGCAGTCATTCCCATAGCTGGCGATCAGGTGACAAATGATATTGCCGTGGCTTTGCGCACACCCATGCAATACGCGGAAGAAATCAAGAAACAATACGGATGTGCGCTGACGCAACTGGCACAACACGACGAAGCAATTGAGGTGCCCAGCGTCGGTGATCGCGCGCCGCGAACACTGGCGCGCCAGACCCTGGCAGAAGTTATCGAGCCACGAATTGAAGAACTGTACACACTGGTCGCCGCAGAGTTGCGTCGCAGTGGTTTCGAGGACCTTGTCGGATCCGGCGTTGTGCTTACCGGCGGCAGCTCCAAGCTGCAGGGGATGGTGGAACTTGCAGAGGAGGTTTTCCACATGCCCGTCCGCCTGGGTGTTCCGCAAGACATCGGTGGACTGACCGGCGTGGTTGAGAACCCCATGTACGCGACCGGTGTCGGCCTGGTTCATTTTGGCGCTTTACATCGTGAGGGATCCGAGTACATGCGATCAGGCTCGGGGGCAGGCGACAACATTGGTGGTATCTGGCATCGAATGAAAAGTTGGTTTCAGGGAAATTTTTAGGAGTTTATATGTTTCACGACAACCGGGTAAACAGAAGGAGGAGCCGTTATGTTTGAGTTGATGGATACTTACGGCCAACAGGCTGTTATCAAGGTGATTGGTGTGGGTGGTGGTGGTGGTAATGCCGTCGATTACATGGTTGAGGCTGATATTGAAGGCGTTGAATTTATAAATGCCAATACCGACTCACAGGCGCTGTCGAAGTCGGGCGCTCGTACTATTCTTCAGCTGGGGACTAACCTCACCAAGGGGTTGGGCTGCGGTGCCGATCCCAACCTCGGTCGTCAGGCGGCGGTGGAAGACCGCGAGCGCATTGCCGAGGTGCTGCAAGGTGCCGACATGGTGTTCATCACCGCGGGCATGGGGGGTGGCACCGGAACCGGTGCAGCACCTGTGGTGGCCCAGGTGGCACGTGATCTGGGTATTTTAACAGTGGCGGTGGTGACCAAACCCTTTCCCTTCGAAGGAAGCAAGCGAATGGGTATCGCCGAGCAGGGCGTAAAGGAACTGGGGGAATATGTCGATTCCATCATTACCATTCCCAACGATAAACTGCTGACGGTACTGGGCAAAGAGGCGACGTTGCTGGATGCCTTTGGCAAGGCCAATGAAGTGCTTCAAGGCGCTGTGCAGGGTATTGCCGAGCTTATTACCCGCTCCGGCCTGATTAATGTCGACTTTGCCGATGTGCGCACGGTGATGTCAGAAATGGGAATGGCCATGATGGGGTCGGCTGTGGCCAGTGGCGACAATCGCGCTACCGAGGCGGCCATGGCAGCGATCTCCAGTCCCTTGCTGGAGGACATCAATATTTCCGGCGCACGCGGCATCCTGGTCAACGTGACCGCGGGGCCCGATATGTCCATTGGCGAGTTTGAGGAAGTGGGTAACACCGTGAAGGAGTTCGCTTCTGAAGACGCCACCGTAGTCATGGGTACTGTTATCGATCCCGAGATGGGCACTGATCTGCGGGTGACGCTGGTGGCGACCGGACTTGGAAACGAGACCCAGAAGCAGCAGCCTTATCGTTTGGTGCGTACCGGCACGGGGACGACGGATTACGAAGCGCTTGATACGCCTACTGTAATCCGAAATCGCCGCGATGACAGTGCCGAGCACAGACGAGATGCAGTGGAATATCTCGATATCCCGGCTTTTTTACGAAAACAAGCGGACTGATATAAAGGAAAACCTGTCAGATACCCGGATGCAGGTCCTCCTCCCTTTTGGGGCAGGGATGCCCCCCTTTCTTTTTACATCCTTATAGGAGATCACCAGGAGTGGTCTCATAACGGTGTTATGTCACTGCAAGATCGTGACAAGCCCGCGTTCCACATCATTCAGAGCATGCTTGCTCCCGTCAAATAAGTAATTAAGTCTATAAAATTCATCAGCTTATGCTCTCTACCGCACACGTGATCATGGGCCGTACAGGATTTGCCTTTGCCGACATCACATCCTCGGGAAGTAGTCCATTGTAGCGCTGAAAAAGTGGCTTGGCCGTTCATCGGTGGCTCTCTGCCGGTTGGTGACCAATATCGCTAAACTACTGGACAAGAAAGAGAAATTAACTTTTAATGCCCTGAAACCAGCAGAAACTTCCGCGTGGTTTTGGGTACCCCATCAAATATAAATTCCCTGGATATAGAGGGAAGGGGAATCTTTCCCTCGAGAGCATACAAATTGCAAATAAGAAGCAATAATTTAAGTGATTAAACAAAGAACGCTAAAAAATACAATCCGCGCCACGGGTGTTGGTCTGCATACGGGCAACAAAATCTATCTGACGTTACGCCCGGCGCCCATCGATACCGGCATCGTGTTTCGTCGCGTTGATCTTGAGAATGTGGTTGATGTTCTCGCCTGCCCGCAGAATGTGTCCGATACCCGGTTTTCAACAACGATTGAAATGGATGGCGTTAGAATATCGACTGTTGAGCACTTGATGTCTGCATTCGCCGGGCTCGGTATCGATAATGCCATTGTTGAGTTAACTGCGCCTGAGGTCCCCATAATGGACGGCAGTGCGGGCCCGTTTGTGTTTCTGCTGCAATCTGCCGGCATTGAAGAGCAGCCCGCTCCGAAGAAGTTTCTTCGCATCAAGAAGCGTGTTCGTGTTGAAGACGAAAATAAATGGGCGGCATTCGAGCCATTCAATGGTTTCAAAGTTACCTTTACTATCGATTTTGAGCATCCCGCATTCGAGAATAGTGGCAAGACAGCGAGTATAGACTTCTCTACAACGTCTTTTGTAAAAGAGGTGAGTCGGGCCAGGACATTTGGATTTATGTCCGACCTCGAAACCATGCAGCAAAACGGATTTGCCCGTGGCGGCGGCTTCGACAATGCGATTGTCATGGACGATTACCGCATATTGAACGAAGACGGCCTTCGCTACGAGGACGAATTTGTGAAACACAAGATTCTGGACGCCATCGGCGATTTATATTTGCTGGGTCACCCCTTGCTGGGAGAATTCAGTGCATATCGCTCGGGGCATCACTTGAATAATCGTTTATTGCGTTCCCTGTTAATGGACCAGGAGGCTTGGGAACTGGTTTCCTATGATAAGAGTGATGACGTTCCCATTGCGTTTGTCAGTGGTACGGTGGCAACTGCGGTTTAATAAGTTTCAATAAAAAGAGGGTGCTATTACAGCGCCTGGCAGCAAATGTGGAGGAGATAGATAGGCACCATGAATATAATAATTGTTGCAGATAAAGGTGGAGCCAATAAGCACACCAGTTTATCGAATCGGCATGTACTGGTAATCGCGCTGATCGGCCTGGTCGCGCTTCCGGTTTTTCTGGGTAGTATCACATTTCAGATAAAGTCTTTACTCGATCGGCATAACGGTCTGGTTGATGTCAGCCTCGTGCAGCAGCAGCAAAAGGAATTGCAGATACAGCGTGTCGCTATCCAAAGTGCGCGGCGTAATGCGGAAATACATCTTAATGCCTTGGCGCAGCGTCTTGGCCACTTGCAGGCACAGGTATTGCGTTTGAATGCACTGGGTGGCCGACTGACGACAATGGCAGGTCTGGATGCTAACGAATTTGATTTCAGCGTTCAGCCGGCAATGGGCGGTCCAGCTGGTCCCGTAGCAACGCATAATGCTTCACTGGTGTTATCTTCTCTAAGCAGTCTCGATCAACAGGTTGCCAACCAAACCGAACAGCTTAATGCGCTTGAAACGCTGCTGATAGACCGTCAGTTGCAGAAGGCAGTGACACCGTCGGGCTGGCCTGTAAACGGTGGTTGGGTTTCATCCCACTTTGGAATGCGTGCTGATCCCTTTACCGGTGCGCGCTCGGTGCACAAAGGTGTCGACATAGCCAGTCCACTGGGTTCAATTATCAAGGCCATGGGTGATGGTGTAATTACTTTTGCAGGTGCGAAACGGGGATACGGTAAACTGGTTCAGATTAACCACGGCCAGGGATATGTAACACGCTACGCGCATATTCTGGAGTCTCTGGTCAAGGTGGGTGATCGGGTTGTAAAAGGCCAGTCGATTGCCAAAGTCGGTACCTCCGGTCGTTCAACGGGTCCGCATCTTCACTTTGAAGTCATGCGAGATCGTCGTCAGGTCGACCCCATCGGTTATCTGAAAGGCCCACGGCGCGTTATTGCCAGTCGATGATTAGAATCTGTCAAGGCGATTATAATGGGTCGATACGGTGTGATTCGTATTAAAAAAAGCTCCCGAAACGGGAGCTTTTTTGGTTGAACTGGAATTGTCGTGAAATTATCGGGTATTGATTTGATAAACCATGACGGAATTTCCCCCGCGTCGTTTTCTGCCCTGCGCAGTTACCCAGAGTTGGTGGCCGTCGGGCGACACCGCCATGCCAACGGGATAAGAATCAGCTGGCAGACTCACAAGCGGTGTTAACGTATCGGCGGCGAGTACGACAATTTTACTCTCCTTGTTAATTGCTGCGTAAACAAACCTGCCGTCCGGACTGACGGCAATGGTTCTCGTTGCGGCACCGGTATGTGTTTCCCGGAGCGGTGTCAAGTGAGATTGCCGGCGCCGCGCTGCGGCAGTCAAATCATCAACGTGGTAGGCCGATACATAACCTGCGAAGCTTGAGCTTAGATATAATGTATTGCCATCGGGGGATAACACCAGGTGGCGGGGTGTTTGACGCATACCGCGTACCGTACCCAGATAACGCTGGGTGCGGACATCAATTACTGCGATACCGCCCCCGCCCATGCGGGCCACGAGTAAGTATTGCCCGTCGCGCGTAAAGACGGCACCCCGTAGACAGAATCCACAGCCGTGATCGCGATCTTTTTTATCAATGGTGTCGAGTAAGAGTCGCTTGCCAACACTGATGAGTTTTCCCAGTCGATAATCCGCCGGACTCGTGCCGCGGGTATCGATGAACCCTACTGTATTGTCGCCCCAGTGTATGACTGCCATCCATTTTCCATCGTAAGAGGCGACAACATATTTTGGAATGGGGCCAGTGGGCATGATACGGACAATGCGATCACTGGCGACATCAATAATGGCGACCGCCGACGGCATGGCGCTGTAGTGGTCAAAGTCTCTTCGATAATAAGGAACCCAAAGGTATTTGCCATCTGCGGCAAGTTCCGATTCTACCGGTTTGCCGGAAAAAACATCGGGATTTACCGGCGCGTCCTCCGGAAAGGCGAGCCATGGTATTTCGCCGTCGCCAAGCTTGAACAAATCCTGATGTCGTTCCTTGAAACGATGAACGATCACACCGGTCCGTGCCAGGCGCCGGGGATCGTAGATGATCGTGGTAAATCCCTCCAGTGCGTTGACGTAGACCTTGCTGCCATCGGGCAGAAATCTGACCGACTTGGGCGAAAATATGTAGCGATCGAATTTGTCTGCATTATGCACGGGACGTGGATTGTAGTGCTGAAAACGCGCAATGAGTTCAATGGAATACGATGAACCGTCAGGCAGTTTTGTTTCTGCCCGGCTGCCGATTTCGGCTCTCACCAGTGGTTCCAGCTTGCCCTCAAGATTGTTCCTGGCATCCGTTAAGTAGTGTTTGAAATCGTCAGCCGTTACCTTCAGTCGTTGCGCCGCTTCCCAGTGAGATACGACCTGTTGCCATTCCCCCAGCACCCAATAGCTCCAGCCGATCTCATAATGTGCGGCCCCGTGGTCTGGATTCAGCTTGATTGCCGTCTGATAGGCCACGATGGCCTGATCTGTTTGATGCGCCTTTTGATGGGCAAGGCCCCGCTGGTAGGCTTGTTTGGCAGTCTCTGTGTCCGCCGGGATAGCCGGTAGCGAAACTGCCAGGAACAGGATGATAGCGATGAAGGAGCTTTTTAATGAAGTAATGCGGTAAGCAGGCATAATATAAGTTAAGGGCGGGTGCCCGGCGGGACTACTGGTTTAATTACTTATTGGGCAATTCTACCCCAACTTTGTTGCCGCTGGCAGGCAAAAGACTGTCTGGTGCGCTTCAAGTTGGCTCCCTTTTCCGACATAATCCCCCTTTTTTTGCGCCCCCGGCGCACGCAGGAACGTTAGAAATGTCAGTCTTACAAAAAATATTCGGCAGCCGTAATGCCCGTTTGATCAAGAACATGCGACAGCAGGTGGTGCGCATCAATGCATTTGAAGAGTCGGTCTCGGTGCTGTCAGACGGTGATTTGCGCGCCAAGACAGATGAATTTCGCCGACGCATCGAGCAGGGTGAAACACTGGATGATTTGTTACCGGAAGCCTTTGCCGTGGTGCGGGAAGCCGCGGTACGCTCACTGGGTATGCGCCACTTTGACGTACAGTTGATCGGTGGCATCACACTGTACCAGGGTAAAATTGCCGAAATGCGTACCGGTGAAGGTAAAACGCTGGCGGCTACCCTGCCGGCCTATCTCAATGCCTTGTCTGGCAAGGGTGTACACATTGTTACCGTCAATGATTATCTGGCCAGTCGTGACGCCGAGTGGATGGGTCATGTCTACAAGTTTTTGGGGTTGACCGTGGGTGTGGTGTTATCTGACCAGGATCACGATGAGAAGCGTGAGGCCTATCGGGCCGATATTACCTATGGCACCAACAACGAATTCGGTTTCGACTATTTGCGCGACAATATGGCGTTTAGCCCCGCGGAGCGTTTTCAGCGCGAGCTCAATTTCGCAGTTGTTGACGAAGTCGATTCCATTCTGATTGATGAGGCGAGGACACCATTAATCATATCCGGTCCGGCCGAAGAAAGTACCGACCTCTACGGCAAGATAAATACCATTATTCCCAAACTTGAGGCCCAGGAAAATGAAGAGGGTCCGGGCGATTACACGATAGACGAGAAGACCAAGCAGGCGTTTCTGACGGATGCCGGTCACGAGAAAGTGGAACATCTGCTGACCGAAGCCGGCCTGCTGGAGGCGGGCGGTAACTTGTATGAAGCTGCCAATATCGGTTTGTTACACCATGTTAACGCCGCCCTGCGGGCACACACGCTGTATCAACGTGAAGTCGATTACATTGTTAACGATAACGAGGTCGTCATTATTGACGAGTTTACCGGCCGCATGATGGCTGGCCGTCGCTGGTCGGAAGGCCTGCATCAGGCCATCGAGGCGAAAGAAAGCGTCAACATTCAGAACGAAAACCAGACACTGGCGTCGATCACCTTCCAGAACTATTTCCGCATCTACGACACCTTGTCCGGCATGACGGGTACGGCCGATACCGAGGCTTTTGAATTTCAGCAAATCTATGGGCTGGAGGTTGTTGTCATCCCGACGCACATGGAGATGATACGCAATGACAATACCGATCAGATTTTTCGCACTGCCACCGAGAAGGATGCCGCCGTGCTGGCCGACGTTGTTGATTGCCACAAACGTGGGCAACCGGTGCTGGTGGGCACGATTTCCATCGAGTCGTCAGAAGATTTATCGAAATTGCTGAGCAAGAGCAAGGTTCCGCACGAAGTGCTGAATGCCAAGCAGCATGAACGGGAAGCGCATATTGTCGCCCAGGCAGGTCAGCCCGGTGCCGTGACGCTGGCCACCAACATGGCGGGCCGCGGTACCGACATTGTGCTTGGAGGTAATCTTGAGGTAGAGCTGGAAGCGGCGGGTGACAATGAATCCAAAAAGGGAAAAATTCAACAACAATGGCAGGAACGGCACCAGCAGGTGCTGGACGCCGGTGGCCTGCATGTGATCGGTACCGAGCGTCATGAATCCCGCCGTATCGACAATCAGTTGCGTGGTCGTTCCGGCCGTCAGGGTGACCCTGGCTCCAGTCGTTTTTATCTGTCACTGGAAGACAACCTGATGCGTATTTTCGGTTCCGAACGTATCAGCACCATGATGCAGCGCCTCGGCATGCAAGAGGGTGAGGCGATCGAGCATCCCTGGGTGAGTCGCGCCATCGAGAATGCACAGCGCAAAGTTGAGGGGCGTAACTTCGATATACGCAAACAATTGCTCGAATACGATGATGTGGCCAACGATCAGCGAATGGTCATCTATCAACAGCGTAACGAACTCATGGAAGTCGGCAGTATTGATGAGAGTATTCACAGTATTCGCTATGAAGTGGTGAATAGCCTGATCGATCAGTATATCCCTCCCGAGAGCCTTGAGGAGCAGTGGGACGTGCCGGCTCTGGAGAACGCGATAGAAGCAGAACTGGCCGTGACGCTGGGCATCAAGGATTGGCTGGAGCAGGATACCAGTCTTGAAGAAGAGGGGTTGCGTGAACGCATCCTGTCCGAGCTCGAACGAAAACATACCGAAAAGACGGAAGCCATCGGCAAAGACGTAATGCAACACCTGGAACAGGCGGTGATGCTGCAAGTGCTGGATCGTCAGTGGAAGGAACATCTATCGGCGATGGACTACCTGCGTCAGGGAATCCATTTGCGCGGTTATGCGCAGAAGAGTCCGAAGGAAGAGTTCAAGCGCGAGGCGTTCGAATTGTTCTCGCAGATGCTGGACCGCATCAAGTTTGAAGTGATCACGCTGCTGGCCCATGTTGAAGTCAGGGATGAGGAAGATGTGGAGGCGCTGGAAAGGCAGCGACAGGCGCCCACCGAAATGGATTTTGTGCACCCGGATTTGCAGTCACCCGGTATGACGGATGACGAAGGCGCGGTTGCTGTCAGCAAGCCCATCGTTCGAAACAAACCGAAAGTGGGGCGCAATCAACCTTGCCCCTGTGGATCCGGCAAGAAATACAAACGCTGCCACGGTAAGCTACAGTAAAAAGCAATTAATAACTGGTTGTTATTTATTACTGGTTTATATTTTATCGCTGTATAACTCGTTATTACCGGTTTATATTGTTAAGGAGACTCTGACTGAATCAGTGACTCCTTAACTGTTAATTCACAATTTATAATTATCTTTCATCATGGCCGTTGGTCTTAAATCTCCCGAAACCTTGCAGCCGATTACCGGGATCAAGCTCGGCACTTCCGCTGCCGGTTTGCGCTATGAGGATCGCGCCGACCTGGTTCTGGTTGAGATTGCCCCCGGTGTAAACACAGCGATCGTATTTACTCAAAACCGTTTTGCGGCGGCACCAGTGATTGTTGCCAAAGAGCATTTTGCCTCCACTGTACCCAGAGCCCTGTTAATCAATGCTGGTCAGGCCAATGCCGGTACCGGCAA
>SDBS01005680.1_pt1 | contig 12122 bp, 5 predicted proteins | sample 2277091 | NCBI WGS metagenome assembly SDBS01 (sample SAMN10404972, study PRJNA504765) | marine sediment metagenome | isolation source: marine sediment core GS10_PC15, 163 cmbsf | place: Arctic Ocean: Southern Knipovich Ridge | collected 2010 | reverse complement strand
TTCTAATTCTTATAAACAATAACCGTTTCACGATCAAATATCAGAGAAAGTATCGAAAATTGATTTTTACTGCACAATTACTCCCATCTCCTCATCCTCACTTTCAATTTTATTTGCTTCCTTCATATCATTCATTAAATTAAAAGTTTTAGCGTGAACTTTTTGAAGCAAGATATTATGTAAGAGAGCGGATAAATTGTGATTGATTTACAAAATTATAATATAGAGAAACTTATTTTCTGTTTCAAATACTTTTAACATTACTAATCCAGCTTAGATTTAGCGAAGTATTTCATGATTCTCCTTCCAAATCTACTTTGTTGTCTCCAATGGCCGTATATTAATTCTTGACTAACTAGATATCTGATTCTTTTTCTAAGGTTTTTATCTAATCTTGTAGGTTTTTGGTATTTAAAAGGAGTCCCTGGCAATGGAATAAAAGCATGAGCATGTATTCGAGCACCTAACTTAATTAAATCATCAATTACTCTAAGAGTATCTTGGACATCCTCTTTCCTTTCATTAGGTAATCCAAAGATAAAATCTACATTAGCCTTCAAACCTGAATTAATTGTACATCTTACAGCATCATATATATCTTCAACACTATGGCCTCTATTGCAAAGATCTAGAATACGCTGACTTCCAGATTGAGCGCCGATAATTAAATTATCATTATTGGCATATTTAAGAATTAAATTTATTGTCTCTTCAGTGATACTTTCTGGTCTTACTTCTGAAGGAAAACTACCAAAAAAAACTCTAGCCTTATGACCTATGGTTTTTCTGATTTTACTTAGTAATTCTTCAATTAGATTATGATTAACAGTACTATTTAGAGAGCCATAAAGAAATCCGTTTGGAGATATAAATCTTATATCTCTAAATCCTTGCTTCTTTGACATTTCAACATATTTGATAATTGTTTCAATATTCCTATGCCTTAATTCCGTCCCAAACATATAAGGTGTTTGACAAAAATAACACAGAAAAGGACATCCTCTGGTGATTTCGATTGGACCGAGTTTATTGTATTTAATTGAAAAAGGTGGATAGGCATTTAAATCAATAAAACGAGGAGCCTTATTCTTTATAAAATTCCCTTCTTCATCTATAAATGCAATTCCATTAGTATCTTTAAAATCAACATCATTTTTTATTTTAATAAGGAGATTTGGAAATGTTTCTTCACCTTCCCCAAGTACGCATCCATCAAATCCCATTTCTAAAGTCCCTTTTGGATCTCCGGTTGGATGTGGCCCTCCTGCGAAATAAATTGGTTTCTTACCAAATTTTTCTCTCAGTTCAAGCATTATGTCTTGAACATTCCAAAGTTGATTAGTTGTAAAAGAAATGCCAATAATGACTTTTTCATAGAGAGATATTGTATTATTTATAGTAGAAATCAAATTTGCTTTATTACATGGAAATAATATTTTTAAATCTTTTAATTCTTTTTTAGTCTCAATAGCCCCAGCTAACGCATTGAAGCTATACTTGTTATTGTTAGTATAGTAACAAATAAGTATTATCTTTTTATCAATCAATCCAGCATCAAATCAATCAAAGATTCTTAAAATTTATTGTATGTTTCCATAATTTTGCTCTTTCTAATAAAACATGATTTTGCTCATTTAGGATAATATAATTAATGATTTGTATGCCTAACTTTTTATTTATTTGTAAGATTTTTTCAATGTAATCAAAACAGGTTATTCTGATAATAGTGTCATTATCTTTAACAAGTTGCCAAATAAGTTCAGTGACATTTACTTCAAATTCTTCTTTTTGTAAGACTGATAATAAAAATTCTATAGATTTTTCTTTAGCGATTGGTCTTCTAACATTCTTATCTTCATTTTCTGCTAGGAAATACTTAATTAATCTAATAGTTTTTCGTGGAAATTTATCATAAAAAAAGTGTAAATTTCGGGAGAGACATATTTTCAAGTTAGTATTTTCATGATCGCATAATGCTTCAACTTTTTTTAGACCTTTTTCAATATTTGAATTAATAACATTAAGAAGTTTCCAAAATTTATTAAGGATGGATATATCTTCATCATAATAATTGAAATTTTTCATTTTTTTTAGAAAATCTTTGAACATCTTCTCTGCTTCTGGTTTATTTACCTTTTTCCTCCACAAATTTAGTAGTTCAACTATAGCGATAAGTGTAAAGATTTCATCTCCCTTCATTATTTGTATTTGTCTCTTAATAAAGGCATGCTCCTTATCTATAATCAATTCTAAAGCTTCAATAACTCTCCTCCGAATGTCAGACCTCCAATAATCATCCCAGTCCTTTCTGAGTATTTCTACAATCGATTTTGTTCCATTTAAATTTAGAGTGAATAAAATTGGTAAAATTTCAGATACTTGTCTCCTAAACTCATAATCAGACTCCAAACAATACTCCTGAATACATTCAACAAATTCAATTGAATGCAAAATACTATAATTATTCCATTTACCTACAATTAAAATTCCAATTAACTCATCAAAATTTAGTTTACCTTGACTTATAGTTAACCGAGAAAATGCTGAAATGATTCCTCCCTCTTCATTTTTTTCAAAAAGTTCACACGCAGGCAAAAGACCCTTAAATACTCTTCCTAGATAATTTTCTATCAGATAATATAATTCGTTTCTTTCTAAATTTGCTAAAAGATCAATTGCCAATAGTTTATGAGGAAAATTTATGGGATTTGGATGCGTAATAGTAGGTATACAAGGCGGTAGTAACCAAGGATTCTCCCCTTTTTGTTGTTGCCATTTATTTAAAATAGAATCTAATGCTAATTTAATATCTTCTTGGTTTGATGCTTCTTTTAACTGATCTCTCGTTCTTTGTGGACCCGTTGTTAACAATAATTCTAAATCATCCTTCTCGAAAATTTTCTCATTATTAAGTAAGAAAAGGGAAGCACATAATAAATAGAGCGTTTTTTCTACAATATGAGTATTAAAGTAAGAATTTATTTTTTCATTCAATCCACCTAAAGTAGCAGTTATTTGCCAGGGTGCGTTTATTATTCCCCATTGAATACTTTCAATTTTTTTATAATTAATCATATCAAAATTATGTGATAACCACATCCACCATACCTTAAAAAACTGCCTCCATTTGTCCCATTCTTTATCTAAGGTTATTTCTTGAGAATTAAAACCCCAAAACTTATACATTAATAATTCTTTTTCTTTTATTATCATTGATTTTGGTTCAAAAGACATATTCGAAATTGTGAATCCAACTAACCACCAATCCTTTCCCCGTTCACTTTTTTCCCGTAATTCTACGATTTTTTTAATTTGAGTCTGTGAGTTTTCTGAAATATTTTGAAAATCGTCAATAATAAACAATGTATTTTTATCAATCTTGCTTAGGATTTTATCAATCATATCCCAATGTCTTTCTTCCATGATATCTGGATTATTAACTAAAAAAACAAGCCCATTATATTTTTTTTTCCAAAAGGCAGCTAAATAGAGCATAAATTTGCTTTTTCCTTTACCGGATCCTCCAAATACTGCTGCTTTTTTTAAATTCTCCAACCTATTCCAAATCAATTGAAAATAGTTTTTTGGGGGAGGAACGATAATTAATGAATCAGAAAGCGAATTATACATCAACCCTCTAATACCATTCATTAAAAGTTTAAGCTTTATCCTATACCAATTTTTTATTTCTTCCTTTTTAAGAAGTTGATACCAACTATTTTCCCATTGTGTTAACCAATCTGATGGATTTTGATTTAAATCAATTGGAGTATTTAAATTCTCTAAAGTTAGGATATCTGGAACTTTGAAGCCTTCTCCTTGCCATGAAATAAATGGCATTTCCCATTCAATATTTATGATATAATCTTTTAAAATAGATTTATCAATTAAATTAGAAATCTCTGCTTCTAACACTAAACGGTTTTTAATTTGATATTTGCCCCACTTATTTTCAATTTCTTTGATAATGTCATCAGCATTCTTGAATTCTTTAATCCATATTTTAGGTTCTATCCCTTGTAATCTTAAAATAAAATCGTAAATACGCTGTTCACCAGCAAACCCCTTTCCTCTGAACAATTTTTCAGAAATCTCATAATGCTTCTGTTCTTTATATGGTTTGACTTGATTATAAACTTCTTCTCTAATAAACACTAAAATCACTAAATTTTCTTCCAAAGCACAAGTAAATTCTTTTTCTATGATTGATATTAGGTTTTCCTCATCAACAATTGTGCCATAATGCTTATCAACTAGTAAAATAAAGAAATCAGAATTTCTAATATTTGAATAACACGATAGAATCGCATCATTCCTCATTCTTTTTGTATCAAACTTACCTTTGTAAAGAATTGGCATATAATTTAATTCCAAAACCTTCAATCTAACATTATCTATGAGATCAATTAATTCACTTGCGAATGAAAAAAAGATCTTATTATTTGGTAATTTAAATTCTAATCCACATTCTGGACAGATAATGCTAACATATGTTACCTGTTGGCTAAGAAAATCGTCTGGGTATCTATAACCACAATTTTGACAACTATACATGCCAACAACCACCTTTTTATCTATTTTATTGATTTAACTCGTAAGTTTTGGACTTACACTGCTTGCATAATAACTAAAATCCCAAATTTGCCGATTCTTATTTTAGTAGTCATTTTCCTTCCCTCTATTAATTCTTTTAATTTTAATATTCCATTATTAATATATATTCTTTAATTATTGAATATATTAGTAAAGGAATTATGAGATTTTTACACACGGCTAGTATTTAGAGTTTTGTAAAAAATTACAAAAATCTTTAATAAAACAAATTTATTATAGAGATATAAACTCTTATTAGCATGAATTATGGGTCTTAATCTTTTTTTTAGCTATTCTGAAAAAGATATGAGTAAGTATCATATTGCTCAAATTGCTAAATTACTTAAAAAAACTCCTGAGATCGATGATATCTTCTTTTATCATGGTAAAACGTTTAATAATATTTATGAGTATATAGAAGAGAGTCTTGAAAAGACAGATGTTTTACTTTTATTTTGCTCTGAACATACTAAAGTGAGTGATTACGTAAAAATAGAATGGCAAGGAGCATTAGAATCGAAGAAAAAGATTATTCCCATTTACGAAACAGAAGATTTCATCCCTTATTCCCTAAGAGGCCAAATAAGAGCAAAATTCAACCAAGACGATACTGAAAGTTTTGTAGATGAAATTTATCAAATACTACTAAAAGCATTCGATATAAAGCCTAAAATAGAAAAGGAAGTAAAATTGAAATTCTATAAAGGACATTATCTACCTGAAGCAGAGATTAGTTTTTTAGAACATATTGAAGGAATTGCCGATAGTTCATTTGAGTTTGTTCAACATATGGACGAGATATATAATACATATTTCGAAAAGATAGGTCTTATCTTAGAAAATAAGAGGATAACGGGGATTGGTATTAAAAATATTCATTTAAAAACTATTCCTGAGTCTTTAAGAAAATTTGAAAAATTATATATTCTAAATTTAGAGAATGTTGGATTAAAAAAAATACCTGATTGGATAAATGAACTTAAACTTGATTTTTTATGTTTAAATGGTAATGAATTAGAGGAACTGCCTAACAGTATAACAGATTTGAATTATCTTGGAATTTTAGACTTAAGTAATAATTCTCTGAGTTCAATTCCAGAATCACTTGGAAATATGGGATTTCAGTTCTTGAATTTAGATAATAATCAACTAAAGACAATTCCTCTCTCTTTTTTGAATATAGAAGTTGATGAACTAGAACTTCAAGGGAATCCATTTGTAAAAAATCCAAATTTAAGAATGAGATTCATTATAGAGAGTTTAAAACGCAGAGGTAAGATTGATATTGATTTACCTAAGTTTAAATTTGAGTTTGGTGCCAAAAATGGTGAAATATCAGACAAAGTGGAGGATTTGATTCATGATTATCGAGATTTAAACATTGTGGATCCAGGTGAAATGTGGCGTAATCAAGAAAAGCAAGAAAAAATTTGTTATGAAATTCTCGACCTTGGCTATTCTGCTTTAGATTATTTAATAGATGTTTATTTGATGGGCTATATAGAAATTCAACCTATAGCTGGAGAAATTATTGATTTTATCTTATGTGATATTGAACCAAACTGGAGAGAAATCATACTAAACGAGAATTAAATTAATGTTAATCTTATACGAGATTAGAACACAATTGTGTGTTTGATTATCGCTTATTTCACGAAATAATTTTGGAATAATTTAAAACTAGAGTTTTTTATTTAAATTAAATAGTTAAAACCTTGAGCAATTCATTTCTCATTAAATTAATATCATAAGAATGATTCTCATAAATTTGTAGAATTAACTTACGATCCTTAAAATAAATAGAATTGTATTCGTAATTAGAAACCTTTTATTGTTTATTCATGATTTTTATAAGCCATTCAAGTAAGGATGATTCAACTGCTCAAGTAATTTGTGAATATTTGGAGAATAATGATATTGATTGTTGGCTTGATCATCGCGATGTGAAACCTTGGAATCAATGGGTAGAGTCAATAGTATCTGCTATTAAAGATTCAGATTTAATGTTACTTGTTTTTACTAATCACGCTAATATTTCAAAACATGTAGGTCGAGAGCTAACACTAGCCGCGAAAAATGAAGTTGATATTATTTCAATAAAAATCGAAGATATCGAACCTAGTTCAAAGTTTGAATATTATCTTAATGACATCCAATGGTATGATGCAATTAGTGTACCTTTAGAAAACCATTTGAATAAACTTTTAGACCATGTTAATGAATTTATGAGTCAGATTAAAGGTGAATCTATTTCAAAACCAGTTTTAGAACGTGAATTATTTAGAGGTATTTATTTACCAAAAAAGGAGGTAGAATTTCTTGAAGAAATTGAATTTAAAACTGATGAATCCTTCGAGTATGTGGAAGACATTGATGATATTGTTAATACTGAATTTGAAAATCTTGGTTTGTTATTAAACGAAGAAAATACAGTAGAAGGGATAGGAATACGTAATTGCAATTTAGAGGAAATCCCCGAATCTTTGAAGAATATTCCTAATTTAAATGTATTAATCATCGATGATGCCAATTTAAAATCAATACCAGATTGGTTCAGTAAGCTCAAACATCTTGACTTTTTGAGCTTCTATAAAAACGAATTAAATAATTTACCAAATAATTTCACTCAACTAGATTTTACTGGAGTTTTAGATTTAAGTTATAACGAAATTTATTCTCTCCCCGAATCTTTTGGAAACATTGAACTTCAACATCTCTATTTATCTAATAATAATTTGCAGACACTTCCTTTTTCATTTTTAAAAATGAATGGTTTTATTACATTGAATGAAAATCCTCTCATAGTAAATCCCGATTTAAAAACAAGATATATCCTATCAAGTTTAAAAAGAAGACATGATACTATCGATGTTGATCTACCGAAATTCAAATTTGAATTCGGAGAGAGGGACGAGATTGTAATTAATAGGATTGATGATTTGATTGATGACTATTCTCAAAAAAATTTAGTTTTTTCTGAAGAATTTTTAGAGATGGAGGGATGGCAACATAAAATAGGTTATGAATTAATTGAAATAGGTTATACTAGTATTGATCGATTATTAGATGATGATTTTCTTATAGGTAATCCTGAAATTCAATCTATTGCTGAAGAGATTTTAGACTTTATCTTATGTGATATTGAACCTAACTGGAAAAAGATAGTTACATGTGAAGATTTTTTCCTTTAATTTAAATTTAATCTATGAATTAGATCATTTTTTGGTATTTTTTTATTAAGTTTTTTAACAAAATATTCTTTAATCAAACAGGGAATTAATTATCCAAGAGCTTTTAAAATTCTGATTGAACTTAAAATCAAGTCAATAATAATGAAGGATAAACTATGTGTATTTATTGGAACACAATTGTGTGTGATTATCGGAGAATTGAATATTCATTTATTCATGAATCTCATTTAAAAACCTTTCTTTCATCTGAACTTTTAATCTTTGCCAACTTTTTGCTAAGTTCAACGCGTCTTCACCAAATACTTCTAAAATAATTCTGCTCATTTTAGTATTGAATGGTAAAACTTTCCCAATCTTCGCATCGTGAACAGCTTCAGCGCCTAAATTATTTTCAATTTCTTTAATAAAGAGAGTTATTTTCTCTTTTAACCAATCTGAAGGTTTTTCTTTTAAAAAGAAAATAATTTTAAAATTTCTGTCCCATATAAAATCTCCTAATAAATATTTATTTTCAAAATCAATAGAAATAGCTTTGCCAGCTTTAAACTCGACTTCACCCCACTTATCAAGTACGTTTAACAATCCACTCCTTTTGTCAATATCAGATTTTTCGTGTATAAAATCGATATCAAAAATAACACCACCATCTTCTAAATTCTGAATGAATAAGAGTTGCAAATTATCAATATCAGGGTCTCTAATAAATAACTTTTTAATAAAATTGGAAATTTCAAAAACAGAATTACTTAAATCTTTATAGAGAAAATATGGTTTTTTAACGTATTTTTCTTCAATAATTCTTTTCCATTTGGAATCTTGAAATAAATCTGAGGTAGCATCTTCTAATGGCTTCATGATCCCTAATGGTATTCCAAATGCTATTGCTATTTGGTATTCAAATAGTGTAATTTCCATTCCATCAATTCCAATCATTCTTATATCTTCAAATTTTGTTTGAGAATTTAAAATATCAAACCAGTATTGAAAAATAATGTCAAAATTTGTATTAAAATCTCTCTCTGTAATTCTATAGACAATTTTTTCTCTAATTTGATTAAGATTGGTTCTATTAGGATCATAAAGGTAAGCATCTAGATTTAAGGAAGTATCATTAAAATTCAGAATTAGGTCATTAATCTTGTCATTTAAACAGCCACATAGTATTACGCATTTAAAATCTTCAAAAACGGCTCTAAAATTTTCAGTGTAATTTTTTAACTCGACATTATCAATATTATTAATTCCTCCGGCGAATAAAATTAATGGATCTTTTAAAACAGGTTTTTCTATTACAAGTTGATAATTACTTAATTCATTAATCACTTTTTTCCATATTTCAGATTTAGTCCTTCCAAGTTTTTTTAGAAAAAACCCCATTCCTAACAACAATAAAATACGGACTTTATCAATCCCAATTATTTGATTATGTAGATTTCTTGCTAAGTCTATAGTATTTAATGTTGTATTAAGAGGCCAGATATCCGGACTATCTCTTATAGCCAACAAATAATTTCTTATACTCATTTTTACATCTCCAAGAAATAAGTATAGAGTACCTAAATCAAAATAAGCCCACGGAATATCTTTAGATTGTTCAATTTGTTCACTTCTTGTAATAATTGCTTTTTCAATATTCTTTATATACTTCTTAATTGGTTTAATTTTACCCTTAAGAGCAATCTCCAAAAAGATTACATTTATTAAAGGATAAGAGTTATAAGGAGCTAATTTTAAAGCCTTTAGGTAATATTCGAGTGCCTTTTTATTATCAAAATATTTCCATGTACTTCCTAACGATGAAATCGCATCATAATCACTTCGATTAAATTTGATTGCTTGTTCCAGTTGATTTCTTCCCTCTTCATATTGGATGTACGAGTCTTTATGAAGTTGAGTTTTTGAGATCCCTAATTCTCGGAATAAACGACCACTTGTTTCATCTAAAATCACTTCCTGTAATTGATCTTTTACTAATTGTTCTAATATTGCGATGGATTCACCCCATTCTTCCATTCCAGTGTATATTTTAGCAATTTGTAAAGCATAGTCTGCTTTTTTGGCAATATCTTGAGTGTCATCATAATAATTCTTTAAAAGTTCAATCTCTTGGTATTTCTGTTGCATATCGCTATAGAGTTTAAAGCCAGAACCATAACCTTTAAGTTCCTTTATAGTTTTCACCAAATTTTGATTTAGAAAATTAAAATCTTGTATTAAGGTTCTATTTATAGTTTCAAAAACTTGAATTTTTTCAGTAGTTTCAGCCCTTTTGATAATCCTCCGAACTTCTTTAATCGAATTTTTTAATTTTTCATAAATATTATCAAATTCTTCACTTGGAGTAAATTCCTTTTCAATTTCTCTACTCATAATTATACTTCCTTTTATCTATTCTTTATAAACTCAAATTTAATATTTTGTTATAAAAAGTTCAATATCATTTTCTGAATTCTTAATTAATTTTAAACGAGGTTTTTTTCCCATCTGAAAGTCTTTCCACTTGGGATCTTGAATTAAATCTTTAATCTCTTGCCCACTTTCTTCCAATAATCCTACTTTTGCGTTGAATATGAGAGCTAATCGATATTCAAAAGCAGCAATTGCTCCACCACCTACCCCTAAAATTTTAACATACCTGCTGTCTATAGAATTAGCCCATATATCCAACCAATAATATATACCTTCCTCTATTGTAAATCTTATTCCTTCAGTTGTTCGAATTTCACTATATTTGTGATCTATTTGTATCTTTTTATGTACAACTTTTGGTACATATCCAATTGTCTTAATGCTGTTAGAAAAACGTTCCTGAATGACCCCCGCTAAAGCAGACACTCCCGCTATAGTGCCCCCGGATATAATTGTACCTTCATATGTCTTAAATGCATTTATTAAATTATCACGATATCTATTCAAGACATCTTGATTATTAATTTCGGTTGTACCAATTAATATAAGCACTGGTTTCTCTATTTTATTATATTTAGTCATATAAGAACTTTTTAATCGAGATTTTGCTTCTTCATTGTCAAATTTAAAAATTAAGCTTAGTAATAATAAATATTTGATTAAAATGACCCCAGGTAATTTGTCAAGAACATTAACAAGCAGGTCTAATGTTTTTAATGTAGTATTTACAATCCATTCATCAGCACAAAATTTTATCCCTAATAAAAAATTATTAAAACTTTCTTCGAAATTTGAAAGAAACAAATTAAAAAGTCCTTTGTTGAAATATGCCCAAGGAATATCAATATCTAATTCAATTTGTGTATTACATCTTTCAATTGCAGTTAAAATGGAAGGTCTAGATATTGAGATTGGATCCAGATTTTTCAGTTTCCTTATTTCATATATTAAATAATTACTTAATGAATAAGCATCATTTGGATTTATCTCAAATGCTCTTCTATAGCATTCTAAGGCTTTATCCTCATCAGTATTCTTATAATAACCGCCTAAAATTGCCATTGCATCCCAATCTAAAGGATCCAATTCAATTGCTTTTTTCAGATATTTTTCAGCCTGTTGGTATTCTTTACTAATTCTAGGATATTTTAATCTTATGGCAAAACCTAATTCTCTTAAAATAGGAGCTTTATTCAAATCTACATACTTACTCAGTAAATCAATAACTCTTGACCACTCTCCCATATTTTTAGCCATTAACGCCATCCTATAAGCGATGTTTGCATTCTCAGGATCTACTTCATAAATAATTTGTAGTTTTTCGAGTTCATTTTTAATCTCATTTTCATTTAGATATCCCCCGAAATTCGTTTTATAGTCTTTTATTATCAATTCTATGCGCGAAAAAGATTCATCCATTTGTTCTAAAAGTGCGGCACCCCTTTGAAATTCTCTTTCCCACTGTTTTTTTAATCTATATGCTCCTTTATAGCCAAGATCGTGATAAATAGCCGCATATGCATGTTCAATAATAGTACGTACTTGAATCTCCGCTTTTTGTGAAAAAAAAGACTCAGGGATGTCCAAGTCACTATATAAAGAGGATTGCTTTTTTAATATTACGGAATAATGATCAGTTCTATACCCAAACTCGGAGATACCTAAATCATCTACTTTACTTCGACTTAATATAGGATTAATTATAAAATTCTCTTTAATTAAGGTAGAAACTTTTTTTGTGTCATTTAAAGATGGAAAAATAATCCTAATACCACAAATATCTGTAATCTCGGTTATTGGATCCTTATAATTTGATTGACGCAGAATCTTTTCAGCAAAACTTGTTAAAGTTTTTACCCTTTTCTGCATTATATATTCAGTTGAAATTTGTTTAGCTATGCGATGTAATATTTGTTCAAGGATCTCGTT
>SDBS01005679.1_pt1 | contig 12122 bp, 7 predicted proteins | sample 2277091 | NCBI WGS metagenome assembly SDBS01 (sample SAMN10404972, study PRJNA504765) | marine sediment metagenome | isolation source: marine sediment core GS10_PC15, 163 cmbsf | place: Arctic Ocean: Southern Knipovich Ridge | collected 2010 | reverse complement strand
CCCTGCAATGGGGAGCATGATCTTAAATATGTCAGCCAATGCCCTCGGGTTGGGCAATGCTGCCACTCCCTTCGGTATCCGGGCCATGCAGGAGCTTGACAAACTGAATTCCCGTCACGGAACCGCGACCGATTCAATGGCGCTCTTTCTCGCCATCAACACTTCCAATGTGACTCTTTTACCTACAGGGGTTATCGCGCTCCGGGCTGCCGCTGGATCGGTTGACCCTGCCGGAATCCTCCCCACTACCCTGTTTGCCACCGTGTGTTCGACTATTGCCGCCATATTTGCGGCCAAGGCCTTTAGCCGGCTCCCTATGTTCAAGAGAACGCGTCCCCTGGAGATTGAGAAAGAGAAAGAAGAGGATGGAACCGGATTAGATGGGGATACACCGAGCGAAGAAACACCAACCGGCTATCCAGTTTGGGTGAGCGGGATTGGAGTATGTGCTCTGATAGCGCTTATTCCACTGACCATTTTTTTCGGCAGGTCAATCTCTCCCTGGATTATCCCCGGTCTCATGTTAGGATTTCTCTCCTTTGGTGTCATGAGAGGGGTGCGCATATATGAAGTCTTTGTGGAAGGGGCCAAGGAAGGCTTCCAGGTGGCTATCAGGATTATCCCGTACTTAGTGGCAATCCTTGTGGCGGTGGGGATGTTTCGTGCCAGCGGCGCCATGCAGGCAATGGTCAATATGATTGGGGGCTTTACATCTCACTTGGGAATGCCTGCCGAAGCCCTTCCCATGGCACTTTTGAGGCCTCTGTCCGGATCCGGGGCATACGGGATCATGGCGTCTATTATAAACGAACCCGGCATCGGCCCGGATAGTTATACCGGCTATCTCGTGTCAACACTCCAGGGGTCTACGGAAACCACCTTTTATGTGTTGGCGGTCTATTTTGGAGCCGTTCAAGTGCGCCGCATACGCCACGCCTTAGCTGCGGCATTGACTGCTGATTTAATCGGGATTGTAGCTGCCGTAGTTATCTGCTCATTCCTCTATGGGTAGGGTAGGGACTATTTTGGATTTCGGATTGCGGATTGCGGATTTAAAGATGAACGTCCAAACTCGAACATCGAACGTCGAACATCGAATAAAAAACAAACATCAACTTCCCCGCTGCAAACGGGATAAATAGGCACTTTTCCGGTTTATCCGGGTTAGAGACGGTACTTCTTTAGCTGGAAAAGCTTTTTATCCTGCGTTGCAACAATGTGGTAAAATTTGTCCTGAGGTACATAAATATAGGGGACGTCCTCTTTTCTTCTGTAAAGGAAGTGTGAAAGGATCATCCTGTTAACGGCCCGGTGACCTATAATCATAATATTTTGGGGGTTGCTGCTTAAATAAAGGGCTTTCTTAATACCTCTGTCTATCCTCTCCTTCATGGTGTTATAACCCTCTCCTTTCGGATAAATATAGCTATACTTATTCTCTTTCCTGGCGAGGTAGACACGGGGCATTTTGCGCCGGATCTCCTCATAGCTCATATTCTCACAGATCCCGCTGTTGATTTCGTTGAACTCTTTCAGGGGTATGATGACGCAATTATCCTGCAGGCGCTTAATGGGAAAAGCCGTTTGCACGGTCCGCTTTTTTTTGCTTGTGAAGATTATAGGTATCTTCTTGTTTTTAAAGAATTGAGCCAGGGCCTCAGCCTGGACCTTTCCATCAATGGTAAGCCTAGAATTTCCGCCGATCCTGTTTTGGAGGTTAAAGTAGGTTTCCCCGTGTCTTATAAGAAAGAGGTTTTTAACGGTGTCAGTAACCAGAAAATCCCTGACCCGGTCATAATATGGGATGTCCTCTGAAATCTCTTCCTGCAAGATCTTGTTGTACAGCGAATCCAATTTAATAAAATTCGCTTTTTTCTCAATGGGAGTGTAAATGGTCTGATAGAAATTGATGCGCTGTTTGAAGCTCTCGATAGCAGCCTCTTTTCCCAGGTGGTTGAACTCAGGATGGGCAACCTTCCTATCTATGTTTGCTTTAAGTATCTCTTCGTCATCGTTAATACATTCAATAAAGAGAATGACGTGATCGGTAAGGAGTTTGGTTATTTTTTTTCTTCTCTTTAAACTGACATTTGTGGCATCCAAAATAGCCACATGTCCGGTTCTTTTCAGGTATTCTTTGGCGCGTTTCATATTAATCAGGGCGATTTTTTCTCTGAGTTCGACCCCGTGTCTGTTCCTGGGATCGTAGAATTCAGAATAAGACGTATTTTGCGGGCTGAGTTTTCTCCTCAGATCGCCGTTGTTAAAAATCCGGGTCTTTATGTTGTTTTTGCCCAGGTTTTCTTTGAGCTTGCTCGCAATGGTAGATTTTCCCCTGGCAGGTAGACCGACCATAACGATGTAGAGTTTAGTGTTGTCCATGTTGAAGGTGCAAGGCGCAAGGCGTTAGGCAATTACCAATTGAGTTTTGTGCAAAAAGGCAGTGGTGGAAAAAGATGAACGTCCAACATCGAACATCGAACATCGAACATCGAATGAAAAACAAACAGCAACTTTAGACCCTTTTCCGGTTTACCCGGGTTAGGCGCAAGGAACTCAACGAGTATCAGCGCTGAAGACGGGATTTCTCATAGGCGAGGTGTGGGCCGCTTCGCTGCAACCAATACCCAGTACCCAGTACCTATTCCTCAGTCGCCTCTTGAATTATGACATGGTGATTCAATAATAGTCTTGAACTTTTTCGCAAAGCATTTATAATTAAAAGCGTATATTTAATAAAGGAAATCTCTTGCATATGCAAGGATAAATGAGAGGAGAAAAAAATGGCACAAGCTTCCGTTACAAGATCTCAGACTGATGTATTGGTTAATGACTTTGTAAGAAGTGTTTACAACTGGATGGCGATCGGACTCTGCCTGACAGGGTTCGTGGCATATTATGTTTCAAACAACGAAGCCATGAGGAATTTCGTATTTGGCAACTCCATGATCTTTTTTGTCCTGATTCTAATTGAATTGGGCATGGTGTTTGCTATTTCAGGTATGATTAACAAAATGAGCGCAGGTACGGCCACATCCCTATTTGTGATTTATTCAGCCCTGAATGGGGTTACACTATCTTTCATCTTTTTAGTATACACTCAGAGTTCAATAGTCAGCACCTTCTTTATCTGCGCCGGTACCTTTATCGCGTGCAGTATCTACGGCTGGATGACAAAACGGGATCTGACTTCCATTGGCGGGTTCCTTATGATGGGTTTGATCGGTATTATTATTGCCTCTCTGGTAAATATGTTTATCAGGAGCAGCGCTATGAATATGATAATCAGCTATATCGGGGTCATTGTCTTTGTAGGTCTAACCGCCTACGATACCCAGAAGCTCAAGAACATGGCGCTAACTCAGCCGGCGGGCACGGATGGCGCTGTGCTCAGAAAAGGGGCCATTTTAGGGGCGTTATCTCTATATCTCGATTTCATAAATCTGTTCCTTATGTTTTTGAGGATATTCGGCACAGCGCGTGATTAGGGTTGCCGGACAGACGTAGGCCTTCTGGAAATGCAATAGCCAACATCCGCAATCCGAATGTGAAAATCCCCCTGATGGGACCTAAGTCCTGTCAGGGGGATTTTGTTTGATGGATTGATGAAAATGGGGGAGCCATCTTATTTGAACACCGATTTTCGCGCCACCCAGTTACATGGGAGTTCTTCCCCTGATTTTTTTGGTGTGGCTTTTTACTTGGGCGTCAATTTTGATTTTGATTTTTTACGGGCGATACTGTATAATTAAAAATTCTATTCAAATCCCATATGGAGGCATAGCTCCTGACAGGGCGCCATCGTTAGGGCGCTCGCGCATATTGGACAGCGCTGCTCCCCTAAACACCTGGGGGGTTTTTTATGCAGTTGTTCAAATGGGTTTCTGAAGGAATTGATAAACCTTAAACAGATTAATATTGCGGAAGGAGTTTTAAGAAAATGCAAGAGTTCAGAAGAATGAGTCGTTTACCACCCTATGTCTTTGCAACAGTCAATAAGATAAAGATGGATGCTAGACACAGGGGAGAGGACATAATTGATTTGGGCATGGGCAATCCTGATATACCCACGCCGAACCATATCGTTGAAAAGTTGGTGGAGGCAGCAGAAAAAGGGCATAACCACAGGTATTCGGCCTCCATGGGTATTACCAAACTGCGCCATGCCATTTGCGACTGGTACAAGAGGCGGTACGATGTGGAGTTAGACCCGGATGAAGAAGCTATAGTCACCATCGGCGCAAAGGAGGGGCTTTCGCATCTGGTTCTTGCCACAATAAGCCCTGGAGACGTGGTCTTTGCCCCAAACCCTACTTATCCGATACACCCCTATTCAGTTATCATTGCAGGCGGGGACCTCAGAAGCATACCCATAGGCCCGGACAGAGATTTCTTTGAAGATTTGCTGATTGCTGTGAAGCAGACATGGCCGAACCCCAAAATGCTCATCATCTCATATCCCCACAACCCCACAACTGCAGTTGTGGATAGGAAGTTCTTTGAAAAGCTTGTAGATTTTTGCAAAGAACATGAGATGGTTGTCGTGCATGACTTCGCCTATGCAGATCTGGTGTTCGATGGCTATGAGCCTCCCAGTTTCCTGCAGATCCCTGGAGCAAAAGATATAGGTGTGGAATTCTTCAGTCTTTCAAAGAGCTACTCCATGCCCGGATGGAGGGTCGGATTTTGTGTGGGGAACCCCCGGTTAGTGGGCGCGCTTCGGAGAATAAAAAGCTATCTCGATTATGGGGTATTTCAGCCGATTCAAATAGCAGCCATCATTGCCCTTAACGGGCCCTATGATTGCGTTAAAGAGATAGTTAACATCTACAAGGAGCGTCGGGATGTGCTGATAGACGGCCTCGATCGTGTTGGTTGGCACATAGAAAAGCCTAAGGGGACCATGTTCGTATGGGGAAAAATCCCGGGTAAATTCATTGAAATGGGCTCTGTGGAATTTTCAAAGTTTCTTATCAATGAGGCCAAGGTGGCTGTATCTCCCGGAATCGGATTTGGGGAGTACGGTGATGATTACGTCCGTTTTGCCCTGGTAGAGAACCCGCAGCGTACCAGACAGGCTATAAGGGGAATCAAGCAGGTTTTGTAGATTTGGAAGATTTCGCCATGGCGAGGTAACCTTTGAATCTCGTTTTCAGCGGGAAACCTGGAACCACTCACTTTAGATTGCAGAGAGGAAGCAATGTCACAGATTAATGTAGGCATTATCGGATTAGGGACCGTGGGGGCTGGAACCTTTGAAGTCCTTACAACAAACCGGGAGATTATAACAGACCGGGTTGGGGCGGAAATTGTTGTAAAAAAAATCGCCGATCTTGATATTGAGTCTGATCGGAAGCTTCCCGTTGCGCCGTCCAGAGAAAGCCTGACCGTTGATGCCATGGATCTGATTAATGATCCGGAGATCGATCTAATAGTGGAACTTATGGGAGGGCTGGACAAGGCTAAGGAATTCATTCTCAAGGCCATGGAAAACGGGAAGCATGTTGTTACGGCAAATAAAGCCCTCCTTGCAGAGTACGGCGCTGAAATATACCGGGCTGCAGAAGAGCATGGGGTCGGTCTGGCCTTTGAAGCGAGTGTGGGAGGTGGTATACCAATCGTCGGGGCATTGAAGAACGGGTTATCCGGGAACCGAATTCAGGCCTGTATTGGGATTTTAAACGGGACTTCCAATTACATCCTGACCAAGATGGATCAGGAAGGTCTTCCTTTTAACAGAGTAGTGGAGGATGCCGTAAGATTAGGCCTTGCAGAGGATCCCCCCACCCTCGATGTGGACGGGACAGATGCAGCCCATAAATTAGCCATCATTCTTTCCATTGCATCCGGGCGCCCGGTCTCCTTTAAAGACGTCTACAGGGAGGGGATTATTGGTGTGACCCCTGATGATATCCGTTTTGCCGACGAGTTCGGGTACAGGATCAAATTACTGGCCATAGCCAAAGATCTCGGAGATCGATTGGAGGCCCGTGTACATGCAGCTATGATTCCCAAGGATCATATCCTGGCTAACGTCAATGAGGCATTCAATGCCATTTATATTGAAGGCGATTTTGTGGGCCCTAATCTCTATTACGGTTTAGGCGCAGGGAGAAGACCCACAGGGAGCGCCGTAGTCTCAGACATAATAAGTCTGGCAAGGGAGATCAGATCCGGAGCAAAGAAACTGATGCCCCCCCTGGCCAATGTTCGCACACCTGCGAGAGAGATCCTGATACAACCGATTGAAGATTTGATTACGCCGTTCTATTTCAGATTTTCGGCCTTAGACACGCCAGGTGTTCTTTCAAGGATAGCCGGTATCCTGTCAGAGTACGGGATCAGTATCTCTTCTGTGATCCAGAAGGGTAGGAAGACGAAAGGACCTGTGTCGATTGTCATGCTGACTCACGAGGCCCTGGAAAGTGATGCACAGAAGGCCATTTTATCAATCGATAAGCTGGACGTGGTGGCAGAGAAGACCGTTGTGATTCGTGTGGAGGGTAATCAACTATAAACATGGAAAATGAAACCAGGGGAAAATATATCCTTTTAATAGGCGATGGTATGGCGGACTATCCCCTTGCCGAATTGGACGGAAAGACTCCGCTCGAGGTAGCCCATACACCGAATATGGATCGAATCGCTGCCTGCCGGATCGGTCTCGTGAATACCATTCCTCGGGGTATAAATCCGGGGAGTGATGTGGCCAATCTTTCTCTTCTCGGTTACGATCCTTCTGTTTACCGCACAGGTCGGGCGCCCTTTGAGGCAGCGAGCATGGGTGTAAGTCTGGGGGAAAACCAGGTGGCCTTCCGGATGAATCTGGTCACCCTCGACAGGCGATCTGAGCAGGAAATGATCATGGTGAGCAACAGCTCGGGAGAAATCACCACAGAAGAATCAAGACCCATCATTGCCACACTGCAAAAGGAGCTGGCATCACCGGGTATAGACATTCACCAGGGTATTGCCTACCGGCACCTGCTGGTATGGGAGAAGGGCCCGGTGGATACCCAGACCATTCCACCCCATGATGTACAGGACCAGAACATGGCCGCATATCTGAGTTCTGCAAAGAAAGATCCCATCGTGGATATAATGCGCAAATCTTGGAAATGGATGGAAGACCATCCTGTAAATCTGGAACGGAAGAGAAGGGGCGTCCATCCGGCCAATTCGGTCTGGCTGTGGGGACAGGGGAAGGCCCTGAACCTCCCTCTTTTCAATGATAAATACGGGCTTCATGGGGGAGTTATTTCGGCCGTGGATCTGTTGAGAGGAATCGGTTTCTATGCGGGTCTGAAATCCATAGAGGTGGAAGGGGCAACCGGATATTTGGACACCAACTTTCTGGGTAAGGCTGAAGAGGCCTTAGAGGCGCTGAAGCACCTTGATTTTATGTTCGTCCACGTGGAGGCCCCTGACGAAGCGAGCCACAGCGGAAATATAGAGGAAAAGATCGAGGCGATTGAAGCTTTCGATAAGAAGGTGTTGGGCACCGTCCTTAAAGGTTTGGAGCAGTTCGATGACTACAGGATAATGATTGCCAGTGATCATTTTACTCCAATCTCTATAAAGACTCATACAAGCGATCCGGCCCCGTTTGCGTGGGCAAGCAGAGAAGAGCTTGCTTCCGGGAAGAAGGGGACAGGGTTTACAGAGGAATTTGCAGAAAAATCAGGGTTTGCATTCAGGAAGGGGTATGACCTTATGCCAGCTTTCCTGGGTCAGACGTAAACCCTTCGGAATCCCTTGACATGTCTCCGATTTTAACATAATTTCGGCACAAAATAAACAAAAGGAGAAGAAAAGATGAAAATACTGTTTTTTGGTCCTAATGGAAGCGGTAAAGGAACGCAGGGCGCAATTGTAAAGGAAAAATATGATATTCCGCATATTGAAACAGGCGTGATTTTCAGGGACAATATCTCACGGGGAACAGACCTTGGTAAAGAGGCAAAAGGTTATATAGATAGGGGTGAACTGGTCCCTGACAGCATCACAATTCCGATGATTTTAAACCGTCTGAAGGAAGATGATTGCAAGGATGGGTGGCTCCTGGACGGTTTCCCCAGGAATCTGACCCAGGCACAGGAGTTGGACAAGGCCCTCAGGAATGAAGGGATTGTCTTAGATGTCGTGATCGATATGCTCTTGGACAGGGAGATCGCAAAGGGCCGCATTATGGGCCGGCGTCTTTGTGCTAATGACAACAACCATCCCAACAATATCAACATAGACGCCATCAAACCTGATGGTGACAAGTGCAGGGTCTGTGGCGGGGATTTGAAGACACGTTCTGATGACCAGGATGAAGAGGCCATTGATCAGCGTCATAATATCTATTATGACACAGAGACCGGCACCACGGCAGGGATGATCTATTTCAAGGAAATCTCAGCGAAGAACAACGGCGTTCCCAAAATAGTTGATTTAGATGGAAGTCCCGGGGTGAAGGAAGTTTCAACGGAGCTATTAGGTAAGCTTGGGGCATAAGTCACTTATCATATAGCATCACCGGACGTCCAATAAGTTCTGATAGAGGTAGAATTGCGAGGCCCTTTTCCCTTATGCCTGAAAATATTAGATCAACCTCGTTTAACCAGTAGGGAAAAAGGGTCGCGTCTCTCGGTTTGACGTCGTGGAGGGCGACTATTGCATCAGGATGGACCCGTCTTAAAATCCTTTCTGAAAGATTTCTTATCCACCTGTTCCCCCCGTCAATGGCACGGCAATTGAAATTTACATTGTACATGTCTGCTTTATCGAGCACCTTCCCGAGTCTCGGATTTGTTATGCCCACCGGCGACCTGAAGGCCAGAGGTGTAATCTCGAATTTCCTCAAGATATCTTGAGTGGACGTTATCTCCTTAATCAAGGCTTTGCTGCTTTTAAACATTATAAGGTTGTCGTGGCTGTAAGAATGATTCCCCACCGTATGCCCCCGATCTAGAATCTCTTTAATTAGTCGGGGATATTCAAATGCCTCTTTCCCGGTGACAAAAAAAGTTGCGTATATTTTATGTTTTGAAAGGAGTTCAAGTAAGGCCGGGGTGGATACAGGGTCGGGGCCGTCGTCAAAAGTGATGGCCACGGCTGGTTTACCCGAGTTTCCACTGCTGATAACAGGGAGGAAGAAGCTGAAACGGGGGAGAAAGGGAGCAATGGCGCAGAGGGCTATGAATGCCGATAAGGGGATCAGGGATAGTGGCACGTCAACAAAGGCTAAAAGGATTGCCGCAAAAAATGAAACGATACCGGTCAAATGAGCAAGGGACAGTCGTATATTAACCATGATCAGAACACAGCCTTTGCGATAAACCAGGCAGATTCCTGATGCGAGCCAGAGGGCACGCAAAGTGTGATTTTAAAGCCAGCATCTATTATCATCCTCCTGATTTCTTCAACAGATCTATAATAGCAAGGTGTTCTAGTGATCTTAAGAGTAATAGTCTGAAGTATCCACAACAGGGATGGGTGTTTATCCGGCGGAATAACTCCCCTGATGATCAGTCTTCCTCCATGGTTAAGAGCTCTGTGTAGCTTTTCAAGGGTGAGGTCAAATCCTTCGTTTGTCAAAAAATGTGTCATATCCAGCATGAATGCCGCATCAGCCGATCGCGGGAGTGCCGGTATATCCGGGGCCCGGCCGCATTTGATGACACCTCTTTCCTTAACCGCCATTGATGCGACCCTGACCCTTTCATGATTCGGTTCAATGCCATATACTTCGGCGTTCGGAAATCGCTCGAGAAACCAGCAAGCAGGAACACCGTAGCCTGTGCCCACGTCAATAATTGTTTTAATGTTGGCTGAAGACTCAAGCAACCGGGGGAGTTCTGAAAACATGGGGTCGATCATAAGTTTAAAACGTGCAAACAGCCTCGGATAGGGCTCCATCTTCGCATAACGTATCAGAACAGGATCACACTCCTTTGCGGGCGCGCTTATATTATTCTCCCGGGTCTGGAAGAAGTGCTTCAGGAGAGGGGGCAAAATAAGAAAAGTTCCGATGAGGGCGTAGCTGATCCCAAGGAGCGAGGTCAATCCTGCACTCCTGAGCATGGAATGTTCGGCAAAACATAAGGCCCCAAAGCCTATGATAGTAGATGCCGATGCCATAAAGACCGCCATCCTGATAAGTACGAAGGATGGATGGGAGTCATCTCTATATCTCTGGTACGATCTGACAAGGAAAATGGCATAATCGATCCCCATACCGATAACTACAATGGACAGCATCAGACCGGGTATACCGATGGGATGATTGATCAGCTTCAAGGTCCCTAAAGTGCTTACCAATGCGAATAGCACAGGCAATAGGGAGATAAGGATCAGCTTCAGGTCGAGAAAGAACAAAAAGAGGAGGACTAAAACACTCAAACCGACTATCAATAAGATCTTTATAAATGTGGAGAAGAGAAGATTTCCCATCCTCAGCGAAAAAAAGGAGGGGTCAAATGTCTTCCCCGAAGATCTATATCTTTTGTAAAAACTTTCAGGGTTATAAGATTTGCCGGGAGTGAGGGTGAGGAATTGAACCCATGCGGATTTATCCTTCTTTTGAGATATGCCCAGAAGCTCAATAAGCTTTGGAGGTATTTCGGAAATACCGGGCTGGTCGGGAGTTACTGAAATCGTTTTAAAGAAGGGCTCAAACGCCTCTTTTGTAAAGCCCGTATTATAAGATGCCTCAGCCATGGTGCGTTTTAATGCTGTAATTCTGTTATCGTGCCAGAATTCTCTCCATGCCTCAAGGTTTTGCTTCTCTCTCTCCTTCCCAGGGAAAATCATCGATGGAGCAAACCCGGAGGAAAGCACGCCTGAAGCAAGGTCCTGGTCTATCATTTCAAGTAGTATGTCACCTTCCCTCTGGAGTTCTTTTACGTCTTTTCCCTCTGTCATCAGGTAGGTTTTTTTAAAGATATTATCACCCCATACATCAGCAAGGAGTTCTTCGGCGCTGGCGGTTTCTTCACTCACGGTATTCATGGAGCTCAGCTTCACATCGAAGTCCGGCTTTGCAAAAAATATCATTCCCAGGGCGAAGAAAAGTGAGGCATAGGCGCCCTTCTTGCCGAATGAAGAGAATCTTTTCACAGCATTCCTGAGGGGTAAGACCTTTCTGCGTGCCGGAGGCATGGAAGGGAAGATCATTGGGAAAACCGCATGAACAAATATGAATGAAAATGCAATACCAAGGGCTGTAAACAGACCGATTTGTTCGAAAACAGGGAAGTCGCAAAAACAGAGTGCCCCGAAGGCCCCGATTGTTGTCAGGGCAGCAAGCAATCCCACTGCCCATATTTCTCTCGAAGCCTCTTTGCCTGAGGTCTTATGAGGACGGTCGAGGAACAGCAGATAGGCTATGGCATGATCCACGGTTATGGATATAACTGCCCCACCAAAACCGAGTGTCATGATCGAGATAGACCTGTGGAAGAGCGCAAAGACGAAAAACGCCGCCACCGTTCCTGCCAATGCAGGTAAAAAGGCAAACAGGCCGAGTAGAGGTCTGGGAAAGGCAAAGATAAGGAGAAGGGCAATTCCTGCTGTTGCCAGGAGTATTGCTTTTTCAACATCCTTTTTTGCTATGAGTTCGTTATCCAGAGCAGCTCGATATGCCCCCACCGGTGTAAGGGTAATGCCCACTCCATTTTCACCGCTTTCGCCATGGAGTTCATCCGACACTGTATTAATTAACTTTGTAATCTTCAGGGCAAAGGCGGTGTCAGTACCTGAAGATATGGGATTGGCAATTAACAGGAGGTGTTTTTTGTCAGGTGATATGAGTTTGCCTTTATATATTTCCAGATTCTCCAAAGGGGCAAGATGGGACAGCTTAGCCAAAACGATATCCTTTAGCCCAAAGGGGTCTTTTGAGATAAATTCCGATTGACCAATCCCCTCTAAACCCATCAGTCCTGAGCGAAGACTTTCCAGCCTCTTATAGACATTATCGTTCTCTAAAAGGGGTTTTACCTTGTCATTGAGATCTTTTGCAGTGAACATCACGGGCAGGTTATTTAAGATATGAGATATTAAATCAGGAATGAGGTCTTGAATATCGCGTGTTCCGACCTGTTTGAACAGCCCGCTCTTTTTTAGTCTTTGCTCAA
>SDBS01005678.1_pt1 | contig 12123 bp, 8 predicted proteins | sample 2277091 | NCBI WGS metagenome assembly SDBS01 (sample SAMN10404972, study PRJNA504765) | marine sediment metagenome | isolation source: marine sediment core GS10_PC15, 163 cmbsf | place: Arctic Ocean: Southern Knipovich Ridge | collected 2010 | reverse complement strand
TTTTTATTCTTACCCTATAGATAATGAAAAAATAAAAATTATACACTTAAGAAAAAAAAAAAAGCAAGGTTAGAAATATACTAAAAAAGAAAATAATAAACTATCGAAATCCTCAATTAAAAGTCTGGTAAAAAGCAAAAATTAAAAATAAGTCCCACTTTGAGGGAAAAGAAAAATCTTATCGTGAATTATTTCAACAAAAAAATAAAAATATCAAAAATATCCAAAAAAAGAAAGAGTAGATAAAAATATTAGAGTTAGATTTAATGAAAAAGGACTCGTCAAGTCTCCAGTTTAGGAGGTCCTTTAATATTATAATATCTATACAGTTCAAAATCGAGCAAATTATTGTTTTGTACTTCCCGATTCTTTTCAGATTTATAATCCAACGGTAAATCATTAATTTTAAGCGTGATAATAGTGTATGTACTATTTTTTCCTCTCACAGCAAAATAATAGTAATCAGCATTATTATGGATATTAAATATTTCAGTAGCATTTCCAAGGACAATTTCAACTCTCCCCGAAGTGGCAACCTCTTCTTGAACGTCGATTTTATTCTCTCCTACTAATCCTAATTTTCCCATTATTTTTACCAAGATGTTAGATGATTTAACCAAGCTGACAAATCCATTAACTCTAAAACGATTAAATATTTTTTTCTTAACTTGAGCTTGAACAGTTGACATTCTAACGCCAAGATGAGAACAAATTGCGTTTATGCTTATCCTATCCTTACAAAAACATAGAACGGAAATAGAACTTACCAATCCTGCAACAGCGTTATCAGTCGTATCTTTAATACCATCCCATAATTTATCTAGAATCCTCTTAGCGAGATGATAAAATGGCATACCCAACTTAAAATGTTCTGATAATTCATGAATTCGGTTTTGAATATTTTTCATTCTATTTCGTTTAGCGTATCTTGGTAAGAACAATTGTATATGTAAGATAAAATCGTTCAATTCCTTTTTTGTAATTCTAGAAGCATCGACTAACTCAAATGGAGTAACTGAAATGTTTCGAAGTTTAAGGCAAAGATATGCAATAACTGATACTAACTTTTCCGTATTTCTATATTTTGTTCTTTTTCGTAATTTAAGTCGTATTTCCTTGAATTTTTTCAAAACCATAGCTTTAAGGTCTTTATATTCAGATAAATTTAGATTACTAAATATCGTACCTATTTCTGCCCGCGCTTTTTCAATCTCAGTTCTTTCGTTGTCAACTACCAAATTATATCGGTTTAATCTTTCCAGTCTTTTTGAATCAGGAGAAATTAATCGTTCTTGTTTGGATCCTATTTGTGTCGTGCCAAGACACCAATTTTTTTTAATTAGGAAAGAATAATATAGAGGAAAAATAACACTAAAAACTCTAATTCATAAAATAATTAAACTTTAAAGAGTTATTTTAAAATATGGATGTTAATGCTAAAATCGCACTAATTAAAAGAAGTACTGAAGAAATTTTAACCGTAGATGATTTAAAACTATGCTTAGAGACAGACACACCTTTAAATCACTATATCGGGTTCGAAATATCTGGTAGGATCCATTTAGGAACTGGCATTATTTGTATGTCAAAAATTAAAGATTTTTTGGATGCAGGCGTAAATTGTTCTATATTTTTAGCTGATTGGCATAGTTGGATAAATGATAAACTAGGAGGGGAAATGGAAAAAATCCAAAGAATAGCAGTTGGTTATTTTCAAGAAGGATTAAAAATCTGTCTAGAAAGTATTGGAGCCGATCCTGGAAAAGTTAAATTTAAACTTGGAACAGATTTGTACCATGCTAATGATGAATATTGGGAAACATTTATTGATGTATGCAAAAATACTACTTTGAGCAGAATACAAAGAAGTATAACAATAATGGGAAGAAAAATGGGAGAGAATGTAGATTTCTCAAAGTTAATATACCCTGCAATGCAAGTTGCTGATATTTTTATTCAAAACGTCAATCTCGCTCATGCAGGATACGATCAAAGAAAAGCTCATGTAATCGCTAGAGACATTGGATTGAAAATGAAAAAAAATAGTTTAAAGAACACATCAGGAATGAAAATAAAACCTATCTGTGTTCATCATCATTTAATCTTAGGTTTACAAAAACCTCCTATTTGGCCAATAGAGAATGAATCCCAACTCCAAGAACAATGGTCAGAGATGAAAATGAGTAAATCATTACCAAATTCTGCAGTCTTTATTAACGATTCACCAGACAAGATAAAAGCTAAAATAGAATCTGCATTTTGTCCTGAAGGAAACATAAAATTTAACCCAATTATGGATTGGGCAAAATACATAATCTTTCGAAATGAAAAGGCCCACTTATTAATAGAAAGAAAATCAAAATTCGGAGGAGATATTGAATTTAATTCTTTTGAAGAATTAAAAAGCTCATATTTAAAGAAAGAAATCCATCCGCTTGATCTAAAGGTTAACATGGCAAATAAAATTATTGAAATTTTAAAACCAGTAAGAAAACATTTTGAACAACCTAAAATTAAAAAAATGGAAGAAGAATTAGAAGAATTAACAATAACTAGGTAATTTAAGAAAAAAAGTCAAAAAGAAATTGGAAGGATATTTAATTATTATTTTATAATTCTGAATAAAATTAAGGGGTAAAAATTATTGAAAAATCATATAGTTGATCTATTTATAAATCCAAAATCCGTAGCTGTTATAGGAGCTTCAAAAAATCCAACGAAAGGTGGGCATCGGATCACTAAAAATCTTGTAACAAATAAATTTAAAGGAAAAATTTATCCAATAAATCCCAATTCAGTTGGAAAATTATTTGGTTTAGATTTTAAGAAATCTGTCTTAGAAATTGAAGAAGAGGTTGATCTCGCAATTTTTTATATTCCAAACAAACTCATTCCAGAAATCTTAAAAGAGTGTATTAAGAAAGGAATTAAAGGAGCGCTTATCGAAGCATCGGGATTCGAAGAAGTTGGCGAAAAAGGTCTTGAATTGAGAGATCAAATATTAAAAATAACTGATAATTTCTCAAAAATCAGAATCCTTGGTCCTAATTGTATGGGTATCTCTAGAATCGATAGAGATAGTGATAGCGAAAGTGATGAGATGGGAGGTTTCTTTACAAGTTTTGCGGTTTTTGATAACTATAAACGAGGAAATGTTGCCATAATTAGCCAGTCTGGGATGCTAAACGGTGGATACTTTATGCACTTAATGGAAAAGTATCCCGATCTAGGTTTTAGATACTCGTGTTCCGTTGGAAATAAAATGGACTTAAGTGAAATAGAATTCTTAGAATATTTCATTCAGGATCCTACTGTTAATATTATCGCGATATATCTTGAGTCGTTTAAAGATCCAAGAAAATTTATTGAATTATGTAAAAAAACTAAAAGTATTCCGAATAAAACAATTATCCTCGTAAAAGGTGGGATAACTAGTCAAGGACAGAAAGCGTCTCTAAGTCATACAGCGGCGCTTGCAGAAAATTCACAATTGATTGATGCAATTATTAAACAATCAGGTGTAGTTAAGGCTAAAAACTTTCATGAGATGTTCCAGTTTGCGAGAACATTCGCAAATATATATAAAACAGGGAAGAAAATGCCTATTAATGGAAAAGTTTCTATGATTACAGGTTCTGGAGGCGCAGGTACTATTTCTGCAGATCTTACGATGCAATATGGGTTAACCTATCCAATTTTAACGGAAAAAGCTTATAAACGTCTCATGGATTTATATCCTGAGTGGATGCCTCCAAATAAATTTGCGCTTTTAGATATTTGGCCTACTATGGAAAAAGCCATGATGAATAATGTTAGTCGGGGTGTTGTTATGAACTCTATCTATGAAATCCTATTTAATGAAGATGATATTGAAGGTATTCTTAATATGATGTTTTGTTCAAATCGTTTTCAAAATATGGACATTTTTTATGACATAATAGAAAATGTTAGAAATGCTTCAAAACCTGTGTTTTTTTGGTTAATTGGTGAAGCGAAAGAAATACTTAAGGCAGCTCGATTGCTAGAAAAGTATAATATACTTCATTTTCAAAGGTTAGAAGATATGATTAGAAATTTCGGGATATTGGTTCAAGAATCAAAAAACAAAAATTAAAACTGTTGTTGATATGGTTCGAATTTTATGTATAGGAGATTCTCATATCCCAAATCGAGCAAAAAAACTCCCTGAGCAAATTCATAACCAAATAATTAATTTAACTAAAGAGGAACCCTTTGATTTTACACTGTTCACAGGAGATATAATTAAATACCCAAAATTACTTGATTTTTTGGATTTACAAACAAAAAGAGATCTGTTAATAGTATTAGGAAATATGGATTATTATTATGGGAATAAAGATTATCCTGTTTATCGAGAGTTAGAAATTCCTTTTGAAGATAATGATAAAATAATTATTGGTTTAACCCATGGTTCACAAATTCAACCACGAGGTGATCATGGACAATTAGAGGATCTTGCAATTAGAAAAAATAACAATATTATAGTATCAGGACATACACATAAGGAAGAAATCTTTCTTACAAAAAAGGGGGTTTTACTAATAAATCCTGGAAGTGTTACTGGTGCTTGGTCATTTGTTGCTAGTGGTATTCCTTCATTTATTGAATTATACATCTTTAAGAGAAAGAAAGAGATAACCGTAAACCTCTTCCAAATTAACAAACAATCAAGAAGATTATCTTCTTTAAAATCTAACTTTATCTTTAAAGATAACCAAATTTATAAAAAATTTTAATGATAATCCTGGTTCTTGTATAGATCTATAATTTTTGTTTTTGAATATTTTCGAAGAATCGCTTATTTTGTCTTCCTAAGCTTTATTAATGGATTAAATTTGATTTTTATTAATAATTTTTTTTTATTTGTTTTATTTGAATATCTTCTAAATTTAATTCTATTTTAATTTAATATATTATAAATAAATATGAGTTGTTTATATTATATTTAAAGAGTATTTGAAAATAATTCTAGTAAGTTATTAAAAATCAGACCTTAAAAATGACAATATCAGATAAGGAAAAAGAAGCACTTGAGATATTAAAAGATCAAATAGGAGAGTCAATACCAGAAATTTTTAAATTAGAGCGTTATTCCTTTGGTTATTGTGTTCAAGATCAGCATATTACTGGTTTAAGTCTTTTTTCTTGTAGGTTATCAACAATTCCAAAAGAAATAAATTCTTTCACTTCACTAAAAGAGATTTATTTTAGAGGTAATAATTTAACAACATTTACAGAGGAATTGTGTTCTCTTGCATCACTCAAAATTTTAGACTTAAGTGAAAATCAATTGACCGAATTGCCTATCGCAATAAATTTGCTTTCTACGCTTAAGGAGTTGCATTTAGAATCAAATAACTTAACCTTTTTACCAGAATCAATTGGATCACTTAATTTCCTAGAAATTTTAGACTTGAGCGAAAATAAATTGAAGAGTATTCCAAATTCAATAGGAATGATGCAAAAATTAAAAACTTTAGATTTAAGTGGAAATAAAATTGAAGAGTTACCAAATTCAATAGGGAACCTTATTTCTTTAGAAATTCTCTATTTAGGAAATAATAGATTGAGTATTCTTCCTGAATCAATTACCCAATTAATTTCGCTTAAAAGATTAAATTTAAAGAATAATTCTTTAACTAGGCTTCCAGAGACTTTAGGTAATTTGCTAACATTAACAAGTTTATTCTTGAAAGAGAATAATTTAGAAGAATTGCCCATATCTATAGGGAATTTAAATAAGCTAATATATTTAGGTTTAACTTCAAATGTATTAACATTTTTTCCAAACACAATTGGGAGATTATCGTCCTTGGAAAACTTAAGTGCCTCTTCTAATAAATTACAGAAACTCCCTGAATCTATTGGAGGTTTAAAATCATTACTTCGTTTAGAACTGTCTAATAATCAATTAAGTTTATTTCCAAAATCAATAGGGAGGTTATCTTCTCTTAAATTTTTAAGATGCAATAAAAATAATTTAGTTGAAATCCCAGAATCAATTGGGAACCTTTATAGTCTTGAAACCTTAAGTCTTGAGAATAATAATTTAAAATCTCTACCAGAATCAGTTGAGCTTCTAAAATCTTTAAAAGAATTAAGTTTATATGATAATAAGATAGAATTTTTACCAGATTCTATTGGATCACTTTCATTTCTTGAGATTTTAGATTTAAGTAAAAATGAATTAAAAAATTTACCAGATTCAATAGGATTACTAAAATCTCTAATAGAATTAGATATATCTACGAATAAATTAACGAATATTCCATCAACAATCGGTTCTCTTCCATTAATAAAAAACTTAATTTTGGGTTTTAACCGGTTAGATACCATCCCAAAATCAATTGGATTTTTAACTAGTTTAGAGGTTCTAGACTTAGGTAAGAATCTAATAAATTACATTCCAGAGTCCATTGGAGCTCTTACATCGCTTAAACATTTATATTTATATTACAATGAATTAAATGAACTTCCAGAATCAATAGGGTCACTTCAGTCGTTGAAATATTTATATTTAGGAAATAACAAATTATCAGATCTCCCTGAATCTATTGGATATTTGAAATCTTTAAAATATCTGTTCTTAAGAACGAATTATCTTACTGAATTACCAAAATCACTGGAATCACTAAGAAATCTCAATTATTTAAATATAGAAAGAAATAATCTTAAAGGGTATATTGATTTCTTACATAAATTAGAAGTTCGCGGAATTAAAATTTTTAAGTAGAACTCTTTTCTTTTTAACGTGATTATAAAGATCATAAGTTTAGAATCATATCTTTTGCCTATAATGCTTTCTTTGTGAAATTTTAATTCAAAAACAAAATCATTTAAATATTAATTGCGTTTAGATAAAAATATGGATCTTTCACAAGCGATGAGAATTAAATTAACTAAAGAATTACCACAATATCATAAATTTTTAGACGGAATAAGACGAGCGCCATCACGAGGCTATAACCTTAATTCAACCCAAACTAAAATTGCTTTAAAAAACGCATTAAGATACATACCCTCAGTACTGCATGAAAAGTTAGCTCCAGAGTTTATGGATGAACTATTTAACAGAGGTAGAATTTATGGATATAGATATAGACCTGAAGGAAATATCAAAGCAAAACCAGTAGATCAATATAATGGGAATATACTTGAAGGGAAAGCGTTACAAGTAATGATTGATAATAACCTTGACTTTGAAGTGGCTCTTTATCCATATGAATTAGTAACTTATGGAGAAACTGGGCAAGTTTTCCAAAATTGGATGCAATACAATCTAGTAAAATTATATCTTGAACAATTGAAAGAAAATCAAACTCTGATTGTGGCTTCAGGGCATCCAGTTGGGCTTTTTCCAACTTCAATAAGAGCTCCTAGAGTAATTTCTACAAACGGTTTAATGGTTGGAATGTTCGATAATCCACACGATTTTGCTATTGCTGCAGCCCTCGGAGTAGCAAACTATGGACAAATGACAGCAGGAGGTTGGATGTATATTGGTCCCCAAGGTATTGTTCACGGAACTTATATTACTTTAATGAATGCTGGTAGATTATATCTTAAAATACCTATAGAAAAAGATTTAAAAGGAATTTTATACATATCTTCTGGTTTAGGAGGGATGAGTGGAGCTCAAGCTAAAGCAATAGAAATTGCTGGCGGTATTGGCGTAATAGCAGAAGTTGATGAGTCAAGAATCTCTACGAGATATGAACAACGATGGGTTTCAAAAATATCCGATAATTTAGATGAGATCTTCGAATGGGTCAAAGAAGCAAGGAAAATCGAGCAACCCTTATCAATAGCATACCAAGGGAATATTGTTGATCTTTGGAAATATGTTGTTGAGAAGAATATTAAGGTTGATTTCGCATCGGATCAAACTTCTTGCCATGCTGTTTATGAAGGAGGCTACACTCCATATCAACTGAGTTTTAAGGAAGGAAGGGAGCTGATTAGGATAGACAATGAAAAATTTAGACAGTTAATTGATGAATCTCTTAAAGAGCAGTTTAAACTCATTCAAATAATGACTGAAAAAGGAACCTATTTTTGGGATTATGGAAATTCCTTTTTGAAGGCTGTTTTTGATGCTGGGGTTAATGAAATAGCAAAAAATGGATATGACGAATCGGATGGATTTATTTTTCCATCATATGTTGAAGATATAATGGGACCAATATGTTTTGATTATGGTTATGGTCCTTTTAGATGGGTGTGCCTTTCTGGAAAACTTGAAGATTTGGATAAAACTGATCAAGCTGCAATGAGCTGTATTAATCCAGAAAGAAGGTCTCAAGATAGAGATAATTATAATTGGATAAGAGACGCAAAAAAGAATAATTTAGTTGTTGGAACCAAAGCAAGGATTTTATATGCTGATAAGAAGGAAAGAATAGATATAGCTTTAAAATTTAATAGTTTGGTGAAAAAAGGTGAGGTGGGACCTATAATGCTTGGAAGAGATCATCATGACGTATCTGGTACAGATTCTCCCTTTAGAGAAACTTCTAACATAAAAGATGGAAGCAATATAATGGCTGAAATGGCAATACATTGTTTTACCGGAAATGCAGTAAGAGGCATGACTCTTGCAGTTCTTTCAAATGGAGGAGGAGTGGGAGTTGGAAAATGTTTTAATGGAGGATTTGGATTAGTCCTAAATGGATCTGAAAAGACTGATAAAATAATTCATAATGCTTTGGAATGGGATGTTATGGGTGGAATCGCGAGAAGAAGTTGGGCAAGAAACCCTCATGCAATGGAGACCGCTTATTCTTGGAATATGGAAAATAAAGAAAGGGGGCATTTAACATTACCATTTTTATCAAATGATAATCTTTTGGATAGTATAATAGATGATTATTTAAAAAAGTCCAGATGAGGTAAATTGGGTATATAATGATTAAAATGACAAGGAATTTTAAATACGGACTGGATTCTTTAACGGTGAAAAAAGCCTTGAAAATCGCAAAGGGAGAAATAAATGGAATCTTAACAGACATAATGAAAAAAAAGGTTAAGAAATGCTTTGAAGCTGTAAAAAATATTGTTAAAGGCGATAAAATAGTATATAGTATCAACACAGGATTTGGTTCTTTATGTACAACAAAAATAACTCAAGAAGAAACCGAAAAATTACAAGAGAATCTTCTTAAAAGTCATAGTGTAGGTGTAGGTTCTCCTATTAACCAAAAAATTGCAAAATTGATGCTTATTCTTAAGGTGCATACACTATGTAAAGGATATTCTGGAATTTCTTTAGAAGTAATTGAAAGAATTTGTTGGCATATTAATAATGGGTTTATTCCATTAGTTCCTGAACAAGGTTCTGTTGGAGCATCCGGAGATTTAGCACCTTTAGCACACTTATTTTTACCCTTAATTGGTCTAGGATATTTATCTAAAGATGGAAAGAATTATCTTGCTACCAATGAAATTCTTAAGGAACACAATTTACTGCCCTTAAAATTACATGCAAAAGAAGGTTTAGCTCTAATTAATGGCACACAGTTTATGTCCGCTCATGCCATTAAAGTCTATGAAAAATTGGCAAAATATTTAAATTATGCCGATCTTATTGCTGCATTAACTCTGGAGAGTTATATGGGATCACCACAACCCTTTGCAAAAAAATTAATACAATTACGACCTCATAGGGGAGCTTTAATAGTAGCAGAAATGATGAGGAAATTGTTAGAAGGTTCCCAAATTCTTGAAGCTCATAAGGATTGTGGTCGTGTTCAAGATCCTTATTCAATTAGGTGTATCCCACAAGTTCATGGTGCTTCGAGAGATGCTTTATTCCATTTAAAAGAAAAGCTAGAATGTGAGCTTAACTCTATTACAGATAACCCAATTATTTTTAGTGAAGAGGAAACTTATAGTGGTGGAAATTTTCATGGGCAACCTCTTGCTTTACCTTTAGATTATGTGAGTTTAGCTGCTTCTGAACTCGGAAATATCTCTGATCGCCGCATTTATTTATTACTCGAAGGTAAGTGGGGTTTACCTTCTTATCTAATAGAAAATGCTGGTTTAAATTCTGGGTTTATGGTAGTACAATATACTTCTGCAGCTTTAGCAAGTGAAAATAAATCGCTTTGTTTTCCAGCAAGTGCAGATAATATTCCTACAGGAGGAGGTCAGGAAGATCATGTAAGTATGGGCTCAATAAGTGCAAGAAAAGCTCTTAGAATTATAAACAATCTTAAAAAGATTCTTTCTATCGAACTTTTATGTGCCGCCCAAGCATTTGATTTTAGAAGACCAATGAGATCAAGTAAAATTTTAGAAGCTTGTCATAAATACATAAGAGAGAAAATCCCATATATAACGGAAGACACAATATTATCTGAATATATCAATATTAGTGGAGAAATTATAAGTAATAATGAATTACTAAACATTGTTCAAAGAGAATTTGATAGTGATTAATATGTTTGTGGCATCAACTTACCTAAAAGAAGAGATGGTTGATGAAGTTGACCCTGATTTAGCTATATTCAATATAAATGAATTAATCACTATGAGTTCGAAATATGGTGCTCCAAGAATAGGAAGAGATATGTGTGAATTAGCGATAATAAATGATGGGGCAATTGCAGTAAAGGATAACAGAATAATTTTTATAGGACCAACTGAAGAATTAATGTCAAAATATGAATTTGGTAAAATCTCTACTAAAGTAGATGCTACAGATAAGTTAGTTACACCTGGATTTGTTGATCCACATACTCATATCATTTTTGATGGAACAAGAGAAAATGAATTATCTTTGAAACTTGAAGGAAAATCTTATCTTGAGATTCTAAAAGCAGGAGGGGGGATATTAAAAACAGTTCGCGAAACAAGAAAGGCTCCTATAGAAAAATTGGTAGAAAATGGGAAAGTAATTTTGGATAGAATGATGTCGTATGGAACAACTACAGTCGAAGCCAAATCTGGTTATGGGTTGACTACTGATAGCGAAATAAGGCAATTAAAAGCTATACAAATTTTGAATACCGAACATCCATTAGATATTGTTCCAACTTTTTTGGGGGCACATGCTGTACCTCCAGAATATATAGATAGAAGTGATGAATATGTTGAACTTGTAATTTCAGAAATGATTCCCAAAATAGCCCAGGAAAATCTTGCTGAGTTCTGTGATGTTTTTTGTGAAAAAGGAATTTTTTCAATTGAACAAACAAGAAAAATATTGAATGTTGCTATTAGATATGGTCTGAAACCTCAAATTCACATTGATGAAATTATTGATACAAATGGAGCCCTATTAGCTTCTGAAATAAAGGCTTATCAAACAGGTCATTTACTAAAATCTAATGATGAAGGTTTAAAGGCAATGGCAAGAGAAGGAGTCATTGCTACTCTTCTACCAGGAACACCATTTTGTTTAATGTTAGATGAATACGCACAAGCTAGAAAAATGATAGAATTTGGAGTTCCAATTGCTCTTGCAACTGATCTTAATCCAAATTGTTGGACAGAGTCAATGCAAATGGTTATTGCTTTAGCCTGCTATAAAATGAAACTCTCTCCTTCAGAAGCTTTATCAGCAGCTACTATAAATGGTGCATGTGCGCTAGAACGACAAGATGAAATAGGGAGTCTTGAAGTTGGAAAAAAAGCAGATCTATTAGTATTTGATGTACCGAATCATAAATTTTTGCCTTACCATTTTGGAGTAAACTTAATATCTAAAGTAATTAAAAATGGAAAAATTATTGTCGATAATGATTTATTAACTTAAATTTTCTAAAAATCGAAATAATGTTCCAATAAATGCTTTTCTTCAAGCTTTTCTGGTTTTTCAAGCTGTAAATAATATTCAAGTGAATTAAGCATGCTGGCTAGTGGGAGTACTCCTACTAGTTCTGATCCGATTACGGGGACACCAAAACGAGCAGCTTCAATCCTTACAAGTTCCATCTGTCTATAAAGAGGTGTTTTTTTAAAATTAATATTACTTATTCCTACTTGGACACAATCTCGATTTGCTAATTCAGTACCCATTGCCTTAACGTTTACTAATCCTCCTGAGCGTAAATGAATTGCTTTAGCAACTTTTTTCGCAATCCTAACATCTTTGGTCCC
>SDBS01005677.1_pt1 | contig 12123 bp, 13 predicted proteins | sample 2277091 | NCBI WGS metagenome assembly SDBS01 (sample SAMN10404972, study PRJNA504765) | marine sediment metagenome | isolation source: marine sediment core GS10_PC15, 163 cmbsf | place: Arctic Ocean: Southern Knipovich Ridge | collected 2010 | reverse complement strand
TCGTGAGGGTGGAAGGGGGAGAAGTGGTGTGTAACATCATGGGCTCCCTTGTGTCATCTGGGTGTCTTCGCTGGAGAATCAGCAATGTGGCCGTGGCTGAATCTCACCAACATCGTGGCATCGCCTAACACATGGTGGGGGCCGCGATTGAATACATCCGCCAACAACGCGGCGAAGTGGTTAGCTTGCAGGTGCGTGACGACAATCTCCCCGCACTGCACATCTACCAGTCCATGGGATTCCAGGCAGTCTTTGGCACAGCCTATTTGCGCCTCGACCAGGTCCCAATGACAGCTACCTTTTCTGTGGACCTTGTCAACCTGCGTCACCGTCGCTTTACCGAGACTGACGCCAACATGGCCTACCATCTGGCCCGCGCAGCAATGCCTCACGCCGTACAGATGGAACAGCCCATCAGCTCGTGCCGCTTCAGGCTGGGCATTGAAGCGCGCCTGCTTGATTGGATTTGGCGGCTGATAGGAAGAGGCCCGGCGCTACGCCTGTTCCTAGAAAAGGGCGATCACCTGGAGGCGACCATTGCTACCGAGCCAGCCACCTGGCGTTCAGAGAGTCAAATCACACTGACCGTGCGCCCTGCATCGAGAGGCCCGGCAGAGAAACCCCTGATCAGCCACGTTCTGAGCCATCTGAGGCAATGGTCTCACAACGTGGCCCTAGTTCGCCACCCAACATACCACCCAGAGGGAATTGAAGCGTTCAAATCGTTTGGATTCCGGCCGGAACGAACTCTGTTGTGGATGAAGCACGAGATGTAGGAGGATGCCACCGGGTTTGTTTTGCCCGCCATCCACGCTCATGATAGAATGCACAGCCGTGGAGGGTGACTGGTACCCGGCCTGGGTTACCATATTTATGTTCTGTGACAATCCAATGCTGGACCTGGCTATCATTATCGTCAACTTCAACACATGTGAATATCTTCACAGATGTTTGACCTCGGTGTACGGCAGTCGAGGTGCCTTTGCGTTTGAGGTCTATGTGGTGGACAATGCCTCCGCTGATGCAAGCGTTGACATGGTGAAAGCTGAATTCCCACAGGTGCAACTCATCGAGAGTCCCATAAACGGTGGGTACGCCTATGCCAACAACTTGGGCCTGCGCGCCTGTGGGTTCGAACAAGAGCCCCCCTCGCCAGCTACTTCCAGGGGCCAGCTCCCGGCACAGAAGTTGTCCGCCCCCAGCCCTGCCCCAGCATCTGACCCAGAGACACCCCGGTACGCACTGTTACTCAATCCCGACACTGTGCTGCCGCCTGACGGCCTGGACGGGATGCTCGACTTCATGAACGAAAACCACCAGGCGGGAGCGGTCGGCCCTAAGCTAGTCTTGGAGGACGGAGTGCTTGACCTGGCGTGCCGGCGAAGTTTTCCCACTCCTGCGGTTTCTTTCTACCGGGTAACCGGTCTGTCCAGACTGTTCCCTCGCCATCACCTGTTTGGCCAGTATAATCTTACCTACTGTGACCCCGACCAGACAATGGAAGTCGACTCAGTGGTAGGGGCATTCATGCTGGTTCGGCGAGAAGCGATCGAACAGGTGGGGCTGCTGGACGAAGATTTCTTCATGTACGGTGAAGACCTTGATTGGGCCTATCGCATGGTCCAGGTAGGATGGAAGACATACTACCATCCGGCCGTCACCGTGCGGCACGTCAAGCGAGCTGCCAGCCGCCACAGTCCTCGGGCGCAGCAGGAATTCTATCGGGCAATGCACACCTTCTACAACAAGCATTACGCTTCAACCACACCATGGTGGCTGCACTGGCTGGTGTTAGCTGGCATCAAAGTGCGAGCTGGTTTATTGCAGATTCAGATCAAGCTGGCTCCGGACGGAAAGTGACACATCTTCCGATCAATTGCGTCATGAGGGCAAGAGAATGAGAGACCGTGTATCTTGGCTGTTCACCGGATCGTTGGTGATGATGGACACACTCATGTCAGGCCTGGCTTTCGCCTGTGGCTACGCCCTGCGCCTGCAATCGGATTACGAGAACATCGCTCCATTCAGCGATTACTGGGGGATGCTTCTGATTCACGCCGCGTCTATTGTCATCGTCTTCTTTTTCTACCGCCTCTATCAGCAGCAGCGTGCCACATCACACATTGATCAATTCTACGCCGTCTTCGGCGCCGCTTCCGTCGGGACTATTGTGGCGATCGCGTTTGTCTCGCTCGTGTACAAGAACCAGCTGGATTACCCGCGACTGATGATGATCTATATTTGGACCTTGACGATATTATTAGTCTGGTTTGGTCGGGTGATTCATATCCGTTTCCAGTGGAGCCTGCGAGCCCGCGGTTACAACCAGGCGCGCATACTTATCGTGGGAACAGGCGAGATAGGACGTATAATCTTACAGAGAATCCAACAGTCTCCGGGGCTGGGTTACACTGTGGTCGGCTTTGTAGATGACCACGATCCCCCACCTACTCTGGTAGGGGTGGCTGTGTTGGGGCAAACCAGCGATCTGTCGCGTCTCATTGAGGCGCACCAGATAGATGATGTAATCATTGCTATGCCAGAAGCCACGCATCAGCAGATCTTAGCCATCATGGCTCACTGCGAGCGAGAGAAGGTCAACGTCAAGGTCTTTCCTGATGTGTTTCAGATCATGGCTTCTGAAGTCAGCATCGGCGACTTGAATGGCCTGCCATTGCTCACCATGCGTGACACTGCCTTACGCGGTTGGCGGCTGATGCTCAAACGATCTATGGACATTGTGATCGGTGCCTTGGTCCTCATCCTCTTCTCACCAATCATGATGTTGATCGCGATTCTCATCAAGCTCGACTCATCCGGACCCGTCTTTTACGTTCAGGAGCGGATGGGATTGGACGCCAACCCATTCAAGATGCTTAAGTACCGCTCGATGATATCTGACGCAGAAGCCGAAACCGGTCCGGTGTGGACGGCTGAGAGCGACCCGCGCCGAACGCGGTTCGGCACCATTATCCGCCAGTTCTCCCTCGACGAGCTACCCCAACTCATCAATGTCCTCATGGGTGACATGAGCATGGTAGGTCCACGCCCGGAGCGACCGGTATTCGTCGAGCAATTCAAGAAGAGCATCCCCCGCTACATGGACCGGCACAGAGAGAAATCCGGCATTACTGGATGGGCGCAAATTAACGGCCTCCGCGGTGACACGTCCATTGTTGAGCGAACCAAATACGACCTCTGGTATATTGAGAACTGGTCATTGTTGCTTGATTTCAAGATCTTGCTGCGCACGGGTATCAAGGTCTTTCGTGACAGGAAAGCCTATTAGCGTTCGGTCTGTCCCTGCCAGCAGCCCGCACACACAGTCCGCCAGTGCAAGAGGCGCATCTACCAATCCCTCATACTGACGGCCCTGTCGTCGCTATAACTGATGCTCGGCAACAATAAAATGCCAGGGATTAATCCCTGGCATTTCTGCTACCATGACCTTGTCACTGCGAGAGATGCATCGGCATAATCACGTGGATGAAACTATCGTCCCCAACGATACGCAGCACGCCGGGGCTGGAAGCTGAGCTTGTCTCCAGAGCAACTTGGGCCGCATCAAGCACTGAGAGAACGTCGATCAGATACTTGGCGTTGAACGCCATCTCCAACGGCTCCCCCTCAACGGTAGCATCCAACTGCCCTACATTATCCCCCAGTTCAGCGCTGGTGGCTGCCAGCGTCACCCGGCCCGGAACCAGATCCTCACCCGGGGTGACCTCCAGGCGCACAATGTTGGCCGAATCGCGAGCAAAGAGGTGCGAGACACGCGTGGCCTTCAAGAAAGATGCTACATCCAGCACCGCACGGTTCGAGTGACTGGACGGGATAATCTGTTGATAATCGGGAAAGCGCCCCTCAATCAGCTGGGATACCAAATCAACGTCGTGCAAGTGGAACAATATCTGATTGCGCGTCGGCGTGATGGCGACATCAACAGGATCTTCTTGTTCCGCCGAGATTCGTGCCAGCTCCGCCAAAGCACGCGCGGGGATGATGATCTCTGTCTTTTCCTCAACTGACTTATCCAATGGTATGCTCTGCACCGATAGACGATACCCGTCAGCAGCTGCCATGGTCAAACGATCCCCCTCGAAGACAGCCAACACCCCTGTCAGAATGGGGCGGCTTTCATCGGTGGCAGCTGCCAACACCACCTGCCCAATCATTCGTCGCAAGGTATCTGCTTCCAGGCGAATGAAATGATCACTATCCTCAGCTGTGGGCACAACTGGGAACTCTTGGGCATCGATGCCCTTGATGTTGGCTTCAAAGCGCGCACAACGCAAGTGGATCGTTTGAGTTCGGACAGATAGCTCCAGGTCGATCCGCTCCGGAGGAAGGGAGTTGACAAAGTCGGCCAGCAGCCGAGCTGGGGCCGTTATCGCTCCCTCCTCCTCAACCTTCGCGCCTACCCAACAGTTGATTCCAATCTCCAAGTTGGTGGCCGAGATCTTCAAACGCCCGTTATCAGTTGCCAACATCACATTTGACAGTACCGGCAGCGTACTCCGGCTGGCGACAGCGCGCCCCACAATGCCCAATCCTTTGGCCAGGTTCTCTTGCAGGCAGGAGATTTTCACAGTGACTCCTCCTTCGATAGTATCGTCTCTCCCACAGAGGCCCTCCTGTATTTACCCATGGTCAGCCCACACTCAGGAGGACCTGCCTGTTGTTATTATTGCACACTACGTCACGTTCGCCGCCGCGACAGGTTCCAGACAACGCCCCCAATCAGAACGGCCAGGAACAAGACGCTGGCCATCACCAGCAAGTTGTCGTTAATGGACAACACACTGCTGCCTGTTTGGGGCATCCCGGGACCGGGGGTGGTGGTCATCACCGCCGCCAGCGTGTCCGTGGGTTGAGGAACACTGACAAGCCGAGACTCTACCAGACTCAACCCATCAACGTTATAGTTGCCCTCCAGCGCACCCGGCCACTTCTTCCATCCTCGGATGAACAGCGTCATGTTTGTGGTCTGGGCCGTGATGGTAGCTGTGTATGTCTCCCTCCGATAACCCTCTGCGGGAGGCGCGGTGCGCGGCTGATCATCCCACGGCAGCTCTACCCAGGCAACCTCGGGAGATTGCCAGTCTGTGCTGCCCGCGAAGTCAAACCCATACTGCAGTCGGTAGCCATAGTCCGACTCCGCGACCGAGCCCTCATCGGAACGGACCAGGCCGTGCAACGTGAGAAGGTACTCGGTATGGGGCACAACGCGGATGACCTGGAAGATCCCCACGTAGCGATCCGTCTCCCACGCGTCTTTGAGGGACAATAGCTGTGAATGCTCTCCCGCATACACAACTTTGTCCCACGTGTCATCCAGCCAGCCAGCCTGGACGTTTCCGGTTGCAAACCTCTCCCAACCGACGCCAATCCCTTCGAAAAACCCGTCCTCAAACCCCCCATTCGCGACAAGGTTGACAGCCTGAGACGCAGGATTCCTGGGAGTGGCGGATGGACCCGGGATTGCGGTGACATCACTGGACGGCGTCTCGGCAACCGTATCATCCATTATGGCGGGTTCAGCGACAACTGGAGCCTTTGGTGTCGGGGTTTCTGCGTTGACTACCCAGACACCGGCCACGGCAAACAAACCCACGGCCAGTGTCAAGGCCAATAGTTGCCATGCTCGTGTCTTGGCCCAAGGACTCATGCGGAGACCTCCTTCTGATGAATGCCTTTCGCTTGGATTCCCGAAGCTGTGGAGCAGACGCGTTTATCATAACATAGTTCTTCAGATTTGACAAGCATCAGTTTCTCGAATGTCCACGACGCGTGGCGAGATTCGCACATCTCGTGGAGGAGCCCGACGCTCACCACTATATGTAGGTGCATTCGTCTATCCGACTCACGAGTCGTTTTGTTATGACAAGTTAGGTCGGTGACACGGGGTTCTTGAAGTCATAGATGCCACCTACGACCGACCACCTCCGGCCACATCCACCACAGAGCAAGACGTCCCCTTGGCGCGACAAGCCAACACTGCGGCAAGCGGGACAACAGAAAAAGCCGGACCGTACCGTATTGCCAGATTGTGGCGCACGCGCACGCACGAACACGCTGGGGGTGAACTGCCACCAGCGACCGGTGGGCTGGATCATTCCATCCACGGCTGCCAGCCAACGAGGGGGAAACAGGCGCTTGATGATGGGAATGCGGAAATGGGACACGGTGCGAATTGACTCCACCGAGAAGTCAGCGTCCATCAGTCGCTGCCGCACCCAGGAAGGATGGAAATCGAAATTGAGATCAGCGAATTCTACTGGCTGTCGTTCGAAGGGATTCCACGCCTGCCGGCCCAGCAACCAGCGACCGATGGCTTTCAGGTGACGTTTGCTGGCGTGTTCAAGGATGGCGGTACCTTCCGAGCGAATCACGCGTCGGAGCTCAACCAGCGCGTCAGGCACATCAACCAGGTGGTGCATCACTCGCACCATGGTCACCACATCGAACAGATCGTCCACAAAGGGCAATCGATAGATATCTGCCACGACGAAGATGTAGCGCTCTGGTCGTGGGAGGTACCGTTGCGCTTCTACTAACTGGGAGCGCGCGTAATCGACCAGCACCACCTGGCGGTAGTTATGGTAGAGGGCGGCCAGGCGTCCGTATCCGGCGCCTATCTCCATCAGGACATCACCGCCGGCGGGAAGCATAGCACGCAGCGCGATGCGCTCAGCCAGGTCTTCATATTGGCGGCCGCCATCCTCCCAGAACTCATATCGATAGTGGCTGCCTTCGTAGTCACAGATCTTCGTCAACTGCAGTCCTCACTGTTTCACGTGAAACAATCGGTGCGGTCAGTCTGGCGACAGCGGTCCACGCAGAGGAATCTCCACAGTGAAGCGCGTTTCCACTCTTTCCACACTCTCAACGCCAATGCGTCCACCTTGCGGCACCACAATCTCCTTGACGATGGACCGCCCTAAGCCAGTACCTCGCCCAGAGGCCCGGGATTTATCAACCTAGTAGAAACGCTCAAAAACGCATGGCAGGTCTTCGGCCCGGATACCTCAACCGTGATCACTGACACTAATCCTTATCCAACCGTCACCATCGCCAGCCACCTAGGCATCACTCGAACCGTCAGCAGCAGCGTCCAGGAGAGTGCCACGGTAGCTATCGTTGTTACCACGCCGCCTACAAGCGCTGCCAGGTCAATCAGCGAAGGGATCAATGTCATCTCTCCTGCATCAATGCGGGCCAGGTCGCCCAGCTGATCGACCATGCGCACCATGCGACTGCCTTCTTCATAGATGACTTCTGCCACGCGCCGCCGAGCCACCTCGTCGCCAGCCATCAACAATCCTTCCCCCAGGTCGCCAACCAAGCCGGTGACAGGCGGTGGTGGAGCTGATACCGCAATAGCCCCTATGTGCTCTCCAGATTCAGTCCTCCCAACCAGTGCGGCCGCATACATCAGACTGGACCCATTAGGCCCGGAAGGCCGCCCGCGGCCACGCTCCCCGCTGCCAGGCCGAAGCAGCTCGTCCGCCGCCACTCGTTGGCCGGCCCAGTGGCCTGCAGCACCTCCGAGAATCCAGCCATGTTGGTCTACCAGCAGCAAACGCATACCCTGCCTGGCGACACTGCGTGCCAGTGTGTTCGTCAATCGTGCTGGCACCTGTCCCTGTACCAGCAATGCCTGCACGCGAGGCGCCACCAGCAGTATTTGCGTTGACAGGCGACCGGTCAGCAGTCGCTCCTGAACGGCGCGATCTATCAGAATCAATGTCACCCTCACCAGAACCAGGCAGACACAGATGACGACAACATATGAGCGTAACAGGCGAGAGTGCAGGCTAGAGAACATCACTTCACCACCAACTTGTAACAAATTCCCCAGACCGTCTCAATGACCGCCGGGCCGTCACCCAAGTGCTGCCGCACGTGAGCTGCACGTACGTCCACGCTGCGGGTCTCGCCGCCGCCGTCGACACCCCATACCTGTTCGAGCAACTGAGCACGCGTGAGCACCAGCCCTTGGTGCTCAGCTGTTACCCGCAACAGATCGAACTCCTTGGTTCTCAAACTTGAGGGGCGACCAACCCAGGTGAGCTTCGCGGCGGACCGTGTCAATCGTCAGCGGCCCAGCGCGCATCAGGTCCGGCCCGGTCGAGGCCAAATCAGCGCCCCGCAACACATCTCTGGCCCGGGCCACCAGCTCACGTGGATTGAACGGCTTGGTCACGTGGTCATCCGCACCCAGCTCCAATCCCACAATCCTGTCCACGTCATCGGAGCGGGCAGTAAGCATAATGATCGGCAGCGCACTTTCTCCCCGGATCTGCCTGCATACATCCCAACCATCCACGTCTGGAAGCATCCGGTCGAGGATCACCAGCGATGGTTGCTCCCGATCAATCTGTTGCAGCGCTTCCGCGCCGGTAGCGGCTGAGAGGACCTGGTACCCCTCATTCTGCAGGTAGCGTGTAGCCAACTCCAGGATGTGGGCCTCGTCACCGACCACCAACACGGCTTCTCCGTTCATGGCTCGTCCCCCGGTGCCGGAGTCTTCCTGCAGCCATTGTAACCAAAGATGGTTATGAAGGCAAGGCATCATTGCCCCTGGCGTGGACCAATGGTATACTTGATGGCGGTGGCATGTATCTCTCTCAGTGCTGTATAGTGGATTGTTTCACGTGAAACAATCCCGAGCAGGCGCCACAACTCGGATCTGTTCCAAATTCTGGGAACGACGCGAGTGACGTATTGTTATCCGCCGCTGATGCCCAGCATTACAGACGGGTCAGAAGCAACTGCCAAAGCAAGACATGTCTGAAAGGACCGGCGGCGGTCCGGGCGCAAGTCTTCAGGCAAACCACCTCTGTCGTCTTCGTAATGATTCCGTAGTCAACATCAGACGCCCTCCGTCTCTTACGTGAGAACGCCTAATGTCCCAATCTGCCCGCGATCTGCTGGTGCGCGGTATCGCCGCTGCCAAAGCCAGGGACAAGGACCAGGCCCGTTTCTACCTGGAGTGGGTACTGCGCACCGACTCGAATCGTCGGCAGAGGATTAAGGCCTGGCTCTGGTTGAGCGAGGTCAGCGACAGCCAGGCCGAGAAGCGCGATTGCCTGGAGAATATATTGGCCCATCAGCCCTCACACCCACAGGCACGGCGCCGTCTGGCCATCCTCGACGGAAGACTGGATCCGACCCAGGTCATCGACCCCAACCACCAGCCGCGGCCAGATGACTCACCCCGGTCAGTGCAGGCCAGGCAATTCGTCTGTCAGCAGTGCGGCGGCAGGCTGGCTTTCAGTCCCGACCATAAGTCGTTGACCTGCATCTACGGTAATCGCCACACGCCCCTCTACGAGGCAATTGAAGGGGGAGCCGTGGTGGAAGAGCACGATCTTGCAGTAGCCCTGGCCACGGCCAAGGGCCACTCCCGCCCGATGACCATGCGATCGTTCAAATGCCAGACATGCGGCGTCTCGTTTGTGATCGAGCCCGACGCCCTGTCACTGATCTGCCCTTACTGTGCATCCGCCTACGTGCTCGAACTATCCCAAACCCGCCGGTTGATTCCGCCCGAAGCGATCATCCCCTTCAATCTGACCCAGGAACAAGCGGCGGCTGCTTTCGAGTTGTGGCTGAAGGAGAAGCGGCTGCGTGACCAAGCCCAAACCACCCTCCCAGCCGGCCTCTACCTGCCGGCCTGGACATTCGACGTCGGTGGTGAAGCTCTGTGGCGAGGCCGCGTTCTGGAACGGCGTTTTGGAGGGACGCGTTGGATAGCGGAATCAGGCCGCTATCCCATCTTCGTTGACGATGTGTTGATACTTGCCAGTCACACACTGCCGGCCAGTCTGGCGAAAACGCTCCATCAGTTCGCTTTGGGCGACTTAACACCCTACGACTCTGCCTACCTGGCCGCCTGGCCAGCCGAGATTTATGAGATTACGGCCGCTGATGCCTCCCTGGCAGCTCGCCGGCAAGTGTGGGAAAAGGTTCGCCACACGCTCTCCACTCGCGCTTCGCCAGGAATAAGACACGTCAAGGATCTCACCTTCAGCTCGGCTGGCATGGTGGTCGAAGCGTTCAAGCTGATACTGCTTCCGGTTTGGATCGCACAATACCGGTTACAGGACCATAGATATAGAGTGCTCATCAATGGGAAGACCGGTGCTGTGCACGGAGAATTGCCGCGCAGCCGGCTGGGGCAATGGTTCAGTGACCTCCTGGGATAGGGCTCTTGTCTTGAACGCAGATCAACTCTTCGAGCAAAGCAAACCCTTCCTGACCTACATAGCGGAGCGGAACCAGGGCTTGCTTCCGCTACACCTGGCCTTGGTTGTGGATGGCTGGCCAGGCACGGTAGCCATCCTGTCGGTGGACATGATGAACGGATTCTGTCGCCAAGGTCCCCGGCCCACCCCCTGTTCAGCCAGAATCGGCGCGTCCATTGTGTCGTTTCTTGGGGGTGCGTATGAATTGGGCGCCCGCCGTTTCGTCCTCATCCAGGACACTCATGACGCGCACGCCATCGAGTTTGGCAGCTATCCTGCCCATTCCATAGGGGGATCCAGCGAGAGTGACATGTTACCAGAACTCACGGCCTTGCCATTCTTCGACCAGTGCCCGGTGATGCCCAAGAACTCCGTCTCGCGCTCGCTGGGCACAGACCTGGGTCACTGGCTGGACAGTCATCCCGAGCCGGCCACTTTCATTGTCGTCGGCGAGTGCACAGACATGGGCACCTACCTGCTGGCCATGCACCTGCGCATGCGCGCCAATGTCTTCGATCAGCAGGTGCGCGTCGTTGTCGCAGTTGACTGCATGGACACCTACCACCTGCCAGTGGATGTGGCCAGGGACGCCGGTGCCGTGACGCACGATCGCGATTTACTACATCACGTTTCCTTCATCCTATGCTGTTGAACGCGATAGATGTGGTGTACACTCTGGAATAGGGGCTGTCGAGAGTCGGAGTTGGCGAGCGCAAGAGCCCTGTGGGCACGGCTAATGGAGACGCTAGGCCAAGTGGAGTCTGGCTATCCATGGGCACAGACCTGAATCAGAAAGGGGTGGGATTTCTCCCACCCCTTTCTTCTTGATCAGCGGTTCTGTTATCTGTGTACGATTACCTGCGCGGCACAAACTTCACCGCGTCGAAAGCAATCGCGCGAGTGCCATAGGGCTCGCGAGTATTGTCATATACCAGCACGAACTCGTTTTGGCTCGCATTGAAGTAATGGGTGCCCAGGCTAACCCACCGATCGTAGTGTGCTTGCTGATTGACAATTCGGTCGTGCCGCTCACCGTTGCCATGAATTACACGATACCGAACATTTGTGCTAGTGGCATAGTCCCTGGGTATGAAGGCAAACACTTCGTAGTAACCAGCCGCCCGGAGGCGCGGTACCCACTTACCGTAGTTGATGGGGTTGGTCACACTGTTGTACGTCCAGTACATGTTGCCCCCAATGCCTAGGTAGGCGAAGTGCCGTGAGCTCATGGGACCGCCCCAGGTGAAGCCGGGATCGGTATTATCTACCAGCACTTCTACCGACGGACCTGGCGGCCACGGAGGTACTGGGGGAGGCCAGGGTGCTGGTGTTGGCCGTGGTGCTGGTGGTGTTGGCCAGGGTGCTGGTGGTGTTGGCCACGGGGACGGCGGTGTCGGCCATGGGGCCGGGCCTTCGGTCCACCACACCTGTATCGAAGCAAGCTCCGTGTTCTCGAAATAGTCCACCTGCACGCGGTGAGTGCCAGCGTTCATGGCCTTCACGCCACTGTGAGTTGCTGCGGCTTGGACGAACCAGGCATCAATTACCAGCGAACCATCCACATATACGCGCACCCCATCGTCGGGTCTAACGTAAAATGTGTATGTGCCGTTGTTGAAGAACACCTCGCGCGACCAACGTACCGAGAAGTGATCGTACGGCAGGCCGGGGGCAGGCGCGCCATAGCCCCAGTCGAAGTTTATCTCTGGGGCCTCCCGTATCATCGGTGGGGCTCCAACCAAGGACCGATTGCTGTTGTACCCCCCCGGCCAACCAACGGTTTGCCACCGCGGCCCAGGCCCTTGGGTAGGCCCTGGCACTGGAGGCCACGGCGGCACCGGAGGCACGGGCGGCCAAGGCGCTGGGGTAGGCC
>SDBS01005676.1_pt1 | contig 12123 bp, 9 predicted proteins | sample 2277091 | NCBI WGS metagenome assembly SDBS01 (sample SAMN10404972, study PRJNA504765) | marine sediment metagenome | isolation source: marine sediment core GS10_PC15, 163 cmbsf | place: Arctic Ocean: Southern Knipovich Ridge | collected 2010 | reverse complement strand
CATTTTAAATCTGTTATTTACGAGTTGTTGTGGTTTTTAAAAGGAGATACAAACATAAAATACCTTAATGATCATGGGGTAAGGATCTGGAATGAGTGGGCTGATGAAAATGGAGATCTTGGACATATATATGGTTATCAATGGCGTTCCTGGCCCTTGCCAGATGGGAAATTCATTGATCAGATTTCCCGGGTATTGGAAAACATCAAGAACAATCCTGATTCAAGGAGGCATATTGTTAGTGCATGGAATGTTGGAGAACTCGAGAATATGGCTCTTCCTCCCTGCCATATACTTTTTCAGTTCTACGTAGCTCATGGGAAATTATCATGTCAGCTATACCAGCGGAGTGCTGATACATTTTTGGGAGTTCCGTTCAATATTGCTTCCTACGCACTTCTTACGGAAATGATGGCCCATGTAAGTGGATTGAAGGCTGGAGAGTTTATACTTACTCTGGGAGATGCTCATGTTTATATAAATCATTTAGAACAGGTGCGTGAGCAAATGAGTCGTGAACCATATAAGCTTCCAAAACTCACTCTAAATCCGAAAAAGAAAGATATTTTTGATTTTGTATATGAAGACATTTCTCTTGTAAATTATCAGGCACATCCACATATAAAGGGTCAAATATCTGTTTAATTGCGGTATATCACGACCAGACAATTTAATCTTGATAATATCAATCTCCTCAAATGAAAACTACTTCAATAATTGTTGCCATAGCTGATAACAATGCCATAGGCAAAAACAACGAGCTCTTATGGCACATTCCCGATGATTTAAAGCGATTCAAAAAACTGACAACAGGGAAGCAGGTGCTTATGGGAAAACGTACCTATGAGTCTCTTCCAATAAGGCCACTTCCAAATCGTGAAAATATTGTACTTACAGATATACCGGGAGAAATCATTGAGGGTTGCACCATGGCATATTCCATTAAAGATGCTCTTCTTAAAATAGAAGATGATAAAGAGTGCTTTGTAATGGGGGGAGGAATGGTTTACCGGCAATTCCTGGATATAGCCGACAAGTTATATATTACCCGGGTTCATAAAAGCTTTGAGGCTGATACTTTTTTCCCTGAAGTAAACTACAATGACTGGGAACTTATTGAGGAAGAAAAACATCAGCCGGAAGGAAAGCTTGATTTTTCTTTTACCTATACCGTTTATGTCAGAAAAAGACTAAGTGCCCGATAAAAGCCTTTTATTATGATGCTTTCAGGATATTCAGATTTATTTTATCCAGTTTTTGCCTTGCAAAATCTTTACTTAAATGAAAACTTTTCACCGATTTAGTGGGCAACTCAAACATTGGGTCAATCATAATAGCTTCGCAAATTGATCTCAGCCCCCTTGCCCCCAGGCCAAATTCAATTGCCTTATCGACTATATATTGTAAGGCATTCTCGTCATATTTAAGATCTACTCCATCCATCTTAAACAGTTTTACATACTGTTTGATAATAGCATTCCTGGGTTTTGTAAGTATATTTCGCAGGGCTTTTTTATCAAGGGGTGACAAATAGGTTAAAATAGGCAATCTCCCTACAATTTCCGGTATCAGGCCAAAAGCCCTGAGATCCTGAGGAGCAACATATTCCAGCAGGTCCTTCTCACTAATCATTTTCCTGTCTCCGGAGGCCTTAAAGCCCATCAATTTGGTATTGAGTCTATGTGCAATTTTCTTTTCAATCCCACCAAAGGCACCTCCACAAATAAACAAAATATTCTTTGTATTTACCGGTATCATTTTCTGTTCAGGATGTTTTCTGCCTCCTTGTGGAGGAACATTTACAACAGCACCTTCTAGAAGCTTAAGTAGTCCTTGCTGTACCCCCTCTCCGGAAACATCCCTGGTAATGGAAGGATTATCTCCCTTACGGGCAATCTTATCAATTTCATCAATAAAAACGATACCTTTCTCAGCAGCCTTAACATCATAATCTGCAGCCTGAAGTAAGCGGGTAAGAAGACTCTCGATATCCTCTCCAACATACCCGGCTTCTGTTAAAACGGTGGCATCTACAATGGTAAACGGAACATGCAGCATTTTAGCAATGGTTCTTGCAAGAAGAGTTTTCCCTGTTCCCGTTTCCCCAACAAGTATGATGTTTGATTTTTCAATCTCCACTTCATCATCTCCCTGGTTGTACTGCATCAGTCTCTTATAATGATTGTAAACAGCAACCGACAGATATTTCTTGGCAATCTCCTGGCCAATTACATACTGATCCAGAAAATTCTTGATTTCTACAGGTTTTAGCAGTTTTATATCATTGAGATCAAAACCACTATCTCCCTGGGCTTCTTCCTGAACAATATTATGTGCCTGTTCAATACAATGGTCACATATATGCCCGGAGATACCAGCAATAAGCAGGTTCGTATCTTTTTTTTCTCTGCCGCAAAAAGAACATCTGTCCATATTAATTTTCTCAAATGTTTTTCAAATTGACTTAAAAAACATTACAAATATAATAAATACTTGAAAAATAAGAATATTGAAGGATTTCAGAAAAAAACTATTCTAAAAGGAATTATTTCTGATTTTTCACCAGAATTTCATCTATCATTCCATATTCCTTAGCCTCCATAGCTGTCATCCAGAAATCACGATCAGAATCTTTCTCTACTTTTTTCAAAGAAGTTCCAGAATGCTTGGCAATGATATTATAGAGTTCTCCCCTGAGTTTCAGGATTTCCCTTGTAGTGATCTCAAGATCGGAAGCAGGTCCCTGGATACCACCTATGGGTTGATGAATCATAATCCTTGAATGTGTCAGAGCCGATCTCTTACCCTTTGTCCCCGCAGTCAATAATACCGCACCCATTGAGGCCGCCATGCCGGTACATATAGTGGCTATATCGCAACTGATATATTGCATGGTATCATATATCCCAAGGCCTGCATGAACAGACCCTCCCGCAGTATTAAAATAAATTTGAATGTCTTTCCCCTGCTCGGTAGAATCTAAATATAGCAACTGTGCCTGAATGATATTGGCCACATAATCATCAATAGGCAGGCCTAAAAATATTATACGATCCATCATCAATCGTGAAAACACATCCATAGAGGCAACATTCATCTGTCTCTCCTCAATAATGGTGGGAGAAATATAACTATTGTATGTAGATGCATATTTTTCTAAACGCAGGCTGGGAATTCCCAAATGCCCATGGGCATATTTATTAAAATCATTTTTAAAATTCATGATAAAATATTTTCATATTTAATTCTTCAAATTTACGAAATTAAAATAAGCTCCTCTTTGGAATTATTATTTTTTCTCATAGAGCTTATTAAAGTCATCTGCAGATATTTTATTACTCTCCACTTTTACAGCTGTTTTCACGTAATTCATGATCTTATCTTCATAAAGCTTATCACTCATCTTTTTTCTTTCATCTTCTCTCCCAAGCAACTCCTTTGCGTACTGCTCTAACCGGTCATCCGGAATATTTGCCATTCCATATTGCATAAACTGCATCAGGGCAACTTCTTTGGCATAAGCTAAAATTTCATCTTCAGACAATTTTAAATCCTGCTCTTTCACAATTTCTTCTCTGATCAATTGCCATTCCAGATCTTTTCTGAAAAGTTCAAAATCCTTGTCAATCTCTTCTTTTGTAAATTTCCCCTCATTTGTCTTTACCAGCCATTTGTTCAGAAATTCATCAGGAAGCTGAAGCTTAAGTTTCTTCACCAGCATTTCTTTTGCATCCACTGAAAAACGAAGATCACCTTCTTTTTCCAGATTTTTACGAATTTCTTTATTGATCTCAGACTTAAATTCTTCTTCCGTCTTTATTTTATCCTTTCCAAATGCATTATCATAAAACTCCTGATTTAACTCTGCATCCATAAAAAGAGTGATTTCTTTTATCTCAAGTTCAAAATCATTCTGAAGTTCAGAAAGTTTTTCTTTGTCAATCTTTAAAATTGAGGAAAGTTCAGTATCATTAGGAAATGCTTTTTTTAAGTCAAAATTCAATTTCGACCCTGCAGACAAACCAAGAAAACTCTTCTTTATCCCTTCATCTTTTATCACCCCCAGGTTAAAGCTGGTTTCCTCGGCGACAACTCCTCCTTCCCTCAATTCCTTAATATTTCCTTTTACCAGTTCTTCTCCCTTTTCTATCTTTTTTGCAGTTTTATAAGAACCAAATTTTCGCATATAGCCCTCTATGTAGCTAGTTCTGATCTTCTTATCAATCTTAATCGTGTAATAAGGAACTTTATTACTTTTGCTTAGTTCCACCTTAAATTCCGGAGCAATTCCAATATCAAAAGAAAACTCAAACTCAGTTTGAACATCCCAATCAATCGGATCATTACCTTCTTCAGAAGGCGTTGGGTCTCCAAGAATCCTGAGTTTTTCTTCTATAAAATACTTTGACAGCGATTCTGATATGAGTTTATTTACTTCCTCTACCAAAACAGACTTCCTGTACATTTTCCTGACCAATCCAAAAGGCACCTTCCCTGGCCTGAAACCATCCAGATTAACTTTCTTTTTATAATCCTTAAGTACTTCTTCAACCTTGGTCTCATAATCCCCGGGAACAATTTTTAAACTAACAACAGCATTCGCTTCATCAATGTTATTTCTGCTAATATTCATTTCAATAAAGGTTTAAGCAGGTAAAAAATGAGACAGAACCGCCAGATAAATTAATAAGTCAAAACTGCTGTTCTGCCAATAAAAGTGCGGATGAAGGGACTCGAACCCCCACGCCCGAAGGCACTAGATCCTAAGTCTAGCGCGTCTACCAATTCCGCCACATCCGCAAAATCAGGTGCAAAGATATTTAATTTTTTGATTTTTTTTTAGCTCTGTATTATTTAATAATACCGGATCTATTGACGGCCTGGAAGCATACGGGGATGGTCGGTTTATTTTCAGTGACTGACAGTGTAGCAAATATAGTCTTACTTTCTAAGCTCAAATTTTTTACCGAGGTAAACCCGTCTCACTTTTTCATCATTGGCCAGGTCTTCAGCTGAGCCGTACATCATAATTTCCCCTTCAAAAAGAAGATAAGCCCTGTCCACAATGGAGAGGGTTTCATGAACGTTATGGTCGGTAATTAGAATTCCTATATTCCTGTTTTTTAATTTTGATACAATTTCCTGGATATCTTCAACAGCAATTGGATCGACTCCTGCAAAAGGCTCATCCAATAATATAAATTTTGGATTCAGGGCAAGAGCCCTGGCAATTTCAGTCCTCCTCCTTTCTCCTCCTGATAGCTGAATCCCAAGACTTTTCCTGATTTTAACCAGCCCAAATTCATTCAGCAAGGTTTCTGTTCTTTCCCTTTGTTCCTCCTTAGCAATATCTGCCATTTCGAGCACTGCCCGAATATTATCTTCAACACTTAGTTTTCTGAAAACCGATGCTTCCTGGGCTAAATACCCAATTCCCTTTCTGGCTCTTTTATACACAGGCATCCTGGTAATATCTTCATCATCCAAAAAAATCTTCCCCTCATTAGGTACAATCAAGCCAACGATCATATAAAATGAAGTTGTTTTGCCCGCACCATTTGGACCCAACAAACCAACTATTTCTCCTTGCTCAACTTCGAAGGACACACTCTTTACAACTGCCCTGCTCTTGTATTTTTTTACCAGGTTTTCTGTACGCAGTTTTATTCCCATGCTGGATATTTATTAGTCAGTATTTCATTATTCATTATTCATTATTCAGGGCAGCATCCCGTTCTTTGACAACACGTTTTGATATCCTAATGCCTATTTCATAAAGAAATAATAATGGGAAACAAACCATTACCTGGCTAAAAATATCAGGTGGAGTGATGATTGCTGAAAGAGTAAGAATAATCACCAATGAATGCTTTCTGTATTTTCTAAGAAACTCAGGGGTTACAAGGCCAATTTTAGAGAGGAAATAAACCAGAACCGGCAGCTCAAAAATTATTCCTGCAGCCAAAGAAACTGAAGCTATAGTAGAGATATACGATTTCAGGTTAATCTGGTTCAAAACCTGTTCACTTACTGAATAAGAGCCCAGGAAATGAACAGATAAGGGACAAATAAGATAATATCCAAATAAAATCCCTGTCATAAAAAGAACAGAACTATAAAATACTGCGCCCCGGGCCACGTTTTTTTCTTTTTTAAGTAAGGCAGGTTTCATAAATTTCCAAAACTCATAAAAAACATAAGGAAAGGCCAAAATAAAACCGGCCAGGATTGAGATCATAATATGGGTCATAAACTGACCTGCCATATTGATATTGATAACCTGAAAAGAATTTGAGTTGATACATAATTTTTCAACATGTACCAATTGTCCCAAACTGCAAAAGACCTGGTTCGTAAAAAAATCGGGGGATTTAGGGCCCAGAATTATTGTGTCAAATATGAAATCTTTAAAGACAAAAGCCACTATTGCAATTACTATTATTGCCAGAATAGATCGCACCAAATGCCACCTGAGTTCTTCAAGATGTTCTAAAAATGATAATTCATTTGGATCTTTTTTTGCCATCTCCTATATATCTAAATTTTTTTTATAATAAAAATAATAGCAGGATAAACCCGTTTTGTTTAATTTGAGTAATTGTAGAAGTATAATATCTATTTCCTCTATTTTAACATACAAAGAAAAGAAACTTCTAAATTACTTATTCGTTTTAAATAAAATAATATGTATATTTATATCTAAAGAGTTCATTTACTCTTTAAAAAACCAAGAATAAAAAGAAATTTAAGAAATTCAGTATCTTACGTAAGATGCAAGTCTTGAGTTTGATATTATGAACATGACCCATGGAGCAGACATATCTTTATCTGAATACCTTAAAAAGTACTTCGGGTTTAACAAATTCAAAGGGACCCAGGAGCCTATAATCAGGAATGTACTGGCAGGGAACGATACATTTGTATTGATGCCCACCGGTGGAGGAAAATCATTATGCTATCAGCTTCCCGGGTTAATATTGGATGGAACTGCCATTGTTATTTCCCCATTAATAGCCTTAATGAAAAACCAGGTGGATGCTATGCGGAATTTTAGCATGGAGGATGGTATAGCCCATTTCCTGAATTCCTCGTTGACAAAGTCTGCCATTCAAAAAGTAAAAAGCGATGTTTTATCAAAGAAAACCAAATTGCTCTATGTTGCACCGGAGTCTTTAACAAAACCCGAAAATATTGAATTCTTAAAAAACGTAAAAATATCCTTTTATGCTGTCGATGAGGCGCATTGTATTTCGGAATGGGGACATGATTTCAGGCCCGAATACAGACGTATACGTCCCATTATCAATATGATTGGTGTAGCCCCTTTAATTGCATTAACAGCTACCGCGACTCCAAAAGTACAACATGACATCCAAAAAAATCTGGATATGCTGCAGGCCAACGCCTTTAAATCTTCCTTTAACAGGGAAAATTTATATTACGAGATTCGGCCAAAAGTAAATGCCACAAAAGAATTGATAAAATTCATCAAAGGCAATATGGGCAAATCAGGGATTGTGTATTGCCTGAGCAGAAAGAAAGTGGAAGAACTTGCAGAAACCCTAAAGATAAACGGACTTAAAGCTCTCCCTTATCATGCCGGGATGGATTCTGCCACCAGATCAAATAACCAGGATAGATTCTTAATGGAAGATGTTGATGTCATTGTAGCTACAATTGCTTTCGGCATGGGTATTGACAAACCCGATGTTCGTTTTGTAGTACATTATGATATCCCTAAAAGCCTGGAAGGTTATTACCAGGAAACAGGACGCGCCGGCAGGGACGGGGGGGAAGGAAAATGTATTACATTCTATAGTTATAAGGATATTCAGAAGCTTGAAAAATTCATGGAAAAAAAACCAATTGCCGAACAGGAAATTGGTCGGCAATTACTTCTGGAAACTGTATCATATGCGGAGTCTTCAGTATGCAGAAGAAAAATGTTACTTCATTATTTTGGCGAAGTTTATACCGAAGAAAATTGTGAAAATTGTGATAATTGCCTGTATCCAAAAACCCAGTTTGAAGGAAAAGAATATATATTAAAGGTTCTGAAAACCATTTTGCAGGTTAAGGAAAAATTTAAAGCAGATCATATATCAAATATTCTTTCCGGAGAAAGCAGTTCTGAGATAAAAACCTATGAGCATCACAGGCTGGATATATTTGGCTGGGGGAATGAGAAAACTCCTAAATTCTGGGGTGCTGTAGTCAGGCAGGCCCTTATCAAAAGGCTCATAGAAAAAGATATTGAAAGCTATGGCCTGTTAAAAATCAAGGATAATGGTTATGAGTTCATGGAAAAACCATACAGTATAATGCTGGCCGAAGATCATGATTATTCAGACTCGGATGACCTGGGGCAGGGAACGGGAGGAAAAACCAGCGTGGTGGACGAACAATTATTCAACATCCTGAAAGTCCTGAGAAGAACAATCTCAAAGAAAATGAATCTTCCTCCTTTTGTTATCTTTCAGGATCCCTCACTTGAAGATATGGCCATTCAATACCCAATTAATATTGAGGAAATGCAAAATATTACTGGTGTGGGAGTGGGAAAAGCTAAACGATACGGAAAAGAGTTTTATGAAATTATTAAAATATATGTTGAAGAGAATGATGTCCTGCGTCCCCAGGATTTGATTGTAAAGTCTGTGGTTAATAAATCAGGACTCAAAGTTTATATTATTCAGGCCATAGATCGAAAACTGCCCCTTAATGACATTGCCGCATCCAAAAACCTTAAAATGAATGACTTGCTTCATGAAGTAGAATCTATTGTTCAATCCGGGACCAAAATAGATATCAATTATTACATAAATGAGGTTCTTGATGAAGATCATCAGGATGATGTCTTTGAATACTTCAGGGATGAAGCCGAAAATGAATCGATTGAAGTCGCATTAAACGAACTTGGACGCGATGAATATACGGAGGAAGACATCCGGCTGATACGAATAAAATTCATTTCAGAATTGGGAAATTGATATTAATTGAACCTGTATTTCCTTAGCAAGCAAATCCTTCCCTGCCTGTCAAGGCAGTTTATTTTTTTTAACTTTGATATTTCCCAATTTATTTATAACAATTTACTGTTTCAATCCAATTTGTAATAGTTTACTGTTTCAGGCGTCTTTATAATATAATCTAAATCATATATCGTGAGTGAAGTATTAAAAATCACAGGACTGACAAAAAAGTACGGCTCTTTATTTGCTATAAATGATCTTTCCCTAATCATTGAAAAAGGGAATGTATTCGGAATTCTTGGGCCCAACGGAAGTGGTAAAACCACCACTCTTTCAATCGTAATGGGAATCATACACGCTACACAAGGAAACTTCCAATGGTTTGGAAAAGAACCGCATCCTTCCTCTTACAAAAGAATCGGCTCCCTGATTGAAACTCCAAATTTTTATCCATATCTTTCTTTGTATCACAATCTTCAGATCGTTTCAAAAATAAAGGGAATCTCCCCGGAGGACATTAATCGTGTACTGGGACTCACAAATTTGCTTAGCAGGAAACACTCTAAATTTATAACTATGTCCCTTGGGATGAAACAAAGATTAGGAATTGCTGCAGCAATGCTGGGAAATCCTGAGGTACTGGTTCTGGATGAACCAACAAATGGTCTCGACCCGGAAGGTTTTGCCGAAGTTCGGGAATTGATCATGCAGGAAGCAAATGCCGGAAAAACAATTATCCTTGCCAGCCATATTCTGGATGAAGTTGAAAAAGTCTGTTCTCATGTGGCAATTCTCAAGCAAGGAAAAATCCTTAGTTCAGGAAAAGTTCATGAACTGCTCGTTAAAGATGACCTGATCAAAATCACTGCCAAAAAAACAGATGAACTTTATGATGTCCTGATTAGAGGAGGATGGACTAAAACCATTGAAAAAGAAAAAGATGAAATCCAGCTTACTCTAAGTTCAGGTAAAACTCCTGGGGATCTGAACGAATTTGCTTTTAAAAATGGTTTTGTGCTTGATAAGATCGAAGTTCAGAAACAAAGCCTGGAATCACAATTCCTTGAAATTGTAAAATAAGAAAACATATTCGAGCCACCTATTTTATTACATTTACTATGAAAAAGCTCCTCCAGATAGAACTTATTAAAACACTTAATAATTCAACTTTTAAGGTAATCCTGATTTTACATTTTCTATTATTCCTGTTACTGGTTTATGTAAGCACAAGTATCGATTTCTCCGTTCCGGGTTTCAGTACTCAAAAAATGTTTATGTTCCCCAATGTCTGGCCCCTGTTTTCCTGGTATGCCAGCTGGTTCAACCTTCTTTTCCTGGGAATCATTATTATCATACTTACCGGTAATGAATTTAGTTTTAAGACTACCCGTCTTTTGATTACCAATGGTTTAAGCAGGAATGAATTTCTTCTTGGAAAAGGAATACTTATTTTACTGATCTCGGCCTGGGGATTAATTTTAATTTTCCTGGCAGGAAGCCTTACAGGATTAATTTTCACCAAAGATCTAAGTTTTCATGTTTTTTTCGAGAATACTTATATCCTGCTTGTATATTTTTTCCAGGCTATTGCTTATATGTGCATGGCATTGCTTTTTTCAACTATCTTTAAAAGTAATGCTCTTTCCATTATGATGTATCTGTTATACTTCATTATGATAGAGCCAATTTTCAGATTGTTTCTCCCAAAACTTGTACGACCCTATTTCCCGGTTAAAGTGATTTCAGGACTAACTCCCATACCTGAATTCTTTTCGCTGGCTTCTGATAAAAGTTTTATCAACATAAACGGACAAAACCAACTGAATTTTGAAAGCATTGGTATTTTGCCAAAAGCAATACCTCTTCATGTTTCACTAATACTGGCTCTAATTTATGTCTCTCTTTTCTTAATTGCCAGTTGGTATATTGTAAAGAAAAAAGACCTGTAGTTTTATCTGGCCTATCTCAGAAGTCAAATTATTCATCATTCCTGCAAACCATTGATTTCTATGTGGAAAATCAATATTTCCTGCCTTTCCATTGATAGCTTTTCCAAAATAAGCCCAGAAAACCAGTTACAACCACATAAACCGGATAAACTGCAGATAGGGGTAAATACCATCTCATCAAATTCTTTCTGTCATAATATTTAGTAAGGCTTTTTAGCAAAATATAATCAGGGATCCACTTAAGCAGGCTAAGGAAAATAAACATATATAAATAATTCGAAGAAATTATAAAAGCCGGGATAAGTGCCAGGCAGGCAAAACTCATAAACCAAATCAGAAATGCCGAAAAAATAACATCCATATCCCTGTAGGTCCTGGCTTTGGAAACCCAACGAATTCTTTGAAGCCAGAAGTCTCCCGGAGTTTCATTCATAGAAGTATAAACTGCTGCATCTTTTGACTTTAAGAAATATATTTTATCCCTTGAAATTTTCTTTAGAGCGAAAAGTAAAAAAATGTCATCCCCCGATGTTTGAGATAGTGCAAGTGGATCATTAAAATTCTGCAGCTCTTTTCTCTCATATGCCAGATTTGCTCCATTGCACATTACCGGTCTTTTTATTCCTGCAGCTCCGGCTGTAGATCCAATTAAGCTCAAGAACTCCAGGGCCTGCAGTTCATGAAAAAAACCAGTCCGGGTTTCAGGGAGCACGGAACCAATAATCATCCGGGGACGTTCTTGTATATAAAACTCATGCATGGCAGACAACCACTTGTGCCCCCTTCTGCAATCTGCGTCGGTTGTGAGGATAAGCTCTCCTGAACTGTTTTCAATTCCAGACAGAACAGCTTCTTTTTTCCCCTCTCCCCGATTCCTTATCAATTTGAAATTAGTTATTGACTGAACGAGCTTCTGTACCAGCTCATACGATCCGTCACCGGAATGGTCGTCCACTAGTACTACTTCAAATAAGTCCTTTTCAAGATCCTGTTTTTCAAAATCCTCAATCAAGTCTGGAATAGATTCTTTCTCATTCCTAAAAGGTATAATTACCGATAATTTCAAAGAAACTTTCCTGTTTCCAGAGCTTTGAAATTCGGGTATTTTTTTCCATCCCCGGTAATAGCTTAAAACCAAAATAAAATAAGCGATCCCTGTAATGAAAACTACTATAGGGACAAATAGAGATGAACCTGCATAG
>SDBS01005675.1_pt1 | contig 12124 bp, 9 predicted proteins | sample 2277091 | NCBI WGS metagenome assembly SDBS01 (sample SAMN10404972, study PRJNA504765) | marine sediment metagenome | isolation source: marine sediment core GS10_PC15, 163 cmbsf | place: Arctic Ocean: Southern Knipovich Ridge | collected 2010 | reverse complement strand
GTTTGAAACATACCGAGGTGATATTTTTTTTTTTTTCTTATTTGAGGGAAATAAGGCCAAAAATTTCTCTTATTTTGTGAAATAAAAAAACTTGTACTTATACACATAAATTTAAATTTTTGTTACTGTAATAAAAATAAAAATAAGAATAAAATACTATAATATAATATAATATAATTATGAGCTCAGTAACATTGTTTCATGAAACAGGACAATGGTTATGTAGACATTTAATTTTAAAAATTAATAGTAATGGTAGTAGTAATAATAACATTACCATTTTATTGAGTTTAAAGGAAAAGTTTGTTCATTATTTTTTAGATTACTTTAGGTCTGATATCATTCTTAATTATTATGACATAAAGTTATTTGATGAAGCAAAAAAACATTTACAATAAAAGACAAAAAGTTAATAAATAAAAAATATTTTTTTTTAATTATTTTTTTACTAAAAATATTTTTTCTTACCAATTAAATTTGACTCCAGGGAAAAAAATAATAAAAAAACAAAAACAAAATCATGAACTCTACACCTTATGATGAGAGATCATCATACATATTTAGAAAATGTATTTTAGCAATTAATAATCACGATAATATTGATAATAATATTTTATTGGGTTCAAGGCCACATTTCGTTCATCTTTTTTTTGATTATTTTAAAAAGTGGACCATTCTTGATTATGATGACATAAAACTATTTGATAATACAGAAAACATACTTGCATATGTAGACCAAAAAAATAATATTTTTTTTGTGGAACGTAAGTTGTTAATAGCACTAAGAAAAATAGCTAATTTACATTTTATTGGACAAAAGTATTTTGATGAAAAAATAATTGAAACATCTCTATTATATTTGGAAAAAAGTACTTTATGTATGGCATTAAATTGTGAATATATTAATGGGGTTGTTATAAAATTAAAATGCACTAACACCAATATTTTTATCCTAACTGATAATGGAAATTTTTATACAATCTGTATACAAAATGAATCAGCTGTTGGAGATATACTTAAACCAACATTTAAACTAAGTTTATTAGATGTGTTAGATTTTGAAATTTGTTGTGATTTATCTATAATTTATAAGCAGTTTATTATTGATAATAAGCAAGTTATACTTGATAATAACAGAATTTATTCTATTGATAATAATAACAGAATTTATTCTATTGATATTGATATTGATAATGTTATTGATATTGATATTGATATTGATATTAATGAATATAATTCTAATGGTGAACCTACTGTTATTTATGATAATAGTAATAACAATACTACATTTAATTCTGACGGTCATGATATTTATAATGGAAATGAAGATAATTATTACATGTATAATGATGATGGTAATTTTTTAGATGATGATGATAGTGAAAGTAGTACCTTTATTATTGATACTAATATTAACATTAACGTACTTCAAACTACGCAAAATAGTAAACAAATTTATGTTTATAAAATGAAAGATACGAATGGAATAATTAGTACATTATTTGAATCAAAATTTGACATGAAAATTTTTACAAGCAAATCTTTTATAACTCAAAAAATTGTCGTATTTGCATGTGAAAAATCTTTAAACAATTTTTATCTCCCAGAAAGATCGAGAGCAATTTTTCCCATTGATGAGATAATAATGTTAGCTAATGGTTTTATGTCAGTAAAGGTTATTTTCACTTGTTACAATAATAAGGAAATTAAAAAATTAGTACGTGCTTTAATAGTTTTATCCAACAAAAAGCGACCAATATATTTGAATTTTTCCTATGAACATTTTGAAAAAATTAAAAAAGAATCTAAATTTAATTCTATTTATATGTATTTTAATAATGAAAACAAGAAGATTTTTTATATATGCAAAAGTCATTCTGATGATACATTAAAATTTTATTCAATATTGGTTAATGGAAATTGTGAAACTTTTGTGGAGATTAATTCAAATGATACTAAAAATGCAAGTGGTTTAAGTAGGTATGAAATTAATTCTGCATATGAAACTTATCCTTCTTATAGATGTTTGAAAAATTCAAAAATAATTGAAAATCAAATAGACTTAAATAAAGAAGAAACAACAAGTATCAAATATTTGTTAAGATCAACCAATTTAACTAAATGGCTAATTTATTATATTTGGTGTATTAAAAAAAAATTACAATATTACATTCCATTATTTTGCATAGATATGATATTACATTTTATTAGTAAAAGTTATTTTTTTTGGATTAGTAATTATTATAATAATAATGAGAATAACATTTGGATTAGTAATTATTATAATAATAATGAGAATAACAAAAATAAAAATTTAAAAAGGTTAACAAAAAATAATTCTTCAAAAAAAAAAAAAAGACAAAAAATTAAAAAATAAAAAAAATATTTTTTTATAATTAAAAAACAAAAATGTCTCTTTATTCAATTTAATTTTTATCAAAATAAACTATCAATACACAATTAAAAATGATCCTACAAATTGTAATAAGTTATATTTTTGTAATTATAACTTGGTTTCAAATTCAATTGTAAATTTAATAATTTAATTTAATTTAATTTTTTTGTTTTTGTTTTTTTAAATAATATTTTTTTTTTCTTGATTCTTGTTTGGAATTGATTTTAATTTTAATTTTAAAAAAACAAAAACAAAAACAAAAACAACCCTTAAAAATTAATTTTTAGTTTAGTTTAGTTTAGTTTAGTTTAGTTTTATCCCTATGTGTTTATATAGGTTAGACTCAAGGGAGTTGGAGTCAGAAATGACTTGTCAAAAAATAAAAAATGGTCAAGTAAACGATGAAAAAAATGGTTGGAATGTTTTAATAAAAACTCTAATCATTGGACTACAAGGTATTGGAAAACCTGAATTAATTATGATGCATACTCTAGAAAAAAAAAATATGTTCACAAAACCAACTCCAGAAAAAAAAAATATGTTCACAAAACCAACTCCATCCCATCTCTTCAATTTTAAACACTCTGAACTGCTCCCCTCTCAACTCTCGGAACTTTTGGACTTCACAACTCAGTTTGAAGCCAATAAGAATTTAGCATTTCTGGGGAATAATGTTTTCATTAAACATATGTTCAATACATTAGTTGACGCTCGCGAAAAAAAAAAAAAACAACAATCAGAAATTCCATGTAATAATTTAGAAGTTGAATCTCAAATAGAAATAGAAGAAATACTTGAAAAAATCTTTGGATTTAATAATCTTGAAACTCTTAAATCTCTTGATACTCCTTTCAATCTTGATATTGAAACTCTTGTTGATACTCCTCCAAATACTCATTTTGAAATTAACAAGAATTTAGCAGAACTGCAGAATAACAAAAAAAACATTGTACATGGTTGCAATAAAAATCGATATGTTTACAGTTGTAATAGTAAAAATAAACAACAATCAAAATTTCCATGTAATAGATTGAAATCTGAAACTCAATCAGAAGAAAGAAATGAAAGAAAAACTTTTGGTGCTCTTGCATATTTGTTAAAAACTCATTTTGAAATTAATAAGAATTTGGCATATCTGAACAGACTACTCAGAATCAACGTTTAATTAAATTGGAAAAAGTTAAACAGTATTAAATACTATATATAAATAGGATTAAATACAACATATATATAAAAAAAATATATAAATATATATATAAATAAAAATTGGATTACAATAAAATTAATTCAAAAAAAAACTAGTACAAATAATTTTTTATTTATTTACTTATTATTAATTACAAATTTCTATTTCGTATTACTTTCATATTTATAATCAGTTATAATCAGTTTTAGTTCGTATTAATATTTTATTTAATTTATTGGGATTCTTGTAAGTTTCAGCATGTAAGATTTGTCTTTCTTTACAATTAAGAAGAATAGACAGTTTTTTTCCTTTAATGTTTATTTCTTTTTCAGTAAAATAATGAACGGTCATAAATTTGTGGTTATTTTTTTTATTATTATTATTATTATTATTATTATTATTAATAAAATTATTTTTATTAACAAACTTTGGATATACTATTTCTAAAGTTTGATCTAAATTTATTAAATTACAATTAATATCTCCAAATAATAATATATCAAAGAAGAAAGTAACACATAATTGGGAATTGTTTGCACTAATATTTTCTTCATTATCGTTTAAAAATTTAAGAAAATATTTAAATACTTCAGTTACTTTTTTTGATTTAATATCATGTTCATTATTTTCAAATTCATCCAATATTTTTTCTTGATCTTCAGCGGTAATTACTTTTCTATCAATACTTATTTTTGAATAATTAATTCTAATTAGAACATTATAATTAATTTTTTGGAAAAAAATTTTTAAACTTGTAATAGATGTATAATTTATTTCTTCAAAAAATAAATCCGATTTTTTGAAACTAATTAAATCTTCTGTTAAGTTAGTAATTATTACTTTGTGATCATTAATCTCAAAAGTTATATAAAAAAAATCTTCGATTTCATTTAAATTTTTAATTATTCTAGTGGTGAAAGTCCAAATTCTTTGATTACTTTTTTTATTTGTTTTATTTTCTGTACACATTTAAAAAAAAAATAAAAATCTTCTGTAATAAGTTAAGTTAAGTTATTTTAGTTTTGTTTTTGTTTTTTTTTTTTTTGAAAAAAATATTTTTTCCCAAACAAAAAATGAAAAAATAATAATAACAATAATAATAATAAAAACAAAACAAAAATAAAATAAGTATAAGAAAGTTCTATTATATAGTAATTTTTTATTTATATTGTTTATTGTAAAGGTCTGTCAATGTTTAAAACCCATCCATTTTTTAACAGATAGTACTTGTTAACTGCTATTATTTCTGAAAACTCTTTCCCGTTTAAAGTGTATACCATTAATAAATTTTCTGAATTATCATATTTAATACGTACGTCATCTCCATCTAAATTTTTATATGATCTTCCAATATCTTCATTATCGTCAGAATCGACAGTAAACATTTTTAACATTCTTTCAACTCTTTCAAACTCTGTTTCTTTTGCTTCATGTTGTAGTACTAGTTTTGATTTTCCTTTTTCATATTCTTCTCCTTCTTCTTCTTCTGGTAGTAATTTTTTACTTCTTTTTTTTTCTTTTTCAAAAACTTCCTCTAATTTCTTCTTTCTTCTTTCTTCTTTTTTTTCTTTGTCACTTTTTTCAATTAATAAAATATGTTTTTTAAAAAATCCTTGTGGATCTACAAAATAACTAACTTTCGAATGTCCAAACATGAAATATTCTTTTTTTGGCATTAAAAATAATATATTTTCACCTGAAATTGATTTACCAATTCTCTCAATTTCATTAATTGATAATTTTTTTTGTATTTTGAAGAGGTCTGGAAAATAAAGTTTGTTTTTATCAATCCAATCACGTAAAATCATACGTTCACAAATAATTTTAGTTGAATAATGAGTTTGAATATGTTTAGTACAAAGATTAAAATTGCAACATCCAATTCTTGTTGAATTACTTGATTGACATTTTTCACAGACCATTTTTTTTCTTTTTTTTAAATTTATTTTAGTCGTTCTAATTGTAAACAAAATATAAACAATTGTAATTGTAATTAAAAATTATTTTGTTTTATTTTTATTTTTAAAATGCAGTATAACTTAAAAGTTCACTGTATCTAAAACTTCATCAATACAGAATATTTTTCCATATTTGTCAAATCTAATTTCATTTGTGACAATTGCATTGTTAACACTTATTGCATAACTATAATTTGTTGATAAATCATAAAAGTAGTCTCCGTTTACAAAATATCTTCTTATCATTAATTTAACTTTTTTAATATAAGCAATATTGATTATTTTTTGGGTTAATGATCTTAAGCTCACTTTTTCTAAAATTGTTTCTTCAAGAAGTAATGATTCTTCATTATCTTTCATTTCCTTTTTCATTATTTCCATTTTTGTTTCTGTTTCTAGTTCTGTTTCTAGTTCTGTTTCCATTTCTTTTAATTTTTTCATATCTTTCATTTCTTCCATATATTTTTTAGATTCATTTTTTACATATTTTTTTGTATTTTTCATTTGTATTGCCAAGTTTTCATTAAAAGTTTTAAATTTAGATGAATTGTCTGGTTCATTAACATTAACAATATGATCTAGTACAAGATCCTTGACTAAATGTCTAGATGTGATATCAAAAGCTTTGTTCTTTAATAAAAAAATTGTAATAGCTGAATTTTTTGGAAGGAATAAAAACAATTTATTATTTGGATCATATAAGAAGTCTAATGTTTTTTGAAGAAGGCTACTTTTTATTAAGTATGAAATTTTTGAAAGCTTTTCTACCGTTTCTAAAAGTTCATGCAATCTTGCTATTCTACACTTAACCAAATGTACATCTAAATGTTTACGGTTTGAACATATTTTTGCACCATTACATGAATTACATCTTATAACAGCTTCTTTTCCACATTCAACACAAGTACCTGAGTTATCTGAAAAAACCATTATTTTTTTTAATTAATTAATTAAATAATTAAATAATATTTTTTTAATTTATTTTAAGTAACAAAATATAATATAATAAAAACAAAACAAAACAAAACAAAACAAAAAAAAACAAAACAAAACAAAACAAAATAAATAAATAAAAAAAAAACAAAAACAAAATAAATTAAATTGTTAATTTATAATCAAATTTGATAAACAGTTATAATCATAAAAAATAGCTACATGTAATATTTTTATTGCTATCATTTTTAGATTATAATATAATAGTATAATTTGTAAAATAAAAAGAAAGAAAAAAAGTAGTCTGGCCCAAAAAAATTAGTCTGGTCCAAAAAAAAATAGTTTGGTCCAAAAAAAATAGTTTGGTCCAAAAAAATTAGTCTGGTCCAAAAAAATTATTTTAATTTAAAAAAACTATTTTTTTGGACCAAACTATTTTTTTGGACCAAAAAAAATAGTTTGGCCCAAAAAAATTTAGTCTGAGGTTTTTAATATAGCTTTTTAAGAAAGCTTTTTAATAGAGCTTTTTAATAGAGCTTTTTAGTTGGCTTTTTAAGAAAGCTTTTTGATAAAGCTTTTTAGTTGGCTTTTTAACTGGCTTTTTAAAAAAGTTTTTTAGTTGGTTAATATTTTAGTGAGACTTATTATTTAGTATAATATGTATATTTATTTATATATTTAATTAATAATTTTTTAAATATTTATAACTCATTAATAATTTAAAAAAAAGATATATAATAATAAAAACATAACTTCTGTAAATGGGAATTGAAGACATACTTTATGACAAATCAACAATAAAAGAACAATATGTATTAAACAAACAAGGATTTGGTTACGAAAAAAAAGAAATACTTAGTGAAGAATTTGTAGAAAAAATAAAAACCCGTGATTATACTGCCGCTTTTAATATTTTATCAAAAAATACTGAAATGAAAAGTCTGCTTAACACCACAAAAAGTGCATTATTTGTTCAATTTCCTGTACTAATAGAAAATAAAAAATTCTATGTAAAATGTCAATCAAAAGAAAACTTTTACAAAACATTACAAAATTTAGTTTTACTTGATGAATATTTATTGAAAAATTATTCAATATTTGATGATCTTCAAGAAAAAATAACAAAAATATCTTACATAAAAACTCCAGTTGGAATAAAATTTTTTGAAAATGATAAACAAATCAAGATTTCAATTTATAAATATTACCAACAAATTAAAAACAAAACTAGATTAAATTTTTTTGATTTATTTTCAGAACAAGAAAAATTTGAAAGTGTTTTCTCAAAATTTGGATTTAATCCAGAAGTTTCAATAATACTAGTTTTCATACACCTTCGAAGCGATATATTAAAAAATGTTGATAAAATTTTTCAATCAGAAGAAGAACAACAACAACAACAACAACAACAACAAAAAAATATTACAATCACAGAAAACAAATTAAAATATTTGATTGTTTTAACAACATTATCTTTACTTTATAAGTTTGATAGAGTATTAGTTGAAAATATCAATGAAAAGTCATTCAATTTTGTTGCTCTTTCTTTTTATAAAATTTTGGAAATATCGTTTCTTTCAAGTTTTGGAGTGAATAATCTTCAAAGATATGACATACTTATTCACTTTTTATATTCTTCCTTTTTTTTAATAAAATCAAATCCATATGATGATAATGACATTGATAAATTATTGAAAGATGAATTTAATAAAAGTATAAATAATAAAAATTATGCTTTTTATATAGTAGTTATCAAAATTTTTCAAAAGATTAGACAAGATAATAAAAGTTCTTTCACAGATAATTCTTATGGTGAAAAATATTTCCCTTTGTGGTTGGAAAAAAATAAAGATAGAAAAGATGAATATATCAACCCATTTAGAAAATATTTAGACATTATTTTTAAAGTTTATGATCTACTTGAATATGATAAATTAGAAGGAAATGAAATATATGAGAGATTTAAAATTATAGAAAATTTTTTAAAATTTTACAAAAAAAGTATAATTAAAAATTATAATAATAAAAACGGAACTATTACAATAAATAAAGTTCCAAAAGTATTAGTTAAGTATAAAACTTAATAAATAAATAGTTTCATTTATTACTTATTAAAAAAAATAAAATAAAAAAATTAAATTAAACCATTTTTTCAGCTTTATGAGTATTTTTGATTCGCAAAATAAATCAAATTTAAGAATAGTATTGATGATAATAATCATCAATGTTTTATTTAACACAAAAAGAATAAAAGGTCAAATATGCTGTGATAAAGAAAATAATTGTGCAGTGGGAAATTTTTGTAATTCTAGTAAATATAATATAATAACAAATAATACTAATATTGATAGTTGTGAAGCTGATATTTTTTGTAAAATGTGTGGAGATGGTATAATTCAAAAAAATTTGTATGAAAATTGTGACGATAATAATAGAAACAATTACGATGGTTGTGATTCTTATTGTAGAAAAGAGTGTGCTGTTTTAAGTTTTTATGAATATGAAAAAGATAATTTAATAGAAGAAAAAACAGAACAATGTGGTAAATGTATTGAATTAAATTTGGGAACAGAAAAAAAATATTTAAAATTTATATGTGATTATAGAGCAAGTTCAATAATGATTTTTGATTATTTAGAAGAAAAATGTAATAATAGCGTATTTCAAATAAGAAATAAATATAATTTTTTATCAAAAACTGGAATGAATGTTGAATTGAAAATTGAAAGAATTGATTGTTCTTTCGGTACTAAAACAATGATAAGTAATTCATTTTTTGATTCATATTATGAAAACAAAACTATTGAAGAAGAAGAAGAAAAAGGAGAAGAAGAGTTCTTTGGAATTCAAAATATTTTCATATTAATTATTGTACTTTTTATTTTATTTTATATTGTTATTAAAAATAAAATAATTTCGAACTAAAATACTAACTATTTCAGTACACCAACAACCTTTCTCATTTTGTTTTGTTTTTTTTAAATAGTCTAAAAATAGAGGGAAAAAAAATATTTTTTTACAAATTATTTTAAAAAAAATATTTTTGAAAAGAAATATTAAACAAAAAAAAAACAAAAACAAAACAAAAACAAAACAAAAAAATGTCTTATTCAACAGATTCAACGTTTATTACACTTACTGGAAGTATATACAGTTATTATTGTAATGAAGATACAGTAATGTTTGGATTAAAAAACCCTAGTATTGTAAGTTTTGAGAGATTATTTTTGGGAGAAAAAGTGGAGTTAATTTCTAAAGGATCATATCATTGTGTATTCTTAACAAAAAATAATGTTTTGAAATCATGTGGATCAAATAAAAATGGAATTTTGGGAATTGGAAAACCCTATAAAGAATTTAAAAAAAGTTCTGGTCCACTCGAAATTGAAAAAATTAATTATTTCCTTTCGTATAATAATTACATTTTTTCAAACAAAGTTACCGTATTAAAAATAAGTTGTGGGTATAATTTTAGTTTTATTCTATTAACAAATTGTGATATTTATTCTTTTGGTTGTAATAAATATGGTCAATGTTGTACTGGAACTTTTGAAAAAGATATTTTCATTCCAACAAAAATTAATGATCAATTTAAGGATGATAAAATAATTGATATAGAATGTGGTGAAGACAATATAATAGCGTATTCAGTAAATAATGATTTATATACATGGGGTCGTAGTATGTTTGAAGATTATGCAGAGGCAGATGCATATTTATATGGTGATAGATTTTTTAGTTGTTCACCAACCCCAATAAAAATAAGAAATAATTCAAAAAATGATTTATTTATTTTCAATTCTAAAATAATATCATTGGCATCTGGACGTTCTTTTTCATTGATATTAACTGAAATTGGAAATATTTATTCATTTGGTGTTAATGAATATTTTTGTGTAAGCTTTTATTTTTATTTTTATTTTTATTTTTACTTTTATTTTTATTATTATTATTATTATTATTAAAGCTTGGTAGAAAAATACGTAAAGATTATTCAATTTCAATCAAAAAAATAAAGTGTAGTGTTAAGTTTAAAAGAATAGAATGTTCGTTAAGTCATTGTATTGCATTAAGTTACGATAATAAATTATATTCTTGGGGACGTAATAATCAATATCAATTAGGATTAGGACATAATTATAATGGAATTCATGGACCAACTCTTATCAGTTTAATAGATTATAAAAAATATGAAATATTTGATTATACTACAGGTCCCAGTCATTCATTAGTATCAACAACTTCTGGTTCTTTATTAGGTTTTGGGTCTAACCATGAATTTGGTATGGGAAAAGAAAGTTATTTATTATGTAAAAAAAAACCAACTTTATTAAAAACTTTTGTAAATGATAAATGTAATAATAACAACAATAATTCCATAAAAATTTTATCAGCAGAAAGACGTAATATAATGAAATTAACATTACCAGAAATGCTAAAAGATACATATATAAAACAAATTTTAATTTGTTTTTTTATTTGTTATTGGAAAATAAATCATAAAAAGTATATTCCGCTATTGATTTTAGAATTAATATTTAAATTTTTAAGTTATACTGATATAGTGATATCAGTTAATAATCATATTAGTAATAATAAAAGGAAATTATTAAATATAAATAATGATAGTAATAGAGATAAAAGACAAAAGACAAAAGACAAAAGACAAAGAACAAATAAACAATAACACTGTAATAATAAAAAAATAATTATTATAAATAAATTTTAATATTTTATTATGTGTTCAGAAATTTCAAATAATGTTGATGTTTCATCATCTATAAATAAGAATTGTTTAATACAAAAATTGTTTATTATTTTATTTAATTATTTAAGTTTTTTAATTTTTAATCCATTATGATATCAGTATCTAAAATATCATTATTTTCTAAGTAATTCTCTTGGTATTTTGTTCAAATCAATTACAATTTTAGTAGTAATAGAAGAAGAAGAAGAATCTTCAACTACATTATGATTAGTCCCTGTTTCTAAGAAACGATTAAGACTACTATTAATACTATTGTTGTTACTGTTATGTTGTTTTGGAATTAATCGACCTGTTGACTTTTTTGAACTGTTACCACTTGATTTAACTGCAGCTTGTCTTGCAATTTGAACCCATGGTTTGGATTCTTTATTTCCCTTATTAAAACTATTATTGCTGATATTTTTGTAATTGACAACGTCAGTGGAAGTAGTAACATGGTGGGTGTTGTTGTTGATTAATTCAGTCTTCTTCTTCCATGAATCTTTGTAGGTTTCAATGTCAACTTTGCTGATTGGATAAGTTTCCCTCCATATAAGTGATCTTCTGTTGTACCAAGTATCACATCTTAGTGGATGTTCATAAAGAGCTTCTCTTTCTGTTCTATCAGCTTCAGCTTCAGCTTCTGCTTCTGCTTCTGTTTTTGCTTTTGCTACTGTTTCTGCTTCTGCTTTTATTGCTGCTTCTGCTGAATCATCATTATCATTATTATCATCATCATCATTATCATTATCATTATCAATATCATCTATTTGATCATTATTATTATCATTATCATTATCATTTGAAGTTTTTAAATCACTATGTGCTATATCTCGGTCTGTTGCTGCTTTTGCTATTACTTTTGCTATTGCTTTTGCTTCTGCTTTTGTTTCTAAGTATACTTT
>SDBS01005674.1_pt1 | contig 12124 bp, 7 predicted proteins | sample 2277091 | NCBI WGS metagenome assembly SDBS01 (sample SAMN10404972, study PRJNA504765) | marine sediment metagenome | isolation source: marine sediment core GS10_PC15, 163 cmbsf | place: Arctic Ocean: Southern Knipovich Ridge | collected 2010 | reverse complement strand
CTTCTCCCAATAATTCGCGCCTAACCCGGCAAGCAGCGCAAAACTGAATACAAAAAGGAATGACCAACGTGTAGGCGCCTGGAACAAATTAAAAGTTGGTACGTTCTCGAAAAGGAAAGTGAAGATCGGCGTATACTTCCCCAATGCCAATATCATCGAGACCACAATGACAAAGAATAAGAAACGTGGCAGCCGCCCTTCATCCACCTTTCTAATCGTTCGCAGCAAGAAGAGACTACCTAAAACAAGTGGAAAAACTCCCATGTAGATCGCATCTTCCCAGAAGTTAGCATAGCCCCAATAATTGCCCGTTGATGGATTGCCGAAGAGGTTGGGCATGAGCAATCCAAAGATGCGCCAGGGCCAAAAGGAGTAATTCAAGGCGAATTCCGGGTCAAGATCCGCGGCCCGTTGCGATTGCATCAAGTACTCTAGGACAGGTAGGAGCTGGATCGAACTGAGCAAAAACCCGAGCAACCCTGCTGCGCTAAGCGCACTTCCAACTCTAATGACACCCCTCAGCCTGCCGCGGCTGAACCCTCTCCATATTATCCAAATAGCCGTAAAAACGAGTGAGTACCATGCCGTCTGAGCGTGACCAGCTAACCATTGAAACCCAAACAATATACCGAGAAAAATAATTGAGCGAATGTTGGAACGATTAAATCGAGATGTCGCTTGTTCTTTCGTGAGTCTTTCTGCCATGAAAATGATCCATGGCAACCAGGCCGCGGCAGCGTTAATGCTCAGGAATCCCGCTCTAGCAATCATGAATCCGGAAAGTGAAAAGCTCAGTGCAGCGACAGTTTGAGCAAACACCCCCAACCCTAACTCTCTTGAAAGAGAGCGCATCCCCATACCTGCCCAGATGATGTGTATGAGCACCAGCAACCCATGCCCCCATGCAGGGCCTACAAGGAAAAGAATCCCGTTTGGGGGGTAAAAAAGTGCCGACTGATAATTTGCAATGAGCGGGACACCCATGCCTAAAAGCGGGTTCCAGAGCGGGACAAAACCATCGCTAATTACGTCAAATGCAAACTCCCTCCATGGAACAAATTGGAGTAATGGGGTTCCCCAAAATAGTGCCTCACCCCTTATCAACATAGGTACAAAGAGAACACAAGGAGTAAGCACGATCAACAGCCAACTGTAATGCTGCCTGAAGAAATGGGTGCCTAGATCATTCACTGATGCTCTTAGGCGATCATTTCTCATGGTGATGCACCACCTGCATAAATAACCTTATAAACCTCATACTCTCCCGATTTATACACCAGCTCCAGGAATTCACTTTCCATTATCTGTTCATTCCCAAACGTTCGTTCAAATGGTCCATAAAAAACATATTCAATGGAATGATCTTCCAAAAGCTCTCCCTGCTCTTTAGGGGAAAATTGCCCGCTGTAAAATGATTCCACCTGAGATCTGAGCTCATCGAGATTCGCGCTTTCAGGGCCATGCCCTATAACAACATAAGCAGATGTCCAAGCCGGAAGGGCATTTCCAGTCTCATAGGATGCGAGCACTCTATTTGTCACATTATCGTGCTCACTAAACCACAAGAGTGCTTTAACTTCATCCACCGGTCTGAAAACCGGCATCGCAGGGTTGAGCGTCACTCGAGCACCCCCAAGAAGAAGGAAAAATGCTGATGGTAGCGAAAGTGAAAGGAGCACACTCCCAACAAACCTCCGCTTTCCAGGTTCCACACTGATGAATCTCTCCAATCCTAATGCGGCGACGATAACGATAGCGACCCATATACCCTCCGGGAATCTTCTCTGCAGGTTGTGAGGTGCGTACGCTAAAAGCGGCAAGGATAGGATCCAAGTTAGCAACAGCATTCCCGACCATTTTCTGTTTTCAACTATTTTTTTGACGCCCAACAACACCGGGACGAACATCAACCCATAGGCGATGATTATATGGGCGGGATGTGGTGAAATTATTCGGTTTTGGGATGTCCACGCCTTCAAGAAGGGGTCAGTGGAAAACTGAATAACCATGTAAAGCACAATTGGGGAGGGCAAAATGAGTGATCGAAATGCAGCATTGAACCATCGCTGAGCGTTCTTGCGTGTTTTTGCTCGGACAGAAAGTATCCAAATCGATATTTGGTGAAATCCTATAACTGCAGCCGAAGATACCAGAGATAACGGATGGACCAGACCCAGCAAGAAAAGCACACCACCGGCGTACCAGGCTCTTGGCAACTTTGCCGGTGAAGTCAGGTAAAGGCTCAATGCGATCAACATCAAGCCGCGTGCGATGAGCATATGGGGTAATCCATAAAAACTTAAAAATCCGAACCATTCCGGCGAATACCATTCTAGTGGATTACTCCCCAACCAATTTGATTTGCCAATCAGGATCAATAACCATCCAATCCCACCACCCACTGTGGCGAGGATGGTCGCCCAACGTCTCCAATAAATCTGCTTGATAAAAAGGGCGATGAATTGATATATGGCATAAATCGCGAAGAATGTGGCGAAGATACGCAAAAGATGGTACAGAACGACGAGCTGTTCATGGACCGCTGGCTCAGAAGCAAGTTTGCCGATGAGTATAAAAGGCAAGAATGCTACTACGCCTTGTTGAGGAAGTGTGCTATAAGGTGTGCGGAATAACCATCCCCCACCCGTTCCTATGAGCATCTTCGCAATATAGGAATTTCCGTCTTCTACACCGTAGACAAATCCTGTAAAAATCCAATCCTCACCTTGGCTTGCGAATCCCAATAAATAGGGAATTGTCGTTATCGACGCAATGACAACTCCAAAAACGAGGATCCAACTAATTTCTCTTTTACTTAACGTTTTAGCCATACCCATGCCAAACCGAACACAGTGAGCATTGAGAGAATGCCCCCGATGAAAACGAGGCGGGGTCGGAAAGTGAATTTAATGAGATGCGCTCCGGCTCCCAACGACACTGCTCTGTAAACCTCTTGATATCTCTCAATCGTTGACTGCTGGCCATCGACTGTCACGGTCCAGCCAGGATAATCCACCTCACTCAGTATAAGCAATCCTGGACCTTCAGCGCGGATTACAATCTCGTTTGGGCGCCAATTAATTTCATCTACTTCACGCCATGCAGCGCTCGATTGAGGGTCAGCCCCATCAAGCCATGCGCGCGGGCGTAAGTAAGGATTTTCATAGATATACGTACCCGCGATCAACTCCACAAATATGAGTTCAGAATTTTTAATAGGATATGCACTGAGCACATATGCAACATTCATATATCCAAGTTTCTCTGCATCCAAAAGAAATGTTTGAGGAGTCGCAGGATCACCATCCGGAAATGGCGGCAAGGTGACCGAATATGTGCTATTTGAAAAACCCACGGCATCAGCCATATATGTGACATAGCTCTCAAGTTGAAGAGGATTTACACCATCAGCCAATTGGAGAGAATTTTCCGCAGCTATGTGCTGAGGAATGCTGTAGGAAAGAGAAAAGATTCTCTCTAATCCTCTTTCATTTTCGATTGCACTTATTACGGGGTTTTTCTCTGGGAATGTAACCTCATTCGAGTGAATAGTAATGAACGACTGACCGACGATAAATAATTCGACGATGAGAAGAACAATCCACAATCCAATTTTCACCTCCAGGGTCCATTGTCTATTAGTCACAAGAAAGAACAAGAAGATAAAGGACACCGAGCTTATGATCATGTACACGGCGGGCTTGTTGCCCAGAGATCCGATAAACAGGATCAGTGCTCCTAGAAATAAAACTAGTGCGCCATATGCCACCGCACCTAATCGTGCTGTGCGAATATTCTCTCTCTCTTGAGTGAACACGGAGTCTATTCCGATCCCCGCAAGATAAGACAAACCAAAGGCGCTGATAAACAAGAACCTTGCCGGAACTCGTATAAATTTCATCCCAGGGACGACAGCAGCCAACAATGAATAAATTGGAGTTTGATCACCCATTGCGATGAGTAGAGCGCCCAGAGTAACTGCGAGCCAAAACCCCCAGCTCTTAGCCTTTGAGAGAATGGCTATGATTGCCCAGCCCAGGACCAGCGTACCTACGTAAGGGAGTATCTCGGGGCTTCCACCGAAATCTGGCACAAGAAATTTCAGGCTGTTGCTCAAGGGCAGAGAAATTTCTGCGGCCATGCTCGGATTGATATTCGCGCGTGTTGACTCGGCCATGAATTCAGATAGTGGCAAACTCAATCCCGCGCTGAGCCCGAGAGCAGTCAGGCCAAAGATCAGCACCGGGAGTATCGACCTGGATCGAAACGCGGCTTTCACCCATTTCCTTTCGAAGATCAGATATGCGACATAAGCAATGGTCAAACCACATATCGGGTATAGCCATCGTGGATCCGCAAGGAAGGTAATCGCCACCAATGCCCCAGGTAATGCCATCCATCGCAGATTTGATTCACGCTCATCAAAATACCTCACCAAACTCGTACGTACAACGAGCATCACCCAAGGAGTCCAGGCCACGGCCGAGATCAATGTGAGATGGCCTAGGCCGATATGCCCGATCATTTTTGGTGTTCCACAGAAAGCAATTCCTGCAATTATTGAAGCGCCTCGGGAATGCCCCTCTGCGCGTAGTAGCTTGAACATCCCAAATCCGGCCCAGGCCAAGTGCAAAAGGACCAGGATGTTGAATGCTTCGGCAACTGAAATGATGAGCGTGAGCCAAAACGGCGGATACCAAATGCTAAACAATGGATCTGCGACCAGGGGTGCACCGCCGAGAATGAGCGGATTCCACAACGGAATCTCGCCACGATTGGACAGCTCATTCCGCAAAAATGTTGCATTGGGCCAATGAGATGTTAGAAGATCGCTGTACTCAGCATTAGGGTGGAAAAGGATCCCGTCAATGTCCGCCAAGACCGGAAATAAGAACAACCCTACGACCAATAGAAAAATGATAAATTCAGTTTTAACAGTCCAACGCCATTTCACTTCTTTATCTCATACACTGCATAATCGCCTTGTGAAAACACTTGCTCGGCCGCATCAAGCCAGGATAAATACCCATTTTCAAAGTCGCTAGGCCCAACAAGTACGTAGCGAACATCTAATTCCATAATCTCATTCATCACAACCGTTGGGTCAACTTCCGAAGACAGCAATCTTTCAACCAACGCAAGTTGTCCAATGGCATTGGGAGTCTCAAAAGGATGGCCGTAGAGTACTCGCATTGATGCAAAGGCAGGGATTCGATTTCCGTGCAACTCATTTGCTAATACAATCGACCCGCTTTCCCCTTCAGCTGCCAACCACTCATAACTGGAAAATTCATCATCACCAATAACCAGAATCTCGTCTTGCGCAGCCACACTTACAAGGCCGCTAGCAATAACGATAAGATTGGAAGGTATTGACAGTGCAAGAAGTATAAAGAATGCTACATGGAATCTCTTCTCACGCACAATCCGCTCCAAGGCCATTACCGCAAGAATTGCCAATGGAAAATATAGGCCCAGACTGAATCGACGTTGCAAACCAAAGGGTGCATAAAGTAAAAGTAATTGAAGCGTTATCCAGGAAATTAATAATCTCCCAGTTTTCTGCCGGTGAATATTTACCTTGAATATCGCTATAAACGCCAAAATTAGCACGCCACCAAATCCAAAAAGATAGCCCGTTGGCGGAGGAGATGCTGTCAGGTTTTGAGCGTTCCAAAGGGAAAGTGCAGTGTGATTTATTGTGAGCAGGTAGTCATAAATCAACCATGGAGCGGAACCCAAAATGATGGCGACAATGGATCTCCAAACTGGGTGACTGAATAAGTCTCGATACATAAATTCATCTTCCCTAATTTGGATCCACAGCTCCCATAGTTGCCACAAAACGAAAATGCCAACTAGCACAACGATCATGAAGGGCTGGACAGCCGCCAAGACTGTCGAAAGAAGAAATAAACTTGCGAAACGCTTCCACGTCCATTCTTTTGCGCTGGTGATCAGGATCGATATCCCTAAGAACAATGCCGCAGATAATGGAAAATGAGGGTTGGCATAGGCGCTAAGGAACGGGATGGATTCGGGGATGGTCAAATCATTGCCCATGACTCCAAAAGGAATTCCTAACCATCCAAATCCAGATCCAAAGAGGATCAATAAATACGCAGCCCAACGGGTCCGTCGCCTATTGGAGTAGCGAGTAACAAATAGGTAAGCGACGAAGAACATCACGCATGTTGCAAGGGTTCTGGTGAAGTGATAAATAAACAGGGGCGCCCAACCAGTTAAATTAACTACCTTTCCAAGTAGGATGTAATAGATGAAGAGCAAGGCGCCTTCGCCGGGTTCTACAGCATAAGGCAAATGGAAGAGCCAATCGCCACTTGAACCTTGCCGCATCTTGGCTAAGTAACTGAACCCGTCAACAGGGTTAAGCAGAAATCCGCTGAAGATCGAATCAGGCTCTATAATTGAATTCGATAGTACGTAGGGTATATGTGTCAGCAGGGCAACGCCGACACTAAGCACAATTGCTTTTCTTATATCCCTTGCATCTTCCATAAGCAAGATTTTACGATGGCATCTATTCAGACGCCACTTCACGGATGTTGCAACATAGTCGCATTCGAACAATTGGACCCAATTTTTATATCCAGCTCGACAGATAATACGTGCAGATAGCCCTGTCTGGCATAATCGAGATCTAAGCTCTGATACTTGGTTTATTTCCTTTCTTCCATCCCACCTTGCTCACACTGGCAATAAACATCTATAATCGCACTATGAACCGAACTCATAACCTCTTTCGTCTGCAGCAAATCGATTTAGAAATCGATAAAAATAAAGCACGACTTGCGGAAATTACTAAAATTCTCGGAGACGACGCTGAACTAAACCGAGCAGTAGATGTACGCGAAAAGGCTGAGGCGAAACTCGCTGATACCAGAGTTTCCCTACAAAGTGCTGAGGGCTTAGTCAGCACTCAACGATTTAAAATTGAACAAACTGAAAAAAAACTGTATAGCGGCACGGTCCAGAACCCGCGTGAACTTCAAGATCTTCATATGGAATCCGAATCTTTGAACCGACATCTCGCTACTCTAGAGGACCGCTTGCTTGATGCAATGGTTGCACATGAAGATGCAGAAAGTGAGTCCAAATCTGCACTCTCACAGCTGGAGCTAATTCAGATTAGGCGCAAGCATGAACTTGAGGACCTACACGAAGAGCAGTCCCACATAATGAATGACCAACTTCGCCTTGAAAACAACCGTGAGGCTGTGCTAGCAATCATTCCGGCCGATGATCTCTCTCTCTACGATCGGCTTCGGAAGAAGCAAAGCGGATTAGCCATCGCACTTTTAGAAGGAAGCAATTGCAGTTTATGTGGACTCGCAACTGGAAGTTCCATCCAGCAAACAATTCGTAGTGGAACAGATCTGATTCAATGTAAGCAATGCAATCGTATTCTTTATGCAGGGTAGCTAAAAATGACGTTTGGTTTGTTTGGCACTCGTTTCGATCTTGAGGAATTTATATTTGGTTTTGCCCTGGGAATATTTACTATCTGGGCGATTCGGCGCTTAAGACCAGTTTCAAAAATAGCCTTCATTTGGATCCGAGAACAAATCGTTGCACTCCAGGAAAATCTCACTGCATCAACTGCCGACCCATATATTCAAGATTTAGTGTTCCGGCTGGATAACCATCATTTAGCCAACCCGCTGTTTCCTCTACGAAAAATCATCGTTGCCCCGCGATTGATCGCACCATGCCCTGCGACAGATCCAACTTCAGAAGATCAGCAGATCGATCGCTACCATTCAATCTTTCCCCCACTACCCGATTGGAATACCCTTTCCGGGATTTATCAATCGCCTTCGATCCCTGTAGTGAGTATTCTCGAGACGGATGCAAATTTTTTGATCACAGGTGATTTGGGAACAGGAAAAACGACTGCTCTTTCTTTCATGGCATTGAGCATGATTCAAAAGGAGACTCGCCTAAGCTCAGATGATCAACGTTTGGTACTATTTGTTCACGCTAGCGATATTTTGTCGAATCTCACCGAAGACCAACAAGACGTCATCAAGCCTCTCATCGCTGCTGCTCGTCAGGCTGCTGGATCAAGCCTTTCTGGTTTTATCCTCCGCTTCCTTAAAAACCAGCTGAATACCAGGCGTGCGTTACTTTTCATCGACGGCTTTGATGAATTGCCAGCCACTCGGATTGCTCCTGTTGCCAAGTGGCTCACGGCATTTAGTCAAGAAAATCCCCAGCATCAAATCATCGCCTCCGGACCTACAAAAGGGTATGACGGCCTTCTAAAGGCTGGTCGATTTGTTTCACTAAGTATCTCACCCTGGAGCAAACACGAATTAGAGAGCTTCCTGTCCAAGTGGGCCCATGCCTGGCAAACTTATGTGCAGCCATCGATCCCGAGAGGCAGCATCACTGAAGTAGATCCAGTTTTGCTCAATGCATGGCTGAAGATCTCCCGATCGGTTTATGATCCACTGGAAGCGACTTTGAAAGTGTGGGCATCTTACGTTGGTGACATTAAAACTCCGACACTCACCGATTCCCTTCATGCCTATGTGCAAAGGATGCTTTCACCTAACGAACAGCACGCCGCCCAATTCATCGCTATGAATTGGATCCGCGCTCGCAACGACGGCCTTCGAGAAGAGAGTATTGATCGCCGCGCTCCGGTCCAGGATTTGGTCGATGCCAAAATTCTCTTGCGCCGATCAAAAGGAGAAATCGGATTCTGTAATCCCAATGTTGGTGCATTCCTGGCCGCACGTGCTCTCGCGCTGGAAAAAATTCCAATAATTGAATTCCATGACGAATGGCTACCTGGTGCTGTCGCTACTCGATATTACGCCTCAATAGCAGATATGACGGAAACGATAAAAGGCATTAAGGAGTACATGAATGACCCCCTCAATAAGGTGTTGCTCACAAGTGCCGCCTGGTTAAGGGATGCTCCAGCTGATGCTGGCTGGCGAAACCATATCCTTAGCCCGCTTGCTGTGCTAATTCAAAATAACTCTCAGCCCTATGGGATGCGATTGCGCGCCCTGCATGCCATCGTTTCTGCAAATGAGAAATCCGCAGAAGCGCTATTCAAAAAAATGCTCGACTCATCTTCTGCTAAGGGTCGTGTCATCGGCGCCTTGGGACTTGGTGGGCTTTGCGCTGAAGAAAGTGTTCCCGAGCTCCTCACCAGGAATACTCCGGAAGAGGTCGACGAAGTTAGGCTCGCTATTAACTTGGCTCTCGCTGCCATCGGGACAGCCCAAGCGCTCATTGGACTGGGTAAGTGGCTCCTTGAAGGTGATGATGCTGATCAGCTCTTTGCTGCAGAGGCATTGGCATCGCATGACGGTGAGGGATTTGCGATGCTTGAGGAAGCTGCTGCCATGGAAGGAGTTCGAATCCGTCGGGCTGCGGCTCATGGTCTCGGCAGGGTTTTAAATAAGCGGGCTGATGAACTCTTAAGCCGGATTGAGATAGAAGATGATCAGGCGATCGTCAGAAACGTTGCCACGGAAATGTTGGAGCAGCGTCGTGGTGATCTTTGGAATCTCTCGCCTCCAGCAGACGACATCTCGAATCTGCCATGGTTAATTGTATTCGCGGCGGAAGGTGGCCTTGGAATCACACCAGGAAAAGGAGCCTACGAAATCCTAAGAAGAGCTCTATTGGCTGGGAGTAAGCCTCAGCGAATTGCCGCACTCGAAGCTATTTCGAGATATGGCGCACAAGACCTCGTGCTAGATGTATTGAAAGCTATGGAAGCAGAAGATATGCAAGTAAAAAACGCAGCTTATGAAGCCCTTTGGTATCTTAGTGCATCAGGGGTTGACTATGCGGCAGCATTCAAATCGGACAAGGTCGACCAGCCAGCAACTAAGTGAAGAACCGCACAATAAACTAAGGGGCATTCTGGCTTTTTCTCGTAAATCTTAAACCACCTTCTTTTTATCCCCCTCGATATCTAGACCCTTTAAAATCCTATCTTGCACTTCTTGTGCCGACATATCCAATATTGAAACGATCTTGCTTAAGCCCTTTTCTCCTGCGACTATCTCAATTCTGTCCTTCCTCACATCAAGCACTTTCGCTAAAAACTTGATGAGTGCCTTATTTGCCTTTCCTTCAACGCGTGGAGCGGATACACGTATCCGAAGCGTTCCATCCTCCATAAATCCAGATATTTCTGTTTTTCTAGCTCGAGGGGTCACACGAACGGTGAGCGCTGCACCAGCTTTTCCGTCATGAAGTTTGTATTTTCGCATCATTTTTTCCAAGCCAAAGTAGTGCATTTTCTCCGGCTATCAAGAACTTACTTTCCTATGTCTACGATAGAAGTCGTTTTTATCGGCGAAATCAGGCCTAGGCTAGGGGCAGTAGAATCTGGATAAGGATCCTTTCTACAACTTCGATAATTATCCATAGTACGATTGGGCTGAAATCGGCCATTCCAGAGGAAGGCAGAATCTTCCTGATCGGATTGAGGAACGGATTGACAACCGAATCCAATGCCGCACGAACAGGATGAAATGGGTCAAGGAAATAGTGAACAATTATGTCCGCTAAGAGGATGAGCGTGGCAAGATTAGACGCTAATTGTATTGCTCTGATTAATCCGATCAAGATTTCTCTCCCTAATGAATAAAGATTATGCCATAAGTCCAAATGCTACGAAAGTAAAATCGCTCAAGTGATACATCCTGAGTAGGTTACGACAATTGCTTCATTTATATATGTGGATGACATCCATCCATTCGCCAACTTGTCACGTGCAGAAAAGTTTCTTCCTACCCTCCTATCTATCATGAAGAGCGAATCCCGCGAGAATTTATCGTTGACGTTCTCCAAAAATAGCTCTACCAATCCGCACTATCGTTGCACCTTCTTCTATCGCAATTTCAAAATCATCTGTCATTCCCATGGAAAGTTCTTTCCAAGAAACGTGCAAATTGTGGGAGAGGAATGCATTTAACTCTCGCAGCTTTCTGAAACACGAACGAAGTACATCCTCATCCAAAACCCAAGGCGCCATGGTCATGAGGCCTTGAATCTCAATGTTTTCCAAGCTCAAAATACGCTCGATTTCAGGCAGGTATAAGGGCCAAGACGGTTCATCCTGCAGGTTCCATCCATATTTAGATTCTTCACCAGAGACGTTGCATTCCAGGAGCACGGGTAATCTGAGTCCCTCTTCTCCAGCAAATCGATCCAAACGCTGGGCCAATTTCCACCGATCCAGGGAATGAACCAGGCTGAAATGCTGAACAGCAGATCGTGCCTTCCGACTTTGAATATGCCCAACCATGTGCCATTGGATTTCACTCAGATCCTCAAGTGCAAGTTGTTTGGTCAAGGCTTCATGGATTCGATTTTCACCAAAATTTCTTATCCCAAGCTCATACCCAGCTTTTATTTTCTCGATAGGCTGGCCTTTTGAAATCGCCACAAGACCGATCTCGTTAGCCTCCCTCCCGGATCGTTCCGCGGCGTGGGATATTCGAGATCGAATATCAACTAAGTTCTGATCAATTGCTAACTTCACATCAGCTGAGATTTCCATCTTAACCCTCTAGTGCCAGTAGAGCTCCAAAGCGCCCCGTCCTTCCATTTTCACCTCGATGCGAATACCAAATATCCAGGTTCATAGCCGTACAGATATCGCACATCTCGATTTTCCTCACACCTTCATTCTCCAGTAGCTTCCGACAAGCAAGGGGAAGATCCAGATGCAAAACACCAGCCCTTTTCCATAAGAAGGTTTTTGTAGCTCCGTGAAAAACTTTCTCAACCGCATTGGCGACCTCGATGCCAACAGGGTAGCATTCCACACAAATTGAAGGGCCAAGACCAACAATGATATCATCAGAACGCGAACCGAAAGTTTGGCGCAGTGTTCTTATTGCTTTCCCCGGTGCATCTAGGGTAACACCTTTCCAACCAGCATGCACAATGGCTATCACACGCTGCACTGGATCATGCATAAGAATGGGCACACAATCGGCAAAGCGCATGAATAAAGTCACATCGGGACTTTGACTGATTAGAATATCTGCATGAACTGGCGGCAAATCTCCGCGCGGTGTGATAGCTATGTGAAAATCCGCAGCGTGGGACTGCCAAACGTCAT
>SDBS01005673.1_pt1 | contig 12125 bp, 9 predicted proteins | sample 2277091 | NCBI WGS metagenome assembly SDBS01 (sample SAMN10404972, study PRJNA504765) | marine sediment metagenome | isolation source: marine sediment core GS10_PC15, 163 cmbsf | place: Arctic Ocean: Southern Knipovich Ridge | collected 2010 | reverse complement strand
GAATTATTTGGACTTAGGTATAGAGTATAAATGGATTTCGAGCCCCGTTTCACAGAACTACATTTCTGGCACGAATATTGCACATATATAGAAGCAGTTAAGAATCTATGGGTTTATCTGATAATGATGAAACCATAGATTAAAAGAGAGTTTATAGCAAATACTAAAAAAGAGAGGGGGTGAAAACAATGATAGAAATAATGAATTGGACATTATGGACAGTAGGTGAATTGCAAGAGTACGTGACTAAGGACTGCTCAGCAGGCTGCAATAAGTCCTGTTCTACGACAACTCTCGCGTCCTATAATTTCGCAGAAGAGGAGTTGGGCGGAATCACATTAATGCAGCAGCTTGGCGTATCCTGGTAAAGTTGTCGGTATTTTGGCCGTTGTTCGTGAGCCGTCTCAGTATAAATTCCTTACTGGGGTGGCTCATTTCCCCTTACGGTAAGGGTAAGGGATAGGAAGTTATACTGGACCCCCTTGGGATTGTCACTTACTGTGATTTATATAAGATTGCTTCGTCGAGTTCCCTCGCTTATTGCTCGGAACAAGCCTCGCAATGACATTCATGATTCCGTCATTGCGAGTGTTACCGAAGCAATCTCAAAAAGAGACATTTCAATTTCGGTTTGGTATGATAGTGGAGGAATATCTTATGAAACAGAGTCCTTTCATTCATAAGTTCAATACCAATGGAAATCATTATATCTATGACGTCAATACGAACAACATAATAAAAACCAGTCAAATAATTTACGACCTAATAGATGATTATGGTACTCTTCCTTCTTCTGAGATTATTCGCAAATGGAGCATAAAATATGAGACAAAATCAATCAGAGAATCTTTAAACTCCATTCATAAATCTTACAAATCTCAGGGCGTATTTTCTTCCGAACGGCCAACCACGATGATATATCCAATGAGTGAAAAAGATTTTTGCGAATCTTTGCAAGATAAGTTAGGTGCTCTTACATTGAGCGTCACGGAAAGATGCAATTTGAGATGCAAATATTGTTCATATTCTGGAACCTACTATTACGAAAGAAAACATTCGATGAGAGATATGTCGTGGAGGGTTGCAAAAAAAGCGATAGATTATTTTTACTCGCATAGTCAGGCTTCAGAGAAAGTGAATATAGGTTTTTACGGAGGAGAACCTTTGCTGAATTTTAATCTTATTAGAAGAAGCATAGAATTTATTAAAGAATTCACCAATTGGCCCCCCATAAGCTTTCACATTACTACCAACGGAACATCAGTCCTTAATGAGAAAATAATGAGGTTTATAATAGATAACGATGTGCTACTACAAGTGAGCATAGGTGGTCCATCCGAGGAGCATGATAGATATAGAGTTTTCAGAAACGGTAAGGGTTCTTTCAACTCAGTCTTCAAAAACATGCAAAAACTGCAAGCAATGGACAAAGACTACTACGAAAGGAGAGTCTCCTTTGCAATCACGCTTGCTCCACCATATAATTTATTAGAACTTTATCAGTTTTTCTCTTCTAATGAGGTGGTTGCTAAAAACGCTCCAATTGTCAATTCTGTGAGCCGTTATGACACAGATTTCTTCAAGATTTTTTCGGAACAGGTAAAGAAATCACAATTCAGTGAACATCGTAAAATTTTGAGAGAGCAGTATATTGATTCAATTACCACTACTGGTAAAGAATCTGTTCATGATTTTTTGAGCCAGCTTTTTCAGGCACGTCTAATAGAGATTCATCGTCGGAAACTGAAACCGATGGGAGCATATTGTCCACCCAATGGCATCTGTGTTCCTGGGCACACAAAGTTGTTTGTGGATGTAGAGGGCAAATTTTATCCATGTGAAAGAGTGGGAGCAGCGTTCTGCATTGGCAATGTGAATACAGGGATAGAGCGCCGGAAAGTGAGGTCTGTGATTAAGAGATATATCGACGACAGTACTGAAGATTGCACAAACTGCTGGATCGTCAGACTATGCGGATTGTGTTTTGCTTCAGCAAGGAAAAACCACCATTTTGACTATGGAAGAAAGAGAGAACACTGCTCTAATGAGAGGTTTAACTTTCACAAGAGTTTTATTAACTATGCAGAGATAATGGAACGGAATCCCAAAGCTTTTGATTTTGTAAAGGATATGCCTTTCTCATAGAAAAAGATTATATTGGCGATCTTAAATGCCAATTTTTGACAGAAGTTTGGAAGGTAAAGTCCTAGACGAAAATTTAATCCATCCACACCTTATCGCAAAGAAGACCCATCTATACATGATGCTGTTTACACCTACAACCCTGAAAACTGTAATTTGACATTAGTACAGTAATTTATTGACATTTCGGCAATAATGCGATAAAATACCCAATAAATTTATAAATATAGAGAGAGAGTTATATGGTTGACTTATCAAAATTATTCAAAATAAAGAAGCAAAAAACTAATGCTCGATTTTCACTTCTATTTCGTGCACTTGCATTTATTTGGAAAACGAGCAAGTTCTTCACTATCCTGTTATTATTAATCACAATAATATCCGCCCTTTTCCCTGCAGCAAATTTATTTATTGTAAAAAATGTAATTGACAGTATTACCAGTATTGTGACTAACAACAGTAGTAGTGATGGTTTACGAACTCTATTTGTATGGATTGTGTTGATGATTAGCATAATGGTTTTGCAACACATCTTCACCACTATACAGGCATACGCTTCATCATTGTTAAGACTGCGTATTGAACAAGATGCACAAATTTCGATTATGCGTAAGTGTTCAGAGTTTGATCTTGCCTTTTTTGAAAACCCAACTAATTTAAATATGCTGCAAAATGCTAATGTGGGTGCCTCGGGCAATATATACCAAGTGATTACCATTTTCTTCAGTGTCATTCAAACAAGTATTACTCTGATAAGTTTTATTGCTATTCTTTTTGGGTTACACTGGGGAGCTGTATTAATTATTATTGCTGCAACGCTGCCACAAATTTTGTCTAATAGATATTTTGCTAAAAGACGATGGGAAATAACAACAGGTCTTGCGGAACCTCGGCGCATGAGTAGCTATTACTCGGGTGTTGTAACACAAAGGAATGTTGCCAAAGAGATTCGACTCTTTGGTTTGTTTAACCACTTTCTCGACCGATTCATATTTTTTACAGGTCAATTCCGGAAAATCGAAAAGAATTATCTTAAAAAACAAGCAGGAATAAACTTCTTAGTTAACCTAATTACTATTGCTGGTCTCTCGATTATCTGGATTTATGTAATACAGAGGGCTATTAATGGAATGATTACTATTGGCGATATTGTTCTTTATACTGGAGCTGTAACAAACTTTCAACGTAGTCTCGCTGCAATGTTTTCGTTATTTGGACAAGTTTTACGGAATATACTCTTTTTGGGAAATTTCTTTTCGCTCTTAGACCTTAATCCTGAAAAAGTTGAGGGCGCACTCAAAGGCCCAACGAATATAATTGGCTATCGAAGTGGTAATGTAGAACCACCGGTTGTGCTCAAAAAGGGAATTGAGTTTCGGAATGTTTCATTCAAGTATCCACAGACCGATAAATTAGTGCTTAATAATGTCAGTTTCTTTTTACCACCTAAGGAATCAGTCGCCATTGTAGGCGAAAATGGGGCAGGAAAGACTACATTGATAAAACTACTGGCTCGTCTATATGACCCAACTGCTGGTCAAATACTTATTGATGATAGAGATATAAAAGAATACGACCTGAAAAGTCTTCATCGCATCTTTGCAGTCATTTTCCAGGATTTCACCCGTTATCCTTTAACTGTTCGTGAAAATATTGGCTTTGGGAATATAAATAAAATTGATGATATAGCATTAATCCAAAAAGCGTCAAAAAAAGCAGGAGCACATGATTTCATCGAACAATATCCAAGTAAATATGAAACTTATATCGGTCGCATATTTCAAAAATCGAGCATAGACCCCTCGATCGGAGAATGGCAAAAATTATGTCTTGCTCGTGCTTTAATAAGAGAAGAGGCGCCGATTTTAATTTTAGATGAGCCAACTGCAGCCCTTGATGTATATTCTGAATATGAATTATATAAAAGTTTCAGTAAAATGATGATCGATAGGCTGACAATAATCATCTCTCATCGGTTTTCCACGGTTAGAGCAGCGAATCACATTATAGTCCTCCATGAAGGAAAACTCATAGAAAAAGGCTCTCATGAGGAATTGATGAAACAGGATACGATATATAAAGAGATGTACAACATTCAAGCAGAACGGTATAAATAGAACATTCTTGGATTTTTCCGAAAACAATTAAATTGCTATTGAAGAAGCAAAAATACATATCAAATAAACTGCCCAAGAATTCATCGATTTGATAACGATAAGAGCTGAAATTTCTGTGTACATCATACATATTACTTACTATAATAGGATCGAAATTTTTACATGGTTGACTTCAAGGTGTGTAAATTTCCCGATTTCTTAATTTCGCCTTTTTGTTTTTATCTGATGTTTTAAGTATTATATCCGTATCTAAATTACAATCTATCTGTGGCTAAATAGCTTGACTTTTCGTATGTTCTATGGTAAGTGAGGAAGGATAATGATTAGAGGAAGGTTGCGGATTGCTCTTGTAAGTGATGCATACTATCCTCATGTTGGAGGGATTCAGGAACATATTTACCATCTTGGTATTGAATTAATAAAAAGAGGTCATTATGTTAAAGTAATAACTGGTTCTTCAGGTAATGATAGCGCACCACATGATCTTGAAGTAATTAGGATTGGACGTGTTATCCAGATTCCAGCAAATAAATCGTTTTCAAAACTTACTGTTGATTTTGGAATGGTTTCTAAACTCAGGAAGATCTTTAAAAATGAAAAATTTGATATAGTCCACGTTCATGGTGTTCTGGGTCCATTCCTTCCTCTTTATTCACATCTATTATCTCCCTCAACTTCAATTCATACATTTCATGCCGCTTTTGACGAAAGTTTAGGATACCTTGCAAGCAAAAAGTTACTGCAAAAATATATGAAGAAGATTGATGGTTTTATTACAGTTTCCGAAGCTGCAAGGAGTTCTATTTCAAAATATCTTCCGTATCGTTACAAGATTATCCCCAATGGTGTTGATATAGAGAGATTTAATCCAAAACATAAAAGACTAAATAAGTTTAGAGGGAAATCTCCTATTATTCTTTTTGTAGGGAGATTTGAACCAAGGAAGGGTTTGAAATTTCTCTTTCTCTCATTCAATCAGATCATTAAAAAGGTGCAGGATGCTGCCCTTGTTGTTGTGGGAAAAGGGCGACTAAGGGACTATTACAGGAGTTTTCTCTCGAAACGTGCGTTGGAAAATGTCTATTTCGAAGGAAAGGTCTCAATGGAGATGCTTCCTTCCTACTTTACAACATGCGATATCTTTTGTTCTCCTGCTTATACAGGAGAGTCTTTTGGAATAATACTACTTGAGGCTCTTGCGTCAGGGAGAACTGTTATCGCAGCAGATATTCAAGGTTACAGAACTGTAATAAAGGATGGATATAATGGGATTCTCGTTCGTCCAAAGGACACGGATGCAATAACAGATGCTGTCTTAAGAATAATAGCGAATAAAGAGTTAAAGAACAAACTAATAGAGAATGGACTACAGTCAGTACGACAATATTCATGGAAAGCTGTGGCAGAACAGGTGGAAGGTTTCTATTATAAAAAAATGAGAGAAAAAGGGTTGTAATGACAGAAGTATTTCATAACACCTCTATTATTGCGTACCATAAGGTCGATAAGAATTTTGAATGGGGTGTAACAAGAATTCTCCCTTCTCAGTTTGCTGAACAGATGAGGTTTCTTCATTGTAGAAAATACAATGTAGTTACTCTTAGAGATATGTTAAAGAGTGATGATTATGTGAAAAGGGTTGTAGTAACATTTGATGATGCATATAAGGACTTTATAAGAGATACATTTGCGATTCTTCAAGAATTTTGCTTTAAGGCAACTGTATTTGTTGTTACCGATTTTGTTGGAAAAAAAAATTCATGGGATGTCAATTTTGGTTTCCGTAGGTTTGAGCATATGAACTGGAATGATTTAAAACTCATAAGTAACTCTGGGTTTGAAATTGGATCCCATACTCATACTCATCCAGATCTTACAAAGATATCTGAGGAAGCTGTGAGAAACGAACTCTCGTTCTCCAAGAAAATTCTTGAAGACAAACTAGGTGTTCCGGTTCGTTTTGTTTCTTACCCTTTTGGGAGATACTCTAAGAGAATTAAGGAAATTGTTTCTGAATGCGGATACACTGGTGGTGTATGTCTTTCACATCCTTTCAAGAAAAGAATTGATCTTTTCGAGATCGACAGACTAGGAATTTACATTTTTGATACACTTGATGATTTTAAGGCTAAATTAGAACTCTATGGAAGGGGTGCTTTTCTTTTTGAAAAAATGAAGGGAAGGATTGTGAATTTCTTCGCAGGAGCAACATACATAATAAAGAGGTTTCAAGAAATATTTCGAAGTGGTTAAAAATGAAAGAATCCAAAATTAATTTAAGGATACATCCACTTGACATATTTTTTCTCTTAAGACCACCAATGCTTATTCCAGTTTGGACTTTTTTTCTTGCAGGGTACTGGAAATCAAAAAGTCTACCCGTAGCTGAAATCCCTTCATTTATTCGAGAGAGTATCCAGTTGAAAAGTCATTTCTGGCTCTCGTTTGTTTCCTACTCACTGCTACTTGGCGCTGTTTACATAGTAAATCAGATAGTGGATAGGGAATCGGATAGACTGAACAGGAAACTTTTTCTGATTCCTCTTGGAATAATACCGGTTAAGCTTGCATATACAATTTCTGGGATACTTGTAATTGTTGCTTTTTCTATTGTGATCACATACGGGTTAATATTTCTCTCTTTCATCTTTTTATCATTAGTGCTCGGTCTTCTGTATTCAGTCTCTCCATTTAGATTCAAAGGCAAACCCATAATCGATATTTTTTCAAATGCAATTGGTTATGGTGTTCTGGCTTTTGGTATTGGATGGCTCACAACCTCAATTTTTTCCTGGAAACTTTTCATCTATGCTGTTCCTTACTTTTTTGCAACAGCATCTATTTTTTCTATCTCAACAATTCTTGATATTGAGGGAGATAGGGAAGATGGTGCAATTACTTCTGCTGTTAGGTTTGGAAAGAAAAATACTTTGAAAATTAGTGTTATCACCCTTCTCCTATCATTTGTCTTTGCACTTTTCCTTAAAGACATCTTAATCATTATTACATCTTTAGTATCGCTTCCTCTCATTCTTTTTGTATTTGTAAAGAAAAAAGATAGATTCCTTAGTGTATACATGAGAGGTGGTTCTTATATCTTTATCATTCTCGTTAGTATTCTCTTCCCCTGGTTTTTTATCCTTCTAATATTTTTATATCTTATTTCCAAATTTTACTATAAATTCAGATTTGGTATAGATTATCCATCCCTTCTCGAAAAAGAGGAGGGAGAAGAGTGAAGAGAGAAAATTAATGTCTGCAATATTATTTTTAATGTTATGTTCTGTTGTTCAACCTGATAGCATTGACTATTATATACAAAAGGCTTTGAAAGCGGCTTATGTCGAGGAATACGACAGTGCAAAGGTTTTCATAGGAAAAGCAATTGAAAGTGATACAAATAATCCCCTTGGGTATTTTGTTTATACAGGATTACTCAGGTTGCACTCTTCAGATTTTGTAACTGATTCACTTCTTGATAGTTTTTTCTATTACTGTGATAAAACTATTGAGAAAGCAAAATTATCAATCAGGAAGCAGGAAAAGGATGCATGGTCTCACTATTACATCGGTGGAATCAATATGTATATCTCCTCACTTTACATTGAGAAGGGAAATTACATAAAAGCTTTTGGGTTTGCTGAAAAGTCGATAAATGAAATCAGGTTATGTCTTTCAGAAAAACCTGATCTCTATGATGCATTTCTCATTATGGGAAGCTATGAATATCTAAAAGGTTCGTTTCCTTTTTGGGGTTCTTATAAAAGTAAGGGAATAGAGAAAATAAGAATAGGATCTCAAATGAGCAAATATTCTGGTCCTATGGCTAAAAACATACTTGCTGTCCTGCTTCAAAGTGAGAAAAGGTACGATGAATCACTAAAGGAAGCCAGGGAACTTGTCGAAACATTTCCAAAAAGCAGGACATTCTTGTGGACACTGTGTAAGAGCTACATGGCTAAAGGAGACTGGGATAATGCTGCTTTAAACTACGAGTTACTTCTCCTCGATATCCTAAAAAGGCAACCAAATAATCAATATAACATAATTCAGGTTGAATTGTCACTTGCCACTACATATTACCATATTGGAAATTATGAAAAAACAATCGAGTTCTGTGAAGATATTTTTCGTTTAAGTGAGAATGATGAGAGGACGAAGGATATGCTAAAGGATGCAAGAAAGATGTATGATGATGCAAAGAGAAAAATGTAGGAGAGACCCGCCTACGCAAAAGGCTCCGTCGGGTTGTTGTCCTCCGAAGTTCATCCTTCGCAGTAGCACTGCTACGTAGAATGGACCTTAGGTAGGTAGACATCGGGGTTAGGAAACCCCTCCTACAGGCTATATATGTATGTAGGAGAGACTTCCCAGTCTCGATAATATAAAGAGAAAGAACAATGGTTAAAATTTCTATTGTTATTGTGACATATAATAGTGAGGACGATATAAAAGCGTGTCTTGATTCAGTTTTAAGTGATGAGTTAGTAGAAAATGAGCTTGTTGTTGTGGATAATGCATCGCAGGATGGAACAAGAGACATCCTCGGTCAATACGATAGCAAAATAAAGGTTTTTTACAACAGAGAAAATCAGGGTTATTCAAAAGCGAACAACAAAGGATTTCAGAATGCGAAGGGTAAGTACATATTTCTGTTAAATCCTGATACTGAAGTCGAACAAGGTAGCTTAAAAAAAATGTCCGACTATATGGAGAGGAATATTGATGTTGTGATATTAGCACCACTGATCCTTAACCCTGATAGGACAATTCAGTTGTCTCTGAGGAGATTTCCGGATTTCCGGATTCTATTTCTAGAACTCACTGGTTTGTCGAGGATTTTTCCTGGATCCGAGATTTTTAATAGATGGAGAATGCCAGATTTTACCTATAAAGAGATTCAGGATGTTGAACAGCCAATGGCTGCAGCACTCTTCTTACGAAAATCATTTTTTACATCTTTAGAAACTCACAGAAAGCTTCCAGCGGGAATTATGGATGAGCGATTTTCGATGTTCTTTAACGATGTAGACTTATGTATGAGAGTCAAAAAAGAGGGTGGAAGAATAGTTTTCTTTCCAGAAAGTGTTGTTATGCATAAGAGAGGGAGAAGCACAGAAAAAGTAAAAGAGAAGATGATTCCTTTTCACACAAAAGGACTACTGAGATTTTTCAGTAAACATAGAAAAGGTTTTTTGGATAAAACCCTTCTTTTTCTCTTCCTTCCATGGGTTATGATGAATACAATATTAAGGCTTCTTTTACTAAGGTTCTTCAATAAGGATTTTTGATCAAAAATGAATCAGAAAGATAAAGACAAAACTCTTTGGAAGAGAAAAATAGACAGTCTTATTAATTGCGAGTTCAGGTTTCTTGCCTAATAACCTTTGATAACCTCGTTTATTTCATTTATTGAATCATTTAGTTCTTCGAACGTAATTATCAAAGGTGGTAGAAGCCTTATGATTCTCTTTCCTAAACTATTTACAAGATATCCATTTTCAAAAAGAATATCTTTTACTTCATCTGCATTTTCCTTCTTTAATTCAATAGCAATAAATAGTCCCTTTTGCCTTACTTCTCTAACCCGAGGGTTAGCAAGTAGTTCAGGGACAAGAACATCTTTTAATAGTTTGTCGAGGTTTCTCACATGTTCTAAAAGCTCCTGCACCTTTTTTATCAGTACTTTGCTAAGTCGTAAAGAGAGATAGTTGCCACCCATCGTTGTACCGTGGTAACCCGGTTTCATTGCATTCGCGATTTTCTCCTTAAGGAGAATTGCACCGAGTGGTAATCCACCACCGAGTCCTTTTGCAATAGTAACAATATCTGGATCAAGCCCAAATAAGGTAGATGCAAGAAACTCTCCAGTTCTTCCAAGACCTGATTGGATCTCGTCTACAATTAATCCAAAAGCAAATTCTCTGTGTAATATTGACAGGGTTTTATAGAATTTTAGTTTTGCTATTCTAACACCTGAAGCTCCCTGGATAGGTTCAAGAATAACGAAGTCACAACCTTTCTCTATTTCTTCTGTTAGCATTTTTTCATCTCCAAATGGGAGAAACAGGGTATCAAAATTAAGTTTTGGAAATCCTTGGTGTAATAGTAGACCTGATACAGTCATAGAACCAAGGGTTCTACCATGAAATGAGTTTTTGAATGAAATAATTCTGTTTTTTACATTACCCTTTTCCTTAACCCACATCCACATAAATTTTAGTGCTCCTTCAACAGCTTCCGTTCCGCTATTTGAGAAGAAGACCTTATCAAATCCTGTTATTCTCGCAAGATCACTTGCTACTTCTTCCTTTAAGGAGTGTTCTAAAAGCAAAGAAAGATGCAAAGGAAAGGTTTTAGAAAGAGAAGCGATAATGTCAGGATGGTTGTGCCCCAAAAGATTCACACCGAGACCCGAGAAAAGATCTCTGTATTCTTTTCCATCCTCAAGTGTCAGGTATATTCCCTTTCCATCGACAACCTTTAATGGAAAAGGATGAAAAAGTCGAAGAAAATTAGACAAGTTTTCTCCTGTACAGAAGTTCTGCTATTTGAACAGCATTTGTAGCTGCTCCCTTTCTTATGTTGTCACCGGATATCCACATAGTGAGACCATACTTAAAAAGATGGTTATACCGTATTCTTCCCACAAAGATCTCATCCTTATCTTCTGCAAGGAGAGGGTATGGATACTCTGAGTTTTTCGGGTTGTCATATACGACCACACCGGGGAACGCTTGAAGTGTTTTTCTAACTTCTTTAATAGTAAACTCGCTTTTCAATTCTAAGGTTAAGGAGATAGAATGACCGAATCTAACGGGAACCCTAACACAGGTTGCTGAAACCTTAATTTTCTTGTCAGCAAGGATCTTCCTTGTTTCAATAACCATCTTTCTCTCTTCATTTGAGAAACCGGTCTCAAGTGGTCTTCCTATATGTGGAATAATATTTTTGTCTATCTTAAACGGAAACGTGAGAGGTGGATCCCTTTTTTTATCAAGATCAATTAATGATTCTCGACCCGCACCTGATACAGACTGATAGGTAGAGGTGATTATTCTTCTTACACCCCATTTCAAATAGATAGGATAGAGTGGTAAAAGCATTATAATTGTTGAGCAGTTTGGATTTGCAATAATCCCTTTTATTTTGTCAATCTTCTCTGGGTTTATCTCTGGGATAATAAGAGGAACCTTTTTCTCCTCTCTGAAAGCAGGACTGTTGTCTATTACAATAGCGCCCTTTTTTATAAAATCATTTGCATGTCTTTTAGGTATTTTGGTTCCCGCGGAAAAGAATGCAATATCGGTCTCTGGAATATCTGAGGTTTCAATGGGCTTAACCGGGATTCTTTCCCCCTTAAAATACTCCCTTTTTCTTCCTCTCCCGGTTGCAAAGAGGAAGATTTTTTCTACTGGAAAGTTCCTTTCATCAAGGATTGTTAGGATCTTTTTACCTACAAGTCCCGTTGCACCAACAATGGAAACCTTAAGCCCCATAATTTCTTTCCCGGACTGTCTCATTGAAGATTGTTTGCATCATTTTCCTGTAAGGCTCTAACATTGTGACATTTCTTCTCTTCATTACTATTTTTGCAGTCTCAATTGCATCTTCGAGTTTGTAAACACTAACTCTTCTTCTTCCACCCCAGGAAAAGGAAGGGACATATTTAGATGGAAAACCTTCACCGAAAATATTACAGGAGAAGCCTATAACAGTTCCTGTGTTTATGACAGTGTTTATTGCTGTCTTTGTATGGTCTCCAATAAAGGTTCCGACAAACGTAAGTCCGGTTTCCACAGGTTTGTTGTTTATGTAAACGGTTATGTCTTTGTAATTGTTTTTAAGGTCGCTATTATTTGTATC
>SDBS01005671.1_pt1 | contig 12130 bp, 16 predicted proteins | sample 2277091 | NCBI WGS metagenome assembly SDBS01 (sample SAMN10404972, study PRJNA504765) | marine sediment metagenome | isolation source: marine sediment core GS10_PC15, 163 cmbsf | place: Arctic Ocean: Southern Knipovich Ridge | collected 2010 | reverse complement strand
CTTCATCACTATTAAAAAAATAATGATTTGAATTATCATAAATTTTTTGTTTTAAACTCTTTTCAAATCCTCCCAGATGGGTTGGAGAAGAAATTATTGTTGTTTTGTTTTTGAATTGATAATACAAGCGATGGAAAGTAAATACACTGCTACTTGTCAACATCATCTTTGCCTCTTTGGTTATATAGAATAAACCATCTACAGTCAACTCTTCTCTCAAATCCATAAAGTTGCCCGTCAAGTTATTATCTTTTAACCCAATAACAATGGGAACAATATCATTATCATTGCAAAATTCTATTATTTTGTTATAGTGGTTTGTATCTTCTTTGTAACCTTTTTTCCTATAGTGGATTAACAAGTGTGGAGTAGCAAGCATTGTATTTATTTTAATCATCTCTGATATATGAGGTTTAAATTCCAAAGGAAATTCTTCATAACTTAATTGTTTGTATTCCTCTTTTTTCATATCCCATTCAAAATTGGCATCAACAACGCCGTCAATAAATATTGTATCTTTATTCAATTTACTTTTCATGAACTCTTTTGTTAAAGATGATTTCCAAAACATAAATTCATTTCTATCAAAGTTCTCATCTATTAATGGACCATAGATTCTTGCATTTTGTGATGGCCAAAGTAAATCATTGGCACTTGAACATAATCCTGGAACAAATATTATGTTCTTTATTCCCGCAGCATCTATCATCCTTAACATTGTTTTAGATTCAAACTTATATGAACCTGGATAAAGTGTATAAGCACTATCTAAATATAATGTTATATCATCCACAGTTAGGTTTTTTTCTTTCATAATTTGTGGGAGTATAGTTAGGAATGGATATACATCTCCATTTCCTCCTCTCATATAAACTACACATTTCATGCCCATGTATGTTTATCCCCCCATTTTTTTATGAATAATTTTCTATTTCTATCCTTGATTTCTGTTCTTCCTTTTTCTTTGTCTGGAACATAATCATGAAATCCAAAACACTTTCTATTAACAAAGATATCATATCCTTTCTTCTTCACTCTTTCATTGAAGTCCAAATCTTCAAATGTGATTGGATATAAGTTCTCATCAAAACCTCCAACTTCTTTCCATATTTCTTTTGTTGTGAACATCTGGGCGATTGCACATTCTGCTTTAATATAATCATTAGGTAATCCTGCTATTGCTTCATATCTTTCAACACTATTTCCTGTACAATTTGTACAACAACTACACAACCCTATATTTGGTCTATGTTCAAAGCAGTCAATCATACTTTTCAACCAGTTATCCATCATATAATAGTCAGAGTTGAAGAAGCAAATATAATGTCCAGATGCTTTTTCTGCACCATAATTGAACCCCTTTGAAGTTCCACAATTTTTGGTGAACATGCTATACTTAGCTATTTTATCAAGATTTTCAGATATGTATTTATGTATCCACATATCAGGATTGTTTCCAATCACAATGATTTCATATGGAGTTTCTTTTTGATGTGTATGTTTAAGGATTGTTTCAAACATTGTCTTAAACTTTTCTGGTTCTTTATATGCTAAAATTATTATTGATGTCTTTTTGTATTTCATTCTGTCATACCTTCAAATTTTTTTATAACAACTTTACTATCGTCATCTTCCATCCATGTATTTGTAGATTCCATTTCATCTTTATATTTTGTTGACTTTTCATATTGTGCTCTTTTTTCTGCCCTTAATTCTTTTGTATAATGTCCAAAGTGTTTTATAGGAATGGAAACCATATCTCCTGGAGTACAGTTATGTGGAATGGCACTCCCATGAATATCTTTCTCATCAAATTTAAAATGTGATAATGTTTTATAACATTTATGAACAAGACGAGCATGTTTATCTGTCCCATCATATTCTTTAACCATAATATAATGTTTATCATCATTTCTCATTTCAAATAAAGGAAATCCAATACTATTATCTCTTGTGTTTAATAATTCTAAGAAAAAATTATTCATATTTATTTCTGGTACATACTCATCAATATCTAAATTCCACACCCATTGACAATCTTCTTCTCTTGCCATCTCCAATATCTTTTGATAATCCCTACTTTGATTTCTTCCCATATCCTTTTGTATAAGATATTGTTTTACTAATTTATGATTCATAAGTTTTTCTTTAACTTCTTTATCTGCCCCATTATCTATAACAAAAATACTATGACACATTTTTTCAGCGCAAGAAACCCAACGATTTATGAATTCTTTGCCATTTTTTACAACAAGACCAATGGCTAAACGCATTTTTTCTTTCTCCCTCTTTTAAAATCATTTATATGTTCTATTACATGACAATTATAACAAAGAACTATAAGATTCTCTATTTTATTATTTTGTCTGTTTTTATCTTTATGATGAACCATTAATGCTCTCTTATCTTTTATTCCACAATTTGAACATATATAACCATATTTTTTATATGCTAATTTTCTATATAAAGTTATTCCATTTGTAATATGTGCTTTACTATTATTTTTTTTATGTATTAATGTGTGCTTTTTACCGATATGTGATACACTTCTTTTCTTTTTCTGTATTTTTGCCTCTTCAATCCCATAAATATCTTCATAAGTTTTTCCTATTAAAGCAAGTCTTCTTTTTTCTATAGTTTCTTTTGTTTGTTTATATCCTTTACGAGTTTTGCTTATTTTTTTAGATTTTATTTTACCCTTAGTTTCTTTCCATTTTTTAGAATTAACAGTTTTTTTAAGATTTTTAATTTGAGTTCTAATTCTTTCATCAGTCTCTTTTGTCAATCCTTTATTCCAAACTTTTTGTTTTATTGCTAATTTCATTTTGATTCACCACACCTTAAACAAAAAATAATTTTCATATCAGTTTTTATAGGTCTAATATATTTTTCTAACTTAAATTTTTTCCATTTGCAACCAAATATTTTACACATTAATTTTTTTGTCATTCTTTTCACCAATTAATATCTGTTCGTTAAATGCCCAATCTTCTGGTGCATCTTTAATCATAAAATATTTTGACAGTTTATCAATCCACCATTCCTTACTTTCTTTTATGATGTGTGTTGCATCTGCTTCAAGGTTAGGGTCTCCAATAAATGGTATTGAAAAAATATATTTCTCTCCTGCATCTTTAATATTATTTAATACTTTATCCAAATCTTCATATTTTATATGCTCTAAAATATCAACACATAATACTAAGTCAACCATACTTGTATTAAAATCTCTTTCTACAATATCACATTTATTAATAGACAAACTATCATAAGAATTATCTATTGCCCACTGACTAATATCCCAACCAGAATACCCACCTTCTTTTCTTAACACATCAAAAGCATATCCATAATGCCCAAAACCACATCCTAAATCTAAAATGTTTATAGCTTCGCCTTCAAATAATGTTAGCCAATTACCCATCATTATGAAATGGGTTGGTTCTAATCTTCTATTCATAAAATATAATTCATCCTTATCAACTCCAAAACTTTTTAAAATAATAGCAGGTAATTCTATTGGATTAAATTTAGATTTTGGATATTCTCCAAAGATATGATTATAATACCAATTTCTTAAATATAAAGGAGTGTGCATAGTTGATGTTTCTAAATGGTGTTCATATATTTTTTTGTAATGCCATAAGTTTGTTATATAAGATAAGTGCCAAATTGTTGTAGCTTTACAAATAAATCGTTCTGGTTGTTCTAAACCTTCACATTGTAATACAGGATGTTCTATTTCAGGATAATATAAACCATCTACAATTTTAAATAATCTATTCGGGACATAGTGTTCTGGAAGTGATGCATCTTCGTGTGATAAATCTTGAATTAAGTGTCTCATCTTGGGACTAATAGCAGGATATTTGTCTTCTAATATTTTACCATACTTATTAATCCAATCTTTTATTTTTGATAAATCTTCTACTACTTCATCAGCATCAAGAGCCAAACAAAACCATCCTTTATAATTCTTTTTAATATAATCCAAATAGAAGTTTCTTTGTTTACCATTCATTTGTTTGTCTTTATTATCATATTTATTTTCTATAAATTCTAATTTTTTAGTATTATCTTCTCTAAATTCTAATTCATCATTATGAAAATCTTGGACAACTTCTGCTGCCTTTTCTCCATTCATACCGTCACAATATACAATAGCATCAGCATCTTTAACAGATTCTAAACACATCTCTATAAACTTTTCTGAACCATCTGGTCCACCCATTATTACTACTACGAGTTTTTCCATTTTGTTAATACCTCCTCATAAAATATCCAAAAAACCATAAACACAAATCCACAACCAATTGCTATACTTAATGCTTCTACCATTTACATACATAAATTTTATTTAACTTTTTCTCCATTTTTCATAATCCTCCTGTGTTGTTAAGTGTGTAAATTCACTTGCGGTTCTATATGTTATAAATCCATCTTTAACTAAATCTTGTATAGAATTTCCTCTTACGTTATTAGATACTATAAACATTCCTACTGCTATTTCTATTTTTGGTTTTTCCATCCAATTTCCATGACTTACAACTCCATATGGAATTTCAAAGTTATGTGTTAATACTGTTACTCTTGGATTGTTTCTTTTATGAAAACAATACATTTCTTTTAAATCAAAACCTATCATTGTATCTCCAGTTGATAAAACATAATCTCCTTTTGGTTTATAATCTTTTAAATTTTTAATAGTTTTATATCCGAGATTATCAAATTCTTTTCTATCTCCTACTTTTAATGTTATATCATTAACTCCATTTTTATTTAACATTCCAACTATATGTTCTAATACTGTCTTTCCATTCTTTTCTAGTAAAGGTTTTGGAGTTTTAAGATTCATTCTCTTTCCTTGTCCTGCAACTAAAATTACTCCTTCCATTTTTGAAAAAACTCCTTAACCGATGGTTCAATTTTAATTTTTTTAATTTCAGATAAATTAAAATATTCTGCTTTTTGACCTTCATAAACTTTTATCTTTTCTTCTTTCATATCTGTTTCTCCATAGAAAAAATATAATTTCTGTTTTGTTTCTTTTTTTAAAAATTCAGATAAATATTTGATATTTTTTACTATAATATTTGTTTCTTCTTTCAATTCTCTTAACAATGCTTCCTTTGGAGTTTCATTTTCTTCTATTCCACCACCAAATAATGACCATGTATTTGGATATGGTATATTTATATTATCATCTCTTAATTGAAATAAATATTTATCTTTATTCTTTATAATTATTAAAACAACTTCTTTATATAATTTTATTCTTTCCATTCTTCCTCCGCTCTATTTCTTACTTCTTCAATTTGTTTTCTATTCATATTTTTTGTTACATGAAATGCCTTTGCAGGTTCTTTTCCTGCCTCTAAATATTTTGTATAATCCCTATCAACTATTTGTATTCCATAATCTCTTGGATTATTCCATATTGGTGTTCCTGGAAATGGTGTCATAATATAAAAATCTGCTGAAGTTAATCCTTCACTCTTTAATAGTTTAGAAAATGATATTGTTTTTTGTGCATCTTCTTTTGTTTCATTAGGAAGCCCAAACATAAAAAATCCTTTTGATTTTATTCCATGATTATGGAGTAATTGAATAGCATTATAATTATCAGTAGGTGTCATATGTTTATTAACATCTTTTAATCTATCAGCACTACCACTTTCAATTCCTAAACTTACCCAACTACAACCACTATCAGCTAATTCTTTTACTAATTCTTCATCCAAACTTTTTGCTCTTGTAGTAATTCTATAATTTATATCTTCAATTCCTATTTTATAAATTAAATCTAATGTTCTTTCTCTATTCATTGTGAAAGCATCATCATAAAAATATAAGTTTCTAAATCCTAATTCTTTTAATTCTTTAATCTCACTAATAACTGTTTCATCTGAATTGTATCTCATCTTCCTATTCATATTTCCACAAAAAATACAACCCATTGGACAACCTCTACTAGACATTAATGTAGTTGCTGGTCTTCCATCTTGTTTAAAATTATAATTATCCATATCAATCAAATCTCGTGCAGGATAAGGTATTTGTTCTATATCTAATTTATCACCTATAACTATTCCATCTACATCATTTTCAACAATGTGAGGTAATGCCAATTCTCCTTCGCCTCTAATAACTGTATCAAAAAAACTATTAAGTGTACCTGGCATAGAAGTAGCGTGATAACCGCCTGCTATTGTTTTACACTTTCCATTCAACATTTGTGCGAGTTCTATACTTTCTTTATATAGTGGTGATGTATAAACACTCACACCTGCATATTCTGGAGGGTTATTATTAACTTCATTCATTAAATCTTGTTTTGAATAATGGTCCATATCTCTAACTCTCACATCATGTCCTCTATTTCTCATAACTGCCCCTAAATATAATAGTCCTAATGGAGGTCTATCACCCGCATTATTTAATATTCTTTCACTACTTGGATTTATTAACATTACATCACTCATCTTTCTTTTCTCTTTTATTAACAGGGTCTTTATTCCAATAAAACATATCTCTTCTTAACTTTGCCATTCTACCATCTGTATGTGTAAAGACAATTCCTTCAACAAATCCTAAATTTTTTTCTCCGTCTGCAGATTCATATTTTTCCATCCCATTAATCATAGTATAATATAAAGGCATTAAATCATCCTTAAACCAATCAGATATTGTTTTAAAATCTTTAGGATATTTCCCCCAACTCTTATATCTTAAATGTTTCTGACAAAATACTGAGAATGGTATCCACAAATGTTCATCTAATTTATAAGGATTACCATTTACTTTAGGTCCAATTAGTTCTCCAAAGTGCTGTCCATCTCCTAAAAATTCTAAGTATCCTCTAACCTTTGAATTAATTATTCCTTTTATAATCCACTCTTTCCCCTTATTAATAAATGGTATTCGTTCTGTTCTATTATAAACCTGAGTTACTGTTCCTTCTTCAATTATGATACTAACATTAGTCCCGTGAAGTTTCTCAATAGCCATAACATCCTCGTCTTCAAAAACCCACTCATATCCTTCTGCAATTTCATCTGTTAATATATAATTATCATCTTTCATAATCCTTACAAAAGGGCTTTGCAATTTTGGCATATCATTTATTTTCATTTTAAATCTTCCTCATTTATATTAAAGGTATGTTTAATAAATTCTTGAACATTAATTTTAGGATTCAAAACTTTATACCATTCAATTGATTCCAATCTTAAATGTAATATAAAATCTCTAATAGCTTTATTATTTTTTCTTGCAAGTGTATGACTATATACTTTATTATTATGAACAAAAAATTCATATTGTAAATCCTTTAATGTTTTTAAATTATACATCTACCATCTCCTGAATAAGTTTATTCCATTGTTTATTTACTACTTCCCAATCATAATATTTAAGGACTTTTTCTCTACCATTCTTACCCATTTCTTCTCTCATCTTTGGATTATCAAACATCATTTTGAATGCCTCAGCACATTTAGGTATGTTCATAATAGCCCTATCTACATTCCAACTTCCTAATAATTCTGTATCTATTGGAACTGGAAGACCGCATTTGCCATTTTCTACTAATAATTCTTTAGTTGTGGTATAATCAGTTACTACGCAAGGAATTTCACAAGCCATAGCTTCTATTATCGGGACTCCAAATCCTTCTCCAGATGTTGATAGTGTAAAGACATCCATGGCATTATAAATTTCATACATCTTTTTATAATCAAAACCTTTAAAGAAACTCATACCTGAAAATATAACTCTATTCTGTATTCCCAATTTGTTTATAAGATGTATACTATTAAATACTGCTGCTTGGTCATTGGGGTCAGAGTGACAAAATAATACTGCTTCTGGACAAGTTTTTGCAAATACTGCAAATGCTTTAAACATTCTATCAGACATTTTTCTTCCTTGGTTCCTATAAACACTACCAATAACAAACTTACCTTGAAGTCCAAATTTGGCTTTTATTTTTTCTTTTTCTTCTTTACTTACTGGAAAATAAATTTTTGTATCAACTGCGTGTGGTATGTATTTTGATTGGATATTATGAACCTCTTGAACTTGTTGTTGTCCAAATTTAGACATTGCTATTGGAACATGACATTTTTGTAATATATTTTCACATCCAATAGGTAGGTTTCCTCCACCATCAGAAGGAAAGTAGAATAATGTTTTGGCAGGTGCAAAGTCTTGATTTAAATAATTACTTTGATAAGCCATAAATGTATCAAGTAAAATTGCAAATACATCTGGTTTTAATTCTCTAATTTTTGGAACTAATAAATCTTCAGAATATGGTTTCATACCAGTACCCATAATTGTAAATTTAAACTCACGACCATCTAATAGTTTAGTTCCAGGTGGTAGAGGTTGACCAATATAATTATGACATTGATAAAATACTTCGTGTCCTGCATCAACTAGTCCATTACATATGTTTGTGGATATTGTTGAATATCCAGTACAAGTCATTGGTGAATCACTCAACCAATAAATACGTGCCACCTTCATTTACCTCCTGATTTTTTCTTACTTCTTTAGCATAAGTCCTACATCCACTTTCAAGGATTATAGCATTACCACTTACATGTATAATTAATTTACAATCTAAAAACGGATTTGCTATATTTTTTGGTATGGTTATACCATAACTATAAATTATACCTTCTTTACTTGTAGTCCATCCTCTTATCTTATGTTGAAATGAAGCATTTCTTCTTGCGTTCCATAATCTTTCATCACTCATTAAAATCACCTTTTTATAATATATATTATAATAAAACAGGGTTTATAAACCTTTTGGTTTTGGATTATTGTTATTTTTATTATTATATAATGACACATTCAAGACAAAAGCTTTAAATAGCATCTTTTTGTTATTGTATTATGGAATTTAAAAATTTAATATGTGAAGATTGTAAAGAAGAAGAAGGAATTGCTAAAATTAAAAATAAATGGATTTGTGTAAATTGTTGGAATAAAGTTAAACAAACCAAAACTGAAAGGAGGTTAAAAACTAAGATGACAAAAGAAAAAACAAAAAATAAATCAAATACTATGAGTTCTATTGTTTGTTCTGTATGTAAGGAAAAAAAAGGAGTAAGACCAGAGATATACAAACAAAGAATCAAGAAATTTGGTTCAGAAGAAAAACTTCTAAAAGAATATGTTTGTAGAGATTGTAGAAAAAAGAACAAGTAATTCTTATTTAAATTATTTTTTTATTTTTATTTATATATCATATCATTATAAAATTTACACTTTTCTGGACAAAATCCATCCTCTTTTATTTTTTGACAAGAAGGAAATAGTAAGTCATTTCTCCTAAATAAGTATTGAAGTTGATTTTCTTCCTTAATACAATGCCTTAATTTTGCTGGAGATAAACACTCTTTAAGTTTTTTAAATATTTCTTCTTTAGAAAATCCCAACTCTTTAAAATAAAGAATTATAAGATACCTACCCTTCCAACCACAATTTTTTTTATCTAATAATTTTTGGATGCAGGGAGATATATTTTCTGTTTTTGTATTCATAACTTCAATAGAAAATTTACTATTACTTATATCAAACCAATCACTTTCAGTTTCTTTATCCCACTCAGAAATATCAAATAAACTCTTGTTCATAATTATATCTTTGATAAAATTCTGTTTCTCTGCTAACTTTTTAATATAAACATCTCCTTTTGAGAAATAGTATCTTGATAGGGGTATACAAAATAGTTTGGCTTTTATATTGTATGTGTTTGGAATTCGTGCAAGTTGTGCTACATTTCCTATAACTTGCTTGTCAACAGATAAATTTAATTTGTTTATAAAATATTCCTGTCCACCTCTAATTGCTTCTTTTTTGTTAGTAATATCTTTTTGTTTTATAAATATATAAAGGTGATAACCTCGTCCTGAAAATATTATTGTATGTTTTATATTATTTTTATCACAATCAGTGTGAAGTTTATTACATTCTTTCCAAGCATCACAACTTTTAAAATCAAAGTCAAAGAATAATTTGTCTACTATTGCTGAATTGTAATCTGGTTTATAATATGGCTCATACATATATGTTTTAAAACTATAAATTGAAGTGTAGATTGCTTTCTTCTTACCATTGTGTATGTTAATATATTTAAGATAGTCTTGTTTATTATCAACAACTTTTCTAGGAGGTCCTATTTCACGTGGGAATTGATTAAATAGCATTTTTATTTTTAAATCCTATATGCATAGCTCCTTGTTTTCCGTCTTCAGATTGACACTTTGTTATTGTGCTTCCGCAAACAGGACAGTATGTTGCTTCTCTTCTAACCTTTATAGCGAACCATGTTGATGTTGGCCATTCCTTGCTTTTCCATTTGTGTCCATTCTCACATTCATAATTTAATATCATTTCCACTCCTCACAAATATCATTGAAGTCACACCACTTACAAAGTATTCCAGATTTGCAAGGATAATTTCCACTATCCATACCTTCTCTTGCCCTTTCAACTTTTTTATACATTGCTTTTATACTCCTCTCACTTACTTTCTCAAAAAATAATTTGTCAGCATCTACAAAATATATTCCCCAATACATAACCTTACCATCAATCTTTTTACTTTTCTCTAATAATTCTTTATACATAGCCAATTCAAATCTGTATTCGTGTAAATAGTCTGGTCTGTATTTTCCAGTTTTCCAATCTATAATTATTAGTCCATCATCTTCTGGGTTTATATAAACCGCATCTATGAATCCTCTTAATTTTTGAGTTTTGTCTTGAACAGCAAGTTCTTGTGCTACTGGAAGAAAATATTTCATATCAAACTTTCCTGTTTTATCTTTACAATCATGTATTCTTTTTTGTTCAAAATTTAAAAACTTTTGTAGTTCTGGACTTACTTTCTTTTTAATATTAAAATTTTTATCCACTTCAATATCTTTATAAAAATTCTCAATTTGTTCATGGACTTGACTTCCACGATACATGGCTCCAGAAGGTTTCTGTTTTATACCATCTATGTATTTTAGTTTCCATCTATATGGACATTGCATAAATAAATTTATTTGACTCTTACTTAACCATCTCATTTTAAAACTCCATTAAAGATTTATTTTCTCCTAAAATTTCATCTATATTCCAATCAACTAATTCAAATATTCTCTCCAACTTTTTATAAACACCCTTTTCTAACATCTTATCAATATCAATAGTTATACCTTTTGGAATCTCGTGTCCATTATGAAAACACAATTCATAAGTTTGTGGTAATCTTGGAGGCATTTGTTTTATATAAAGTAATCTTGCTTTATCTCCTGCTTCAAATTTTAGTTTTAAATAGTTTTGGCTGTAAATACATCCTCTAATCCAAGGCGAAGTGGTTGTATATTTGTGAGGTTCGTTTGATAACCCCCGTGGAATTGCTATATCTTCATAACTATATTTATTGTCTTTAAACTTTTTAATTTCATTCTGTATAAAAGTTTTTATCTTCTCCTTATCAACCTCGCTCATAATCATTTCTAATATTTCTTTTTGTAACTTTCTTATAAATTTAGAGTTGTCAGTTCTTACGGTTTCCAAACCTTTAACTTCAAATACTCCGTTATCCAAAATTCCAGCATAATGTTTTTTGGAACTCAATATTAATGACTTATAAATCTTCTCATATTCAATATCAAATATATGTTCTTTTATTCCAAACTGCTCACAAAATTCATTATAGTATTTATTAATCTTTTTTACTAATTCGGCTGGGTTTGTTTTTTCGTCTATTATTAAAAATAAACCATCTGTATCTCCATAAATTACTTTATAATTCCACTCTTCTAACTTTTTTATAGTAGCCATTAATATTTTTCTACCAATATAAGTAATACCTCCTCCTATTGGATAACAATATATTCTTGATTTTGGGAAGTCGGTTTGACCAAAAATTGCATTCATAATAACCTTTATACAATATTGTTGTCTATCATATACTTTTTTCATTTGTTCATCCTTCTCATTATCTCTTAACTTCTTTTTCTCATCTCGTAATTTCCATAACTTTTTTATAAGTATTGGTAAAATACCTTCTGGTTTTGAATTAAATTTAGTACCGTTACCAACATTTATATCTCCATTCTTA
>SDBS01005670.1_pt1 | contig 12130 bp, 10 predicted proteins | sample 2277091 | NCBI WGS metagenome assembly SDBS01 (sample SAMN10404972, study PRJNA504765) | marine sediment metagenome | isolation source: marine sediment core GS10_PC15, 163 cmbsf | place: Arctic Ocean: Southern Knipovich Ridge | collected 2010 | reverse complement strand
CCGCTGCGCCTACCATCTACCCGTGAAACTCGACTCGTGAATTATCCAGGCTAATTAGCATCCAAAAATCATCCCCTCTATCACTACCGGCCGGGATCGGCCCTATTTTGATTCGAGCTGCTCTATAAATGCTTCGATGTTGGTTTTGGCCTGCTCTTCAGAGTAGCAGCGCAGGTCATTGAGGTCTCCATTAATAGTCAAGGTTGGAATCCCCAGTGTCTTTTCCAGCCGCTCGGGCATTCCATAACGGTTGTTTGAATTATTGGGACAGGTTTTAGCATCATGGAAAAGAATGCCGTCGATTTTGTAGAGATCGACCATCCCTTTGATGTATTGTTCTTTATAATTTTCGTCCCGTACGATAAAGATCTGTGTGTAGGCTTGGGCCATACTCAAAAATGGATCACGGGAATCAAAATCGTCGAAGATCCAACTGTTACAGTATGTCGACGCAATGACACCCGCCTTAAGTTCGATGAAGAATTCCGCCATCGATCTTAGTTTTCCCCAAATGGGCATGCCTTCCCAATAGAGACGGAATTTCTCTCCTTCAACCGCACCATCTTTGTTGGCGGCCCTTTCTTCAAGTTCTTTGAGGAGGACATTGTAGTACTCGATCGCCTCCGATGAACCACGCAGCACTACGGCGGGCCCCATATGAATCGAGGCATCAAAGAAGCTTAAGGGGGCGGGAACCGCTTCATTTGTTTTTAAAACTTTTTTCCAAAGCACCGTACATTGTTTGGACAAATCCATGATGTGCCGGAACTTATCGATGTCAAATTTTTTCCCGGAGATCTCTTCTAATCGCGGGATCAGATCTTTGATCTGGTGGACGATACCGTCTATATGTTCCTTCTGAATTTCACCAAGGTTACGGTAGGATATGATACCCATAGTCGGCACATTCAACTCTCTGGAATACCACATAAACCAGTCCTGGACATCGCGGCACTGGTTGGTGTTGTAGACGAGAACATCAGGTTTGGGGATACCATCGATCCCTTCATAAGCCCGTGTCAAGGGTGTTTCTTTTTTGATGTAAGCTCCGACATCGCTGGTCAGGTAGGAGCAGATATCGGGAGAATAGCCGATGGCGTTGGCTATTGGGATATAATCGCCGGCCTTCCGCGTCGAACCGAGCACGGCACCATGATTCTCAGGATAATGAACGGCAAAATCAAAGCTGAGAAGAAGTTCGGCAGGACCGACACTGGTGCACCAGGCGACTTTGGATGTTTCATCTTTAGACGCTCTATCCAGGGAATAGAAGTAGTCTGCCATAATCTTTCTCATAAAACCAGTGGATTGGATTCTTTTGATTAAAGCTTTTTTTTCTTCTCCCATGGTATCTCCTCATAAGGGAAGAAGGCTCCCTGTTTTTTCCTTTGAGAAATTATCAAAGTATCAGCATTCCTCACCAAAAGTCAAGAATTGAACAAGAATTGGGGCCTGGCTTTGATTATGTGAATTATTCAACTCAATTTTTACTGATTAAGCTTGAATAATTCACATAATCAAAGCCAGGCCCCAATTCTTGCAAAATGGGTTGGTTGTGATAATATTAGTAGTTCATTCTATTTGAAATATTGGAGGAATAATGACTCGACCTACAATTGTGACCATGCCGGGAGATGGGATCGGAAAAGTCGTCCTCCCTGAAGCACTCAAAGTCCTCGACCGTGTAGGCTATGAGGCCAACCTTGTCCCCGCAGACATCGGCTGGGAATTCTGGTGTACAGAAGGCAATCCCCTTCCCCAGCGAACGATCGATCTCCTTAAAGAGCACCGCATCGGCCTTTTTGGCGCCATCACATCCAAACCCAAAGATCAAGCCCTGGAAGAACTTGCCCCGGAGCTTCAAGACCAAGGATTTGTCTACTACAGCCCGATAGTTGGGCTCCGCCAGCATTTTAATCTGGATATATGCATCCGGCCCTGCCAGTCTTTCAAGGGGAATCCGCTCAACTATATCCGCCGGGCAAACGGCGGTGTCCTTGAGCCAAATATCGATGTTGTTATCTTCCGCCAGAATACCGAAGGCCTTTACAGCGGAGTCGAATGGACGAATCCACCGGATGACGTGCGGGCGGCATTCGAGACTCACAAAAAGATGGCGTCCTTTGCAGATGTGCCCAGCAAAGATCTGGCCATCTCTACCCGGATATTCAGCCGTAAAGCCTGCCGCCGTATCATTCATGAGGCCTTCAAGTTCGCAAAGAAATTTGGCTACAAGAGTGTCACAATCTGTGAGAAACCCAATGTGATCCGGGAAACGTCAGGAATGATGAGGGAAGAAGCTCAAAAAATCGCCGCCGATTTTCCTGATATCGCTCTCTGGGAGACAAATATAGATGCTCAGATGATGTGGTTGAACAAAAATCCTGAGGATTACGGAGTGATCGTATCAGGAAACATGTTTGGCGATATCGTCAGCGATGCCTTCGCCGGTCTGGTTGGAGGATTGGGCTTTGCCAACAGTGCTAACATCGGAGAAACGTGTGCCGTTTTTGAACCCACTCATGGCTCCGCTCCAAAATACGAACATCTCGATCCCCCGATCGTCAATCCCATCGCCATGCTCCTCAGTGCCTGCCTGATGCTGGAACATCTAGATGAAATCGAAAAAGCCCGGAGAATCCGAAACGCCATCATGGCTGTTATCGCCGAGGGAAAAGTGAAATGTTATGATATGATGAAGCTTGTCGGAGGACCTGATGTACTTGCGAAAGGAGCGGCCACAACACAGGAAATGACCGACGCCGTCATCGCAAAACTTTGAAATTCACGGGGGAGAATAACCATGAGAGAGAAAATAAAAGAGTTATTTCAAAGACAGCTTGAACAGATAAAAGACTTTTCCCTTCGTGAGAGTGTCATCGATATCTGGGTGACGGCTGCCGAAAAAGGCGGTTGGGCACCTCAAGATTTGGAAGATATTCCCTTCACTCTTCTTACAGAAACTCTCGGTATCAATCTCTGTGAACACACAATCGCCGTCACAGAGGGCGCCTTAGGGCTGGCTCAAGCTATTTTGAAGACATACCGCACCATGCCCTTTGACATCAATATGGATTGGCTCATCGCCGGAGGACTCCTTCATGACGTCGGAAAGCTCCTGGAAATCTGTATGAATCCACAGGGAAAATACCAGAAAAGCCATCAGGGACAATGTGCCCGGCACCCTATCTCAGGCGCCATCCTGGCTGCCCAGGTCGGTCTGCCGGATGAAATCATCAACATCATAGCCTGTCATGCCAAGGAAGGGGAAGGACGGCCAAAACGTATCGAGACGGTCCTCATCCATCAAGCGGATTTTGCCGTCTTCGATCCAATGGTTATGATCGAGAATGGGCATCTCATCACATAAATCAACACGGGACCAGAAAAATGGGACAGACGATAATAGAAAAAATCATTTCCAATCACTGTGGGCAGACTGTAAACCCTGGAGACATCGTGGATATGGCTGTCGACACACGGATCGCCCGTGACTTCGGCGGTGCCAACGTCGTGTCGAACCTCAAAGAATCCGGACTGGGTATCGAAAACCCGGCAAAGACCTTTTTCACATTCGACTGCAATCCGGGTGGATCTTCTCAAAAATATGCCGTCAACCAGCAGATATGCCGTCTCTTCGCAAGAGAAAACGGCATAAAAATCTACGATATCGACGCAGGCATTGGCACCCACATTGCCATCGATGAAGGCCTGGTTAATCCCGGGGAAACCCTTATTTCGACCGACTCGCATGCCAATCTGGTGGGCGCCATCGGTGCATTTGGCCAGGGCATGGGGGATGTAGACATCGCTTTTGCTTTCGCAAAGGGGAAAGTCTGGTTCAAAGTCCCTCCTACGGTAAAAATTATCCTCAAGGGCCATCCTTCAGAACAAGCCCACCCGAAGGACATAGTCCTCTTTCTTCTTAAGACTTTAGGGCCAAACGGCCTCCTGGGGTATGCGGCAGAACTCACCGGCAACTATGTCGATTCTCTTGGGCTTTCCGGCCGGATCACCATCGCCTCAATGACCACGGAAATGGGCGGAATCTGCAGTTTTTTCCCGCCAAATCAAGACATTATCGACCGATGCAAACTGGCCAGTCAACGGTCTTTCAATCCAGTCTATGCAGACAAGGATGCCGATTATGTTAAAACGAAAGAAATTGCAATCGAGGGCATCCCTCCTTTCATTTCTCTCCCCGGGCATCCCGAAAACGCCGTCCCTGTCCGTGACGTCAAAGGACAGAAAATCGACTCTGCGTTTATAGGAAGCTGCACGGATGGACGGTATGAAGACCTCCGCCGGGCCGCCGATATCCTCCGCAACAAAAAAGTGGCACCGGGTGTTGTTTTAAAAATCGTCCCGGCGACCGACCGTATCTGGCGAAGGGCTCTGGATGAAGGTCAAATCTCCGTGTTCAAGAATGCGGGTGCACTCGTCGGCAATGCCGGATGTGCGGGATGTGCGGAAGGACAGATCGGGCAGAACGGACATGGAGAAGTCACCATCAGCACTGGAAACCGAAATTTCACAGGAAAACAAGGGCAAGGAGATGTGTATCTCGCATCCCCCGCCACGGCCGCTGCCTCTGCCATAGCCGGTTTTATCACCACTCCTGACGATATTCCCGAAAAGCCGTCTGTCTTTCTAGTCCACTCAGCAATCCAAGAGAAGATACCTGATATAAGTCATACTCCCACTATAAAGCCAACACTCATCAAAGGAAGAGTCTGGATTGTCCATCAAGACAATATCGATACGGATATGATCTACCACAACAGACATTTGACCGTGACCGATATCAGGATCATGGGGCAGTACACATTTGGCAACCTTGAAGACTGGGAAGATTTTCCTCAAAAAGTCCAATCCGGCGATATTGTTGTCATTTCAGGAAAAAATTTTGGCTGCGGCTCGAGCCGCCAGCAGGCAGTTGACTGTTTCAAATCACTAGGAGTCAGCCTCATTATCGCAAAATCCTTTGGCGCGATCTACGAACGAAACGCTATAAATTCCGGATTCCCGATTTTGACTATTTCGGATATCGACAAGCTGGGACTTAAGAACGGGGACAAAATCGACGTGGATCTATCCACGGGCAAGACAATAAATCTCTCAACTCGAGAAAAGATTTCAGGTTCTCCGTTTTCTCAAATCCAGTTAGAGATCTACCAGAGAGAGGGGCTGCTTAAGAAGAATAAGAAAGGATTCAAGGGGTCAAGGGATCTAGGGTTCAAGGGTTCGAGTGAAATGATTAAGAACAAAAAATATTAAATAACGAGGTCAAGCCATGGCAAAAATCACTTCAGCCGGCAGAAAAAACACCTCTTCGGACTGCTGGATCCGCTTGGACGTCCGAAAATCCGGAGGCATACAAGTCGAACAGCAGAGCAAAGTCCAATCCATGTACGGGCGCTCCATCAGCCAGACCATCAGCCGCATGCTTGAATTTTATGATATCCAAAATGCCCATCTGACCATCCAGGACAGCGGCGCCCTGCCCTTTGTACTTCGTGCCAGAATCGAAGCGGCTATCAAATCTTGCTTCCCGGACAAACATGAAGACTATCTTTCTCCCATTCATCCCAACCATGCGTACTCTGTTGACAAATCCAGACTTCGGCGAAGCCGGCTCTATGTACCTGGAGACCAGGCCAAACTCATCATCAATGCCGGACTCTTTAAACCCGACGGCATTATTCTGGATCTCGAAGATGCAATCGCCCCAAGTGAAAAACAATCGGCACGATTTCTCGTACGCAATGCCCTGCGCGAAGTGGATTTTTTAGGAGCAGAGCGGATGGTCCGCATCAATCAGCTTCCCATGGGCCTTGAAGACCTTGACTTTATCGTCCCGCATGGCGTGCATACGGTTCTCGTCCCCAAATGCGAGCACGCCGAAACTGTCCAGGAGGTGGAAGCCAGGATCCAGGAGCTCCAGATAAAGCACAAAACCAAAGCTCCCGTGTTTCTTTTGCCTATCATCGAAAGTGCTCTCGGCATAATCAATGCCTACAAGATCGCCATGGCCTCCACCAATATCGTAGCATTGACCATCGGGCTCGAAGATTATACAGCCGACATCTGTGCGGAACGCACACTGGAAGGAAAGGAAAGTTTCTTTGCCCGGTGTCAAATCGTAACCGCTGCCAGAGCTGCAGACATTCAGCCTATCGACAGCGTGTTCTCCGACGTCGGCAATGATGATGGTTTAAAAGCCAGCATCGCCGAGGCCAAATCTTTAGGATTTGATGGAAAAGGATGCATCCATCCCAACCAGATTCCTATTGTCCACGCCGGATTTGCGCCCTCGGAAAAGGAAATCGCCAAAGCCAAAAAAATCAGCCTTGCCATGAAGGGTGCTCAGGAAAAAGGCATAGGTGTCGTCTCGTTAGGCACAAAAATGATCGACCCTCCTGTGGTCAAACGTGCCGAGAGAGTCTTGACGCTGGCTATCCAGAACCAGCAGATCCCAGCCAATTGGATCAAGGAGGAGGATAGTGATGAAGGGACAGACTAACGCCGCCGGGCGCTGGATACCGGATACAATTAACGGGAAATCCGCCATCCCCTATAAGGGAGTGGGCAAACACTATCCAACCGGCACTAAAGCCGCTCCACCCATCTCCACATGCAGCGACTTTCCCAGAGACGGGAACAAGGTAGTCCCCAGCCTGCAGGAAGCCTTCAAGAAAGCAGGACTTCGCAGTGGGATGACCATCTCCACCCATCATCATTTCCGCAATGGTGACAAGGTGGCCAACCGAATCTTTGATACTGCCGCCAAGATGGGGATTAAAAACACGCGGTGGTTCCCCAGCGCCGCATTCCCCTGCCAGGCGCCCATCATCAAACACCTGGAATCCGGAGTTATCCATCATATTGAGGGCAGTATCAACGGGCCCCTCGGAGACTACTGCTCCCATGGGAAAATGAAGGGAACGGGCGTCCTCAGGTCCCACGGCGGACGGTACAGAAGTGTACAGGATGGAGACGTCCACATCGATATTGCTGTCATCGCAGCCCCCACCGCCGATCCCTTTGGAAACGCTAACGGGCTCCATGGATCTTCGTCCTGCGGACTTTTGGGCTTTGCCCTGGCTGATTCACAGTATGCAGACAAAGTCATTGTCGTGACCGACAACCTTGTTCCTTTTCCCTGCATCCCGTGGCAGATACACGGCAATCTTGTCGACTTTGTGGTCACCATGGACGACATCGGTGATCCGGAGAAGATCATCTCCGGCACCACACGGATAACTCGGAGTCCCTCACGGCTCCTAATTGCCGAATACACTGCCCGCTTTGTCAAAGAATCCGGAATCATGAAGGACGGTTTTTCTTTTCAAGCCGGAGCCGGAGGCACTGCCCTAGCTTTTGTTTTGTACTTGAAAGAATTTATGAAGGACGCAGGGATCAAAGCCCGTTTTGTCCGCGGCGGCAGCACGGAATACCTAGTCGGGCTTCTTGAAGAAGGGCAGACGGACTACATCCTTGACGGACAGACTTTTGACTTGGATGGAATACGTTCCATGAGGGACAATCCGCATCATGTCGATACCAGTCCATTCACCAGCTACAACTATCACGGCAAAGGAAATTTCGCCAGCATGCTGGATGCCGTTGTCCTGGGAGCTACGGAAATAGATGTCCAATTTAACGCCAACGTCGTAACACATTCCGACGGCCGGCTCCTGCACGGGATAGGCGGCTGGCAGGACTGTCTCTTTTCAAAATGCACCATTCTGGCGGTTCCTTCCTTTAGAGATAGACTCCCCGTCATTCTTGATAGAGTCACGACACTCTGCGGACCCGGGGAATTGATCGATGTCGTAGTGACAGAACGGGGCATTGCCATCAATCCTTTGAGGAAAGACCTGATTAAGGCCGTCAAAAAATCAGATCTTCCCATAAGGCCGATAGAAGATATCAAGACCGAAGTGGAACAAATCTGCGGCGGCCCTCCGGATCCCCCAAAGATCGACAAAAGAAAAACTGTAGCAGCCATCCAGTGGGTGGACGGCACGTTTATCGACATGGTTCACAAGGTGCTTTAATGGCCCAGACGCTCATCGAAAAGATCATTGCCAGGGCAGCCGGCCGCGCACAAATCCAAAAAGGAGAGATCGTTTTTGTCTCCCCTCACACAATTCTTTCTCATGACAACTCCGCCGCCATTTCAAAAATTTTCAAACAAATTGATGCGCCGGCGGTCTGGGATCCAGAGCGTATTTTCATAGCCCTAGATCATGCCGTGCCTCCTCCCGATGAAAGGAAGGCCCTCAATCACAAGATCATTCGAGAGTTTGTCCAGGAACACAATATAGTGCATTTTTATGACAGTGGTACTGGGATATGCCATCAAGTCCTCCCGGAAAATGGGCATGTTCTTCCGGGAACGATTATTTTCGGTTCTGACTCCCACACCACCACACACGGCGCCTTCGGTGCAGCCGGAATTCCCATCGGCCGGACGGAAACAGCCAGCATCTGGGCTATCGGGCAAACGTGGCTTAAGGTTCCGGAAACCATAAAAATTATCCTCACAGGTCATCTCCAGAAGGGGGTCTATGCCAAAGATGTCATCCTCTTCGTAATTGGACAGATCGGAGCGTCAGGAGCCAATTATAAGTCCGTGGAATTTTCCGGAGATACAGTCAGCCGCATGTCCATCAGCGAACGCATGACACTGTGCAACTTGTCAGCCGAGATGGGAGCCAAAGCCGGCATGGTGGCTTTTGATGAGACGACACGGGATTGGCTGGACAATCGTGTCCAGGAAGACTATAAGCCTCTCTCTGCAGACGACAATGCGGAATATGAAAAAACATATGAATACAATCTGGAAGAACTCGGCCCTCAGGTGGCCTGCCCCCACGAGGTGGACAATGTTCGCTCTGTCAAAGATCTCCCGCACACAAACATCGATGTGGCCTTTCTGGGAACCTGCACAAACGGCCGGCTGGATGATCTAAAGATCGCCGCCGAAATCATGGAGGGAAAGAGTGTGGCTCCTGGTGTCAGATTTCTTGTCTATCCCGCCTCAAAAAAAGTCCTTCAGGACGCACTGCACCTGGGATATATAGAAAAATTGGTCATGGCCGGCGCACAGCTGGCCATCCCGTCATGCGGTCCCTGCCTGGGAGCCTATGGAGGGATCCTTGCTCCTGAAGAAAACTGCATCAGCACGGCCAACAGGAACTTTAAAGGCCGGATGGGCTGCAAGCAGGACACAGGAATCTATCTCGCAAGTCCTGCCACAGTGGCTCACTCAGCCCTGGCTGGACACATCACCAGCGGAGCACGGAGATGAAACTCGAAGGCAGAGTTTGGATCTTCAAGGACAACGACATCAACACGGATCTTATCTATCCGGGGAAATACACATATGATCCCCTCTCACCCAAAGAACAGGCCGCGCATACCATGGAAAATTACGATCCCGGTTTCTCTCAAGAAATCAAAAAACATGATATCATAGTGACGGGAAAAAATTTCGGATGTGGATCGTCGAGAGAACAGGCCGTCACATGCCTGAAATCCGCGGGAATCGACGCCATCATCGCCTCCTCTTTTGCCCGGCTGTTTTACCGGAATGCCATCAATTCCGCCTTTGCTGTAGTGGAGTGCCCACGGATGGTCGAATCTCTCTTTGAAAAAGTCGAAAAAGCCGGCAGCACTCTCACAGGTTTCCTAGTATCCATCGACCTTTCTTTAGGCAAAATCTTTTCAGAATCCAGAGAATTTTCCTTTCCTTCGTGGGATGATTTGGCTATGCAGATATTCACGGCCGGAGGACTTGTGGAGTTCACCAAGCAGGAACTCAGAGGACGGAAAAGCTGAGAGTCTGGGTGGCAACCTTTTTTGTCAATTCATCGGTCACTCTGATGACCAGAACATAATCCCCGGCCGCAGGAAGTGCAGAGATAGGAATACGCGTCCCTTCCGGAAGAACCGATCCCGTACCCACTTTTTGCTGCCGTTTTTGAGGATTCAGCGGGAATTTTTGTTCTCCATATTGAAGCTCTAACTCTATCGCCAAAGAGCACTCTTCTTTTTCGTCTAAAGCCATGTTGTAGATGTAATAGAAAATGTTGAGGAAGTCATCTTTGCCATAATCCTGTAGGTATCGAGGAGTGAGAGAATATGCACCGACTGTGAAAATATCATGCTCTTCGCTTGTTTCCCGTTTAATCCTTTCCTGGACCTTAGTGGATGCCAGGATTGAGGACAAGGCGAGAGATTGGCCCCAGAAATCGGGGACGGTGATTTTTTCTGTTTTTATAGAATAGAACTGTTTATCCAGAGTATAGAACCCGGAATAGAGAGTATAGTCTCCAGCCGGGACAGGAAATCCTAAGTGTGATACAAAAAAATCTTGTTCTGAGACAAGAGGTTTCTCCCTCCGGAAGGAAAAAGAAAATGTCTCCGATTCAATCTTTCCAAAAAAAATGACGTTTTTATCAGTATCCATATCTTCCTTAGGAGAAATTTTGTACTGAAACGTCAAATAGCTGCTGGAATTTTCTGCTTTTATAAACAGGGCCTTCTTTTCAAAGGGAATCAAAGACATATCCAAACCATAAATTTGAACTTTTTCTAAAAGTTCCATCTCAAAAGAGGTAGGCTCAAAAGTTGAGATCCCTGTATATTCGGGCCGTTCTTTTAAGTCGGGATATAGCAAAATTGTTTCAGGATATTTATAGATCGCCTGCATCACGCGGTTTTCCGTCAGGGTGTGGTTTATGGCATAACCAATCCCATCATGGGAAAAAATAATACTGTAGGAATCCCTTGGAAGTTTCATCCAAGGTTGAAATGGTATCCCCACTGGGTTGCATTCAACGCAATGGCTTCCGTGTAGGCCAATACGGCCTCTTCGAGTTTATTCTCTTCATACAGTTCGTTCCCCTTCAGAAAGAGCTTATCGGATCCTGAAAGATTCCGCTCTATTATTTGTGTCGTTTTTTCCATTTGAACTTCCACGCGTGTCGTATCCGCCATTCGCACTCTTATTTCTTTAGAAATGGACCCAAAACCAGATTTGCTGAAGTTAATCTGGTAGTACCCTGGAACGATGCCGATCTGAACGAATTTTCCGTCTTTTTTTGTGTGGATAATGAACTTTCTGCTCGTGACTTTAACAGAAATAATGGAGATCTTCACTTTTTCCAAAGGATTTCCATTGTTATCTGTGACTGTCCCTACAAGCTTTCCTGCGGTCGAAGCTCCACAAATAGAGGCAAATAAACCAATCATATAAATAATAAAAATGATTTTTTTTGCCATTTTTCCTCCCCTTGTAATTTCAAATCCTTTGATATTAATTCATGCAGCGATCACTATTGTGTGGTTTTTTTCAATTCACTTTTTTATCCGATCTTCCATCTCCCTGATTTTTACCTGAGAAGGGTTCAGCTCCAGTGATTTTTGGATCAGGGGCAGAGCTTTTTCCGGCTGGTCGAGGTTAATATAACATTCCGCAGAAAGATTCAAAACACTCAATTCGACCGCCTGCTGCATTAGTTTTTCTAGATAGATAAGAGCCGAAGACCAGTCTTTCAAGGCGAAATAACAAAGAGAGATGACTTTGGCGGCTTCTCTGTTTTGGGTTCTCTGATACTGCGGAGACAGGTTGGTGATGGATTCCTGATACATACCTAGTGCGAACAGAGTTTTTCCATAAAGCATCCGAGCTGGTAAGCTGTCCGTTTTTTCCAATATCTTTTCGAGGTTATCTCTTGCTTTTGTGTACTGTTTTGTCATGAAATATTGTGAGGCCAGAACATAGAGGTGTTCTGGAGATCGGGAAGGATTGTGCTGTTTGGAATAACTCCAGGGTATGACGGGATAGGATTGGGAAAGAAGGGTGAAGTTTTCCTTTTCAATGAGGTGCCGGATTCCATTTTCATCCAATATAGAGACTTGAGCCAGATAATATCCGGGTTTGAGAGAAGAAAGAGAAATGAGTCCCGAATCCAGGCTCACTCCATCAGGTCCTATCGCATCCGTCAGAGATTTTTTTAGACTGTGGACTGCAGAGTCTGAATTGACATTGAATATCTCAAATACAACAGATTGATTTTCTTTATTGTTCAGATAGTGGATCTGGCTGTACATGCCGATC
>SDBS01005669.1_pt1 | contig 12134 bp, 9 predicted proteins | sample 2277091 | NCBI WGS metagenome assembly SDBS01 (sample SAMN10404972, study PRJNA504765) | marine sediment metagenome | isolation source: marine sediment core GS10_PC15, 163 cmbsf | place: Arctic Ocean: Southern Knipovich Ridge | collected 2010 | reverse complement strand
AAAAAATATTCTCAAGCGGGAATAATTTTCGAAGAGCTCGGTGTCGCTGCTTTAGGTCGAGGAATTCCCCGAGCTCCTCAACTCTTTCTGCAAGCTGGAAGGGCACAGCTGCTGGCCGGGGCGACTACGCACAGAACCGATTTACTCATCAAGGGTACTCGCCTAATGTCGAAAATGGGTCAAGCTGATCGGCTTCCGATCCTGAGCCGGCGAATTCTATCTGAGTTACGTGAGTTTTCTATGGACCAGGAGTATCGGATGTTAGAAAGTGAGTTCAGTCGGCTACTCTCAGAATTGGATTTAAAAATTGCTCGTAATGACACAGTAAAATCCCAAGGAAGATTACCGTCAAAATGCCCCTACTGCGGTGGAACAGTCCATCCGAATGAAGTTGACTGGATTAACAGCCACTCTGCGACTTGCGATTATTGCGGCAGTTTCGTTGAGATCAACACATGAAAAACATCCCAAGTCAAAAATTCCTGGCCCATGTTCGCTCTTCTCTAGAGAAGCACAAGCGGGTTACTACGAGTGAATGGGAAGCTCGACCCGCTGCAGTTCTACTGCCCCTTTTTTACGACAATGGTGAGTGGAATTTACTATACACACGGCGGACGGAATCTGTTGATTCGCATCGGGGCCAGGTTTCCTTCCCTGGTGGGGCGATAGAGGACAGTGACAACGGACCCATCGAAGCAGCATTACGAGAGGTTGAAGAGGAAATTGGGATTAGGGGCGACGATGTCGAAATTCTTGGCTATGTTGATAATATGTGGACGATTAGCCAATTTACTGTTACACCAGTAGTTGGACGAATCCCATGGCCAATTTCTTTGGAGCTAAACGAGGCGGAAGTCGCCCGGGTTTTTGGTGTCCCATTGTCGTGGTTAGTCGATGAAGAAAATCTCAAAACCGAGCTACGCCATATTCCGGAATTGGGTTTGAAGGTACCAATCTATTTTTACAAGCACTATGACGGTGAGGTAATTTGGGGAGCGACGGCCCAAATTACACTCAACTTCTTAGAAATCATCGGACTGAAAGGAAAATAAAAAAGAGCGAGTCTCACTCGCTCTTTTACAATTCTAAGATCATCGCTATTTAGCTTTTTCTTCTTCCCCTTCTTCGCGAGCACCCTTCTCAATGACCTCTGGCTCATCCAGAACATCAACAAGCACTTCCTCTTCTACTTCCTCTACAATCTCTTCCTCGATTGCTTGCGCAACAACACGCGCAAGAACTTCATTAGGATCGGTCAGGACAGTGACATCCTTTCCAAAGAAGACATCGGCAACACTGATGGATGAGTTTATATCAATGAGCGGTTCTAAATCCACAGTAATTCGATCTGGCAGGTTAGCTGGTAATGCTTCAATTTCTATTTCACTCAATCCTGTAACGAGCACTCCACCAAGCTCACTCACCGCGGGAGCTTCTCCGACCAAGGTTATGGGGACTTCAGTCTTAATAATGGCATCCATTGCAACTTTGAGAAAATCGATGTGAGTAACATTTCTTCTTATGACATCAATTTGTACATCTCTCAAAATAACAGTGTGGTTCTCCGAACCAACTTTTAAATTGATCAATGTCGAGCCACTCGCGCGTGAGAGCAATTTTGTTGTCGAATGGGCATCTAATTCAATCGCTATCGGTTCAATACCAGTGCCATAGACAACAGCAGGAAGTAGCCCTTCTCTCCGGAGTACTCTTACTTTCTTACCAATGACAGTTCGTTCTTTTGCTTCGAGTATAATTTCGTCCATATTTCAATCCTTAATACACTTTAAATTATCGAGCTTTCAATGATTAGGTTGATATTGCGGAAAGTTTTTCATCTTCTTCGACTTGAGAGTAAGTTTCCAACGAACAGCACTAAGCCAATCGCAATACCGCCAATAAGTCCAGCCAATGCTGCGCCCCGCGTGTCCAGCACTGTTTCCACTGGTCCGTTCACTTCGCGTGCGAGTAAGACCACAGAGGAGCTATTTTCCAAATTTGCCTGACGAGCGACGATCAAGCCCACTCTTGAAGAATCCATCCTAACAAGGCCACTCTGCACCGAAAAGGCATTGCTTTCGTTCATGTCAATTGATTCACTCTGTGCCACGAACACGCCCGACTGCATCATGCCAATTTTTTCGCCCTGTACTGTAAATGCGCTGCCACGATTCAGTTCCACTTCTTTCGCAACGATTGACCGCGCACCGCCTTGATTAATATGTACGACATCAGCTTCAACCGCTTCAATCTTGCCCCCCTCGAGCGTAATAACATCAGCGGACACATCTTCATTATTGTCAGGTGCAATAATTTCAGTCATCGCGACCTCACTCGCACTATCTGGTGTTTTCAAGCCCAAAGGGCCTCACCCTTCGATCAGAAACGACCATCCTGCTCCCCATTAAGCAAAATGCCCATGAAAATGAGGCCATCTCCCGTAATTGGACGATCGCCCCACGACCACGATGTGAATTCTAACGGGTGTTGTCTGATGCGTCAACCTGCGACATCTTGTGAGTGTCTCCATGAAAGTTGGCAAATCTCTACTAGATAAAGAAGCCTGATCTTTATGGAGTTGCTTTGCCCACTAATTTGGAATGCAGCTCGCGTTGACCACCAATGACCAGCATGTTAGACTAAAATGTTAGGCTATTTTAAATTATTTTTGGTCAGTTTATGACCTATCCAGAGGCAACAAAACCAAAGTGTTCCCTTCGGGAGGCTCGCCAGGAATGCGAAGCGGTAGCGAACTCTTACAGGCACTCGCCATCGGCGCAGGAATAACTATTCTCCTTAGCCTTCTCCTGATGATGTATCTTCGTATGGGAACGCAAATTCGTACTTGGATCGCGAATATAAAAATGAAATCGCTATTCTTGCGTGATCGTAGACGACGGGAAAAGGGACGGACTACCAAATGAGTGGTGAATTTGAATCTCGTTCCTTCATGATTATTGGGCTTGGAAATCCGGGCCGGAAGTTTCGAGAGGATCGTCACAATATCGGCTTTATGGTAATGGATAGACTTTCTGAGAAGGTGGGAGAGAGTTTCTCAAAGGTCAAATTCGATGCATTCCTGACCAAAGCTTCGTACAAGGGAGAAAAGCTGTACTTAGCCAAACCCCAGGTTTTTATGAACAATTCGGGGTCTTCGGTCGCTCAACTGAAACGATATTATCGAATTCCAAACACGAATTTCCTTGTAGTTTACGATGATCTCGACTTACCTTTGGGGTATCTGCGTCTGCGCCCTCAAGGGGGCTCAGGAGGTCACAATGGCATGCTGTCTATTATCAAACAGCTTGGGTTTCAGGATTTCCCAAGAATGCGATTAGGCATTGGCCGCCCTCCAGGGAAGATGAAACCTGCAGCTTATGTATTACAGGCTTTCTCCGAGGAGGAGAATCATCAGGTTGATATCGTACTTAATCGAGCCGTAGAATGCGTGGAAACATTCATATCGGAAGGGCTTGAATCCGCAATGAATCGGTTCAATGTTAAGAACGGGGAAAAATGAACCTTTTCCCCCTACTCAATCAAATTCGTAGGATTCCTGGATATCAGTCCTTGCTGCGGAGGCTTGAAGCCCCACAAACAGCTCGAATTACGCTGGGATTGCCCAGATCAATTCGCCCCCAAATCGCCACTGCTCTGGCGATCGACACCATGAAACCGCTCGTATATGTTGTATCCCGCAGAGAGCGATTCGTGACACTTACGGATGAATTAGGTGCGTGGGCTCCTGGCCTCAAGATCCTGCCCTTTCCCACGCCCAATCCCCTTTTTTATGAAAAGACGGCCTGGGGCCCAAGGACAATGCGTCAAAGGGTATCGGTCTTGGCTTCGCTCACCGAGCATCACTCCCCAGGACATACCAAGGCAGGGTTAGGAATTACGCCTCAATTGATTATTACCCCCGTTAGGGCGATGATGTTGCGAACGCTCACCCCCGAAACTTTCATGAAATACTCCAGGTGGGCCCGCTTGGGCGATTCAATTGAGCTGGATGGCTTTTTAAAGCTATTGATTGACATCGGATACGAGTCATCCTCTATTGTTACCGAACCTGGCGAATTCAGCAGGAGAGGCGGAATCGTTGATTTATGGCCACCTGCTGAATCGAATCCAATCCGCGTTGAATTATTTGGGGATGAAATCGATTCGATGCGAACTTTTGATCCCGGAACACAACTCTCAAAAAAGCCGATAGAGCGTTTTCGAATTACCCCAAGCAGAGAGGGTCTCCCAAGGGAGTTTAAAGAGAGCTGGATAAACTTATTTAACGGTGCAGCTGAAGACCATGAACCCATGCTCGAGTATTTTCTTCCCTGGATGAATTCTACGCCAGCTGGTCTTCTTGACTATCTTCCTGAGGATGCCGTAGTTTTGTTAGATGATCACATGAGAATCGAAGATGCGATAACTGAATTCGAACAACAAGCTGTGGACTACCGAGAGCGGGATAATGAGCTGGGCAATGCCGATCTTTCTAAGGACGCCCCACTTCCTTACCTCACTCTATCAGAAATCTATGAATCCTTCGATCAACAAAACTTGATCGACCTTGGGCACTTGTCGGGTGAAGAGGTTGAGTTTCATGAGCTCGCAGAAGCTTTCATTCCTGGGCCTAAATTCGGAGGACAACTTCGCCCGCTGTTAAAGTACGTTGGTGATCGAAGGATGCAACACGATTCGGTTGTCGTTGTCAGCAGACAGGTGCCTCGACTGGTAGAACTATATTCTCAGGAAGGCTCCCGGCATCATGTGGTTGAGCAACTGCCAACCGAACTTGCCCCTGGGGATATTTGGTTTGTACAGGGTGCACTCACCGAAGGGTGGTCATTAAAAAACCCCGAAACAAATACATTGCACCTGCTTACAGACGCAGAGATATTTGGGTGGGCGCGCCCTCAACCCCGCCGCCGCCCAACCGTCAAAGCAACAGCCCCCGAGCAAGTGTATGCAGATCTGAAGCGAGGAGATATTGTCGTCCATGTCGATTATGGTATTGGACAATTCCTAGGGCTTGTCCAACGTACGCTGGACGATCTACAAAGAGAATTCCTGCTGGTCGAGTACGCAGAAAGGGATCAGGTTTATGTTCCCATTCATCAAGCAGATAGGATCACAAAATATGTTGGTGCTGATGGCGCCAAACCAAAGTTTTCTCGCCTGGGCACCCAAGAATGGAATCGTGCTAAGGAGAAAGTACGCCGAGCTGTGGAGGAAATTGCCGAAGGCTTACTCGAATTGTACGCCAGTCGAAGCACAGTTGTGGGTCATGCATTTTCCCCAGATTCCACATGGCAACGTGAACTTGAAGCTTCCTTTCCTTATATCGAAACAGATGATCAACTCCGAGCGATTGAAGTCGTAAAGCACTTCATGGAGCTACCGCGACCCATGGATATTTTAGTTTGCGGTGATGCGGGCTACGGAAAAACTGAGGTTGCGCTGCGGGCAGCATTTAAAGCTGTGATGGATGGGAAGCAAGTTGCTATGCTCGTACCAACCACAGTGCTCGCACAACAACACTTCAATACCTTCAAAGAGCGATTAAGTGCCTTCCCTGTAGACGTGGAAATGCTCTCACGCTTTAGAAATCGATCTGAAACGCAGAAAATTCTTAAGCGCCTAAAAAATAACGAAATTGATATTGTCATTGGAACACATCGGCTCCTTCAATCGGATGTCAAATTTAAGGATCTTGGTTTGCTCATTATCGACGAGGAACAAAGATTCGGCGTGACACATAAAGAATTTCTCAAACAGAAACGCACCGAGGTTGATGTGCTTACAATGACGGCTACGCCAATCCCCAGGACACTGTACATGGCGCTAACTGGCGCACGTGATATTTCTACAATCAACACCCCCCCTGAAGAACGACTAGCTGCGGTAACTCATGTAGGACCCTATGATCCACGTTTGATCCGGCAAGCAATTCTTCGAGAGTTAGATCGTGATGGCCAGACATTTTTTGTTCATAATCGTGTCATGACGATTGAGGGGATGAAGCGAAGACTTGAGCATTTGGTGCCAGAAGCGAGATTTGCAGTTGCGCATGGCCAAATGGCTGAACAGAAACTTGCAAGTGTTATGGAACAGTTCACTCGAGGTGACGTCGATGTGCTGGTTAGTACTTCGATCATTGAATCCGGCCTGGACATCCCTAACGCGAATACATTGATCGTAGACCGAGCCGATCGTTTTGGCCTTGCTCAACTGTATCAATTGAGAGGTCGTGTGGGCCGTTCCGCCTCCCGAGCCTATGCTTACTTTTTCCGACACGCAAGGAGACGGATTACAGAGGATGCGTACAAACGGTTAGAAATTTTTGCTGAACACACTCAGTTGGGTGCTGGGTATTCTCTCGCAATGCGTGATTTGGAACTGCGTGGAGCAGGTGATATTCTGGGCACCAGACAACATGGTCACATTTCTTCCATTGGGTTTCATCTGTACACCAGAATGTTGTCCACCGCAGTTCGAAAAAAGAAATCCGAAATGCCAGACCAACTTACTATTCCTGATACCCTTCCCCAAAGTACTATGCCTCTGCCTGTCTCGGTTGAACTTCCAATTAACAGCGCAATTCCTGCCGATTATGTGGAAGATCGCGAACTACGACTGCAACTCTATAGACGCTTGGCAGAAATACGAACTTTCGACGAGATTCAAAGAATTGAAAATGAACTCCGAGACCGCTTCGGTGATCCCCCCGAGCAGATTCGAAACCTGCTTTACCAACTATATATACGTATACTCGCCGCGCAAACAAATGCAATATCCATATCCATTGAAAATAAACAAATCCTGATTCAAATACCAGCCAACGTCTTAAATGAAACCATGGCCGACCTTGGAAGTGACGTGCGATTGAGCAAACGAGGTCTCTGGCTTCTCAGGCAGAAAGACGAAAACTGGAAGGATAGGTTGATCGAAGTACTCAAAGCTCTCAGGTATGGGCCCGAGCTCGTAGCATAATGGAAAAATTGGGCTGTCACTACTCAATTGGAGGGTGACTTTCACAATTCGCTGCTGTAATGGATTAATACAACAATGTACGGATTCCCATCGACGTATTCGATACCCACTGCCCAGGATCGCCAATCAAATTCGTTACCTTCGGATTCTGAACTCCTGTAAATGCCGTAAAACTTCAGGTTTGTAAGTTCTTCTGGCCATACAATTTTTCCAGCGGTATTTCCAAATTTCAATGCATTACAGGTCGCTTCCGGCGATCGCAGGAATACATCTTCAAGCTTCGGAAATATCACATCCCGGAAAGTGCCGACGACAGCTAATCCGCTATCCGCCATCACCCCCCATTCAATTTGATCCGAATTTGAGAGTAGCTCCATCGCTTCTTCAACGGTGAAACGGACCTCAGGAGAATACCAATTCACCCGCACTGCAAGTCCGCGATTCGCATTGAGCATTTTTGCCAAACGAATGTCATCTTGCTCTTCGATTACACTTCGGAGAGAGTTCAATAAATCGAAGCTTTCTTGATCACTGCAAAAATCATCAGCTAATATAGCTTCGGTGATATTCATGGAGGGCACCCACCCTACCCCATCAACCCCAAAATGAATTTCCACCCATAGTGAACTACCAAGCAGGGTTCGATTTCCAGTTACGCTTATATTTTTTGCGTTCCATTCGAGATGCCCAACTTCAGTACCCGACTGTCCTGCTGGTTGGCGGATCACCAATCCTTCACCTCTGGGAACCCGAACAACTGCATAACTAGTTGAAATTACTGACTCTTGAGGAGTTGGCGTTATCATCACCTGTTGTGTCATCTGTGCAGTTTTGATTACGATCGGTGTCGGGAGTACTGCAGTCGACTCTTGAGCACACGCGCTAAGAACATGCATCGTCCACAGCAACCCAACCAAGAGCAGATGAGGAGAATGAGATCGTATTTTCATCTCTGGCAAATATATCCCAAATCACAATCAAAACATAGACTTGAAATTGATATGTAGTGTATTGCAATACTGATCAATGAATTCCACCAAGTTAAAACAACGGTGACCGGATCCAAGCTCATGAAAAGCTCAGACGGCCTACCTTCGTTAGAAAGCGAATCAGCGTTTCACTGATTTCTTTCTAGTAGGCTTTGTTTTTACGAGGGCTATGTCCAGCACCTCGTCCATATTTGAGACCAGCTGAATGTCGATCGCTTGAATGCACTTCTTGGGAATATTCACCAAATCCTTTTGATTGCGTTCTGGTATCACAAGAGTAGCCAGCTTGATTCGATACGCAGCTTGAATTTTTTCACGGAGACCACCAACTGGGAGAATTCTTCCCCTCAATGTAATTTCTCCGCTCATACCTACACTGAATTTCACAGGTCTTCGAGTAAGCGCCGAAGTGAGAGCTGTTGCGATTGTGATCCCCGCACTTGGACCATCTTTCGGTATTGCTCCTTCTGGTATGTGAATGTGAATATCTGTTTTTTCGAATATGCCTGGATCGATCTTCAACGATTTAGATCGCGACTTGACATAGGATAAAGCTGCTTGGGCAGACTCTTGCATCACATCCCCTACCTTACCCGTGATTTGCAAATTTCCCTTTCCATCAACCAACAGAACCTCAACCGGCATCAATTCACCGCCATTTTCAGTCCAAGCTAACCCGGTCGCGACGCCAATTTGATCCTCACTCTCTGGCAGCATAGGAGTTATCAAAGAGGGACTCAGGAATTTGTCGACCAAGCTTGGGGTAATCCTGCGTGGATGGTTTCGACCCTCAGCTTTTAATCGGGCAGACTTACGCAGCATATTTCCAATCTCACGTTCAAGATTCCGCACTCCGGCTTCCCATGTATATTCTCGGATTATTTTCCTCAATCCACCCTCAGTGAAGCTTATGCTCTTGGCAGCAAAACCAGTTTGTTCTAGTTGTCTGGGGATTAAAAACTTTCGCGCGATTATCATTTTTTCTTCATCAATATAGCCCGGGAACTCAATTACTTCCATTCTATCCACCAAGGCTGGTGGAATCGTGTGCAACGTATTCGCGGTCGTAATAAACATGACTTTCGATAGGTCGTAGGGAATCTCAAGATAATGATCTGAAAAAGCATGGTTCTGTTCAGGATCTAACACTTCAAGCAGCGCCGCAGCAGGATCACCCCGAAAATCCTGCCCCAGTTTGTCGACCTCGTCGAGCATGAATAACGGATTTGAGCTACCGGCACGATGTATGGTTTGGAGGATCCTTCCTGGGAGTGCACCGATATACGTCCGGCGATGTCCTCGTATTTCGGCTTCATCACGCACTCCCCCAAGGGATAAACGAACAAATTCTCGACCGAGCGCCTCTGCAATGGATCGGCCGATTGAAGTTTTTCCAGTACCGGGAGGACCCACAAAACATAAGATGGGTTGTTTATGAGTACTGGGTGCAAGATTTCGAACTGCGATGTATTCCAATATACGATCTTTTGCCTTTTTCAGAGCATAATGATCGCGTTCTAGGATCTGAGCTGCATTGCGGACATCAAGATTGTCCTGTGTCATTTCGGACCAGGGCAATTCCAAAATCCAGTTAATGTAGGTCCTGATTATGCCTGATTCAGGCGATAAGGGTGGAGTTTGGGTTAGTCGCTCAATTTCCCTTTGAGCACGGATTAACGCCTCTTCTGGCAAAGCGATGTGCTCGAGTTTCCGCCGAAGGTCGGCTAAGTCCTTCGCCCAAATATCCCCCTCCCCCAACTCATCTTGAATAACCTTCATTTGTTCTCGGAGGTACATTTCGCGTTGTGAGCGATCCACCTCAGTCTGAACACGGCTATGAATCTGATCCTCTAATTCCAAGACGTCCAACTCGCGTCCGAGTAAAACGCTGATATGTTGCAGGCGGGCAATTGGGTCGAATATTTCCAATACCGTCTGCCTTTCGGCAACTGTTAGGTTGAGTGAAGACGCAACAAGATCTCCTAACCAACTCGGGTTATCTATGTTCACAGCATAGAGAAATGCTTCTTCAGGCAAGCTGCGGTTAAGTTGAACACACTTCTCGAATAGCGTAGTTACTGCTCGCATAAGTGCAAGGGTTTCTGTTCCCTCATCAAACGGTTCCTCAATCGGTCTCGCTCTTGCACGCAGATATTCACCTGGGATGATCTCGACAATCTCTACCCGTCTTCTCCCTTGAGTCAGAATGGAGGTTGAGCCGTCGGGAACGGTCATAATTCTCCCGATAGCAATTTCTGTACCAACTCGATATAAATCCTGCTCAGAAGGGTCTTCAATGCTCGCCTCAATCTGTGCCAGCGCGATCACGGTTTCATTTTTCCTTGTTGCATGTTCAATCGCCAAAATCGTAGGCTCATGTACAACAAAGAGCGGTGTGAGAAGATTCGGATAAAGGACAACGTCACGCAAGGGAAGTATTGCGCATTCAATCAATCCTTCGTCATCCGATACAGTATTTTCCACATCATTCAAATTTTCTGCACGCCGGCTCATTGAGGAGTTAAATTCCAACGGAATCGCTGGCCAACGCAATAGATAATCGCTCATGAATCCCTCGTCTTCAATCTACCTCGAATTTTTGTTGAATACTTTCCCATGCTGTGAGAACTTCGCCTGCAACAAAAAGGCTGCCAGTGGCCAAAACAATTGCTTCTTGATCGACTGCCGCTATGGCTTGCTCAAGAGCAGCTGATACTGGAGTTATCAGATCAACCGATAGTCCATAAGCACGCGCTTGTTTGGCTAATTTATCAATTGGGGTTGCACGAGGATGATCCGCCTGAGTCACAATAATTTTTGATACCCGAGGCATCAACTCTGTGAACATGCCGGAGATATCCTTGTCTTCGGATGCACCGAATATCATTATGACGTCTTGCCCGGGAAAGTAATCATCCAAGGCGATCCGAAGTTTGAGAGCAGAATCCCGGTTATGAGATGAATCAACAACAATCACAGGTTTATGGGAAAGGATTTGAAATCGACCGGCCCAAACTGCGTCGCTAAAGCCTTTCGCAATATGCTGGTTCGATAGCGGCATGCCAGCTTCATCGACAATTTTAAGCGCTGCATATGCTGTGGTCGCATTAACAACTTGATGATATCCAAGGAGTGAGATCTCGTATCGGGGCGGCACCCACTCTTCTTCGCCAGCGGACTCTACATATCGATCCATCATGGATTGCTCTTCATGCGACCAGATAAAAAGGCTTTGTCCACCCAGGGAGTGTTTACCTGGGGAGAAAAGCCAATCACGCCCAACCAGGATCATCGGAGACGAATTCTCTTGCGCAATCTTTGTTAGCAATGCTTCAACTTCATATTGCTGTGGTGAACTTACCATCGCAATGCCTGGCTTGATGATCCCCGCCTTTTCCCTGGCGATTTCTGAAAGGCTATCACCCAGTAAGTGCATGTGATCATAGGATATCGAGGTAATTACTGATGTCATAGGGGATATGACATTGGTCGCATCCAATCGACCTCCAAGACCAACCTCGATCACGGCAACGTCGACTCCGCGTTTCTCGAAATAAAGAAATCCTAATGTGGTGATCAACTCATACGTCGTAAGTTCGGGGACCGCAGGTACATGTGCTCTTAACCGATCGACGATTTCTGCCACGGATTGCTCTTCAATCTCCTCATGATCCACCTGAATGCGCTCAGTGAACCTTTGTAAATGCGGAGAAGTGTAGAGGCCTGTTTTGTACCCCCCCGCTTGTAGACACGAGGATATAAAAGCAGCTACAGAGCCTTTTCCTTTCGTTCCGGCGATATGGATGGAGGGATATTTATTATGTGGGTTACCAAGCCTGTCTAAAAGGAGTCTGACTCGATTGAGCTCGAATACCTCTGCAGAGTAACGATAACTGCGTTCAACGCTGTAATCGATAAAACTATAGAGATAATCCAGAGCTTCCTGGTAACTAGATGTTGTCATGTTTGTTCCCGACTCCCATGGCACCTAGAAAGTATGAAACTTCCCAATTTCTTTTCGATGTACTGTCAGGGCATCATAGGATTTTAATCTTCGCATCCTAAACACACAAGAAGTATAGGGTCAAATTGATGCCCAGAGTATAGCAGGATGGGAAGACATGACAAATGGAGGAAGGAAAAGCGAGACTAAAT
>SDBS01005668.1_pt1 | contig 12134 bp, 9 predicted proteins | sample 2277091 | NCBI WGS metagenome assembly SDBS01 (sample SAMN10404972, study PRJNA504765) | marine sediment metagenome | isolation source: marine sediment core GS10_PC15, 163 cmbsf | place: Arctic Ocean: Southern Knipovich Ridge | collected 2010 | reverse complement strand
GGTCTGGATATCGGCTCATGTGCCGTAAAGATGGTCGCTTTGCGCAGGAGTGACACCGGCTACACAACCACCGCTGCCGGCATCACCGAAATTGCGGCAAGCGAAGATGATAATCATCGAAGAACAAACACTGTCCAGGCGGTTCGTAAATGCTTCAAGTTGGCCGGAGTCAAGACGAAATTAGCTGTTTGCGGAGTAAGCGGTCCGGAAGTTGCGATGCGAGATTTTAAGTTTGCTCCGTTATTACCCGAGGAGATAGCCGCAGCGGTCTCACTCGAAGCCTCGCAGGTTTGTCCGTTCAGTGCGTCAGATAGCACTGTCGATTATCATATAATACCTAACGACGACAATAAGACAAGCGGCGTGTTAGTCGCGGCGACCAATACGTTGATAAAAAGCAAGACACAGCTCGCTAAAGAAGCACTTCTGAATTGCATCTTGATGGACGTTGACGGATTGGCAGTTCTGAACTGTTTCAATAGCCTCGAAGATGGGCAAGAAGCTTCCCAGACGCACCGAAGAGTTGCTATTTTGAACGTTGGCGGCTCTTATACAACTCTGGCAATTATGGACAATAACGGCCGGCCATTCATCCGTGATATGACTTATGCAGGTAATGATATTGTCGCGCAGATAGCTGCAGAGAATGATAAGTCGACGGAAACTGTCAGGGGGATTTTGTCTGGCGATTCGGTGGCGGATGAGGCGGGGATCAGTGACAGCCTCGAAAAAGCCTGCCATAAATTGATTGCCGATGTAACCGAGACGTTGCGCTATTATACAGCCCAGTCTACTTCCTCGAATGTTGAAAAACTATTTGTTTGCGGGGGCTTTGCTTTGGCCGGAGGGTTCGTTGAGTTATTGAACCGCCGGCTTGGAGTCGAGGCTGTCTTGTGGAACCCATTTGACAAAATAAAGTGCGGTGGAAACCGGCAATGCGAAGATATTCTCTCAAAGACAGGCCCCGTAATGGCAGTAGCGGCTGGTCTTGCTATGAGATCGTTCTAATCGATTATTAAGAAGTACTAAAAGTTATACGAGCTACGAAACGCGAAGCTATGTTTACGATAGATTTATTAAATGGACAGGCAATTCCGCTGAAGAGCAAGCCCGGCAGCCTTGTTATTATTGCAGTAACAGTTGCAATGCCTATTGCCGTCGCAATGGGAATACTCAGCTTTTATCAGCACAACAGAATCGTCGTATCCGTGAAGAAGCAGGAGATTGCCAAATGCCAGGTGAAGATTGACGAATTGTCAGACGCTGTAGAGCTGCAGAAAGCGTTAGAGAAGGAGAAAACAGCTTACGGTAGTTGCCTGTCGGAAGTCAAGTCTTCGATTAAGAGGCATACTCAATGGTCGCCTGTTTTGACGACACTAATGGAGAATATACCTGACTCGGTGGTGCTGAACACTCTTGCGGTAGAGCACGGCACCGTCAAAAGAAAAGCTCCCAAAAAAGATGATCCGGATCAAATGGTAGAGATTGATGTCCTCATAAGAACATTGCGGTTGAGTGTTAGCGGCGGCCCTCAGAACAACTGCGACGATGCAGTCAGAGACTTCCGGGATCGTATTCGCACTTCGGCCTATCTCGGACCGAGGCTCGAAAAAATCGGAGTTTCGCAGAAGTCTGAAATGCTTGACGGTCAGGATGTGGTTTCTTACGAGATAAGTTGTGTCTTTAAACCGGGATTCTAAGATGATACATATCAAAACTTTTATAAAAATATACAGAAAATATCTTACGAGAGCGGCTATAGTATGGGCAGCTTGCCTGGTGCTGTTTATTCTGGTTTATATACTTGTTCTGGGGCCTCAGAAGAGCAGCAGAAAACACCTCGAAAGCACGCTCACCGAGAAAAAACAACTGTATGAGTTCGCACAGAGAGCAACACAAGAGCAGACCAAAATCCGGTTATACGAAGAAATTGAGAGTCTCCAAGACACATTAAAGGGTTTTGTAATTGATCACGAAGATTCGACTAATTTGACGTTTAATATAGGTCAAATCGCCAACAAAGAGAAAGTAAGCTTGTTGAGTATCAAAAGTAAAGAGAGACGTGGAGTCTTGGCAATGCCCGATTGTAACAGCATAAGCGAGAACCACATCGATATCAGCTTCATTGCCGGATTCAATCAATTTGCTACTGTTGTGAATGCGCTTGAGAGGCATCAGCCGGTCCTGTTTGTGAATGAATTTACAATATCTCGCTCGAATAAGGATGATTCAACTTACCAAGTGACTCTTGACGTAGCGGCTTTTGTAAAAAAACAGCAGGAAAGGGAAATTGCCGATCAGTCACTGGCACCAGATTTAGGCTCTAAGATATGAAAACTATAGCAATAGTAAATCAAAAAGGCGGCTGCGGTAAAACAACCACCGCAGTTAATCTCGCGGCGGCCTTTGCAGAGAAAAGCTACAGAACGCTGCTGATCGACCTTGACCCGCAGGGCCACAGCACGATCGGCCTGGGCTATGAGCCTGATGAGATGAGCCTGACGATTTATGATGCCCTGGTGAACGTTCAAATTGGAATCTCCAATGTAACATTAAGCACGAAGGTCGAGTGGCTCAATCTGGCTCCAAGCAATGTATTGCTTTCGGGTGCCGAGCTTGATCTAACCGGCATTGTCGGCAGAGAATTCGTCATGAGCGAGAAGCTCAGAATGGTAAGAGACAAATATGATATCTGTGTCATCGACTGTCCGCCGTCGCTCGGACTGTTGACCTTAAATGCACTGCTTGCCAGTACCGGTGTCGTCGTCCCGGTTCAGGTCCATTATTATGCTATGGAAGGCTTGAAACAGTTGTTTGAGACGGCGAACATTATCAAAGAGCGCTTCCGACCTTACCATGTAAATATATTAGGCATATTGTTGACTCTTGTCGAAAACAACACCCTGCTCAGCAAGCAAATTCAGCAGCAAATGCGGGAATTCTTCGGCGATTTGGTCTTTGATGCGGTTATTCACAGAAGTGTGAGGCTGGCTGAAGCACCAAGTGCTGGTGAGCCGGTCCTGATTTATGCGCCCAAAAGCAAAGCGGCTGCTGAATATAGGACGCTGGCTGAGGAGATAGTCAACAGCAGGATTTTGGTCGAACAGATAAAGACACTCGCTGAGGATATAAACAACGACAGGATTTCGGTTGAACAGACAATCGACAATAAGGCTTTGGACAGGAGATAATTAATGTCAGAGCTTGATAAAAATAAGGCAGGATTGCATAAGAATGTATCATCGGTATTTAAAGGTGTTCCTGTTCCGCAAAACAACAGCTCTCAACAACCATCCGGTACACCCACACCTGATCCTGCGCACGGTGTTCCTCCAAAACCTGCGACCGCAGACCATCAGGTTTCGCAGAATTCTCTGGTTAATAAACTCAATCAATCCGGGGATTCGTTGGATGAAGCTGCACAAAAACAAACCGCCAACGTCTTTCCAAAACCGACTTCCACAAACCGGATGCCGCAGAGTCCTCCGATTACAAAACTTCCTCAGCCCGAGGAGTCGTTGAAGCGAGCAGCAAAGGCTACACAGCCCAAAAGCAGTCCGTTTATAGAAGAAACCAGCGATGGCCTGTGGCAACAAATCAAGGACAAGCTCTTTACACCAAAGCCGGGTAGTAGTCCAACCAAACAAAAAGCTATGGTAATAATGGTGCCGGTCCTCGCTATTATTATGATTTTTGTCTTTAGGCAGGTTCTTAGCAAAGCTCCGCGTAAGACAAAAGCAACCGGGATTGATGACACACCCGTCGTTGTCGCTAACGCCGATTCCAGTCATGAAATCGACTGGAAGATTCCGGAACCAATAGCGGTTACGATGAGAGAGCCGATAAAATTGCCGGATGAAAGTAATACACAAAACCCAGAACAAAACGAAACAACCAGCAAGGTTACAACAGAAACAATAATCGTAAGGGATATCGTATATTCAAAAGACAAGGCCTCTGCTCTCATTGGCTCTAAAATAGTATACGTCGGAGATATAATTAATGGCGCTACTATTGTAAAAATAAACAGGGACAGCATAGAGTTCGAAAAGAATGGAGACAGGTGGGAGCAAAATGTACGCGAAGGAAAAAGGATTCCCATTTTAGAAGTTCCTGGCGAAAGTGAGGGCCAATCAGAATCCATAGAATAAAGTGAAAATTACACTACATAAATCTGTACTTAAAAAAAATTCGGTAAGATCTGAATGAGGAAAGGGGTTGTTATGAAAAGTTTAACAATAAAATCCAGCGGTTTAAATTTAGTGGTCATTTATGCACTTCTCTGCTTCTGCTGCGTCTCGGCCCTTGCCGCCGAAAGCGACGAACAGAACGAACAGACAGCAAAAACAACAGTCCTGACCGGCCTTGGGCAACGGATGCAGAAAGTCATATGTATCGATGTCAATGAAGTCCCTATTGGTACTGTAATAAGACAACTGGCCGATCAGGTCGATGTGGACCTTATCATGAGCCCCCAAGTTACCGGCAATGTGACTGTTTCACTGACCGAAGTATCGCTCGACGAAGCTCTGCGGTGCATTCTTGATGTCCACGGCGCCGGTATCATAGTAGGCGAAAATGTCATACGGATATTGTCGCGCGAGGAAATGCCCGAGATAGCCGAGAGGCTTGTCACTAAAACGTTTGAAATTACTTACGCGGACGTCACGCAGGTTGTTAAGGCTCTGGAAAAATTCAAGTCGGCCCAGGGTTCCGTCTCCTCCATCGGGGGCACCAGTCATATCATCGTGACCGACACTGAGAGCAAAGTCAGGGACATCACGAACCTGCTGACTACAATTGACCGCATGACACCCCAGGTATTGGTCGAAGTGAGAATCTATGACATCACGAGCAAGGACAATCTCGACTTCGGCATCGACTGGTACGCCGGCAGGAGAACCAACAGGGATGCTTTCAGTTACCCGATTAATGACGATATTATCGCCAAGAGGGGAGGCGGCGACACTTACATTGGCAGCGTAACTGATCCATCTCTCGAAGCAGGTTTTCTCGCCGGAACAAACAAAACTGAGGCAAGCACGTTGGGGTATCTGCGATTCGGCCTGCTCAACGATCATATTGATATCGAAGCGATGCTGAGGGCCGAGAAGGAAAATATCGATGCCAAGCTTCTGGCCAATCCGAGAATTATGGTCCTCGACAACGAGGAGGCCACTTTCGATATCGTAACCGAGCATCCCTATGTGGAACGAACCATCACGTCGGGCAGCACCACCGAGACGGTGAAATTCAAAAACGTCGGAGTCAAGCTCGTTGTTACCCCGCATGTCGCAGGGAAAAATATGTTGAGATTGAAAATAGCGCCGGAATTCAGCGTTCTTGTGACACGAGTTCAAGTCGCAACGAGCAATGTCCCTGTTGTCGACACTCGCAAAGTCAACACTATAGCACTTGTCAGAGATGGTCAGACGGTTGTCCTGGGCGGCTTGCGAAAGAAAGAAACGTCCATGCAGGTTAACAAAGTGCCCATACTCGGTGACATACCTGTGCTCGGCCATCTCTTCAGATTCGAAGGTGAAGCGACGGCTATGACCGAGTTGGTCATATTCATCACGCCACATATTATAACAGAGCCGATTTTGACCGAAGAAGAGCAGCAGGCCCTCGATATCACTGAGTTTAGCGGGCCGATGCCTTCGACCACCAAAGCAGAGAAGGCCGGGAAATAGCCGCCGGATACTGGTTCGCCGCTCGTGATGTGTTTGACGATTCACGAGCGCCGGATCCCAGTTGGCGAATCGGTCTTTCTTCACATAAAGCGTCCGGCTGGGGAACGCAATCTCGAATTTTCCGGCCCCGAACCGCTTCATAATCTCCACCTTCACCTGCACAAAATCGCCAAACTGGGGAATTTCTCCCCACCCGCCTTATTTCGGATTTCCGGCTAAAGGTCGGCGATTGCTATCAATGAAAACGACGATCCTTTCGTTCCGCACGATATGCTTTTAACACTTGAGGAATTGCTGCCCCAGCATCGTAGGGGCTATCGGCATTCCGAGGGCAATTCCGATTCACATTGCAAAAGCTCTCTGGTGGGCTGCAGCGAACAGATTCTCATTAAGGGCGGGGCGTTGCAGCTCGGCACCTGGCAGGGTATTTTCTTCTGTGAATTCGACGGCCCTCGCAGCAGAAAAGTTATCATCCAGATCCGCAGTGAATAGAAAATTTTGAGTGATACCCCTAAGAGAACGACCATTACTGCATCAATCCGGGAGTGCGCGCACAAAAAGGGCGAGGTGGTGGGACCGGCTGGGGGGGAGACCGGTGGACCACACTGCCTCGCCGAGGTCTATCAACCCCTAAGGGGTATCAATTCTTTAACTCAAAGAACAAACCAAAAGACTAATGCGTTTAGAAAACCCTGTCAAACGAAAAAATAAAAGAACCGGGAAAAATCGCAAGGTGTTCATCATCCACCCCACATTTTCTTAATACAATTAGTATACAAGTTTTGGCCGTAAAAAGCAAGTTTAAAATCGATTATTTTGATTTTTTTATGAACATCAAATTATACGGACGAAAATCACAAGACCAGCCGGTTTAAATACTTATGCTTACTGGCGTCGCTAAGGAGCCGATTGGTCCTAAAAAGTTGCTCTTCAATAAGAATTCTCCTTGATGTGATAAAAATACCGTCAATATTTATGTCTCGATGATTTTATGCTGGCAAAAATCTTTGTAGGCTGATATTTTTAGTACAGTCTTGGTTTGCAATGGATTGAATCGGTGATATTAGTTCATTACTCTTATTTTATGACAAAAATTGCTGCAAGAATAAAACAGATAAAAGGCACGATCAACTCCGCTTGTATGCGTGCCGGCAGAGACCACGGTAAGGTAAAGCTTGTCGTTGTAACCAAATCCGCCGATATCGAGGCTGTAAAAGAGGTCATACATCTGGGTTTTACCGACCTGGGAGAAAATCGGGTTCAGCAATTGAAAAAAATCTCAACTGAGGTAGCTGATTTTCTCCATGGGCCTGATGGCGGCTCGGCCGCGCCAAAAGCGATCAACTGGCACATGATCGGCCATTTGCAGCGCAATAAGGTGCGCCAGGTTTTGCCCATTGATGTTCTGATACATTCGTTAGATACCCTTCGGCTGGCCGAAGAGATAAACACCGCAGCGGCAAAACTGAAAACATGCCCAAAAGTGCTTCTGCAGGTCAATTGCTCAAACGAGCCTCAAAAATACGGTGTCCCCGTAGGCGCGGTAACACATCTGGCCGAGCAGATAGAGACCCTGCCGAACTTACAACTGGTTGGCCTGATGACAATGGCGCCACTGACCCATAATAAGGACGTTGTCCGGGCTTGTTTTGTCCGGGCGAGAGAGTTATTTATTGAGATGTGCGGCGAAAGAATTGTCGGCCCGCAGTTTACCGAACTGAGTATGGGTATGAGTTCCGACTACGAAATCGCCGTCGAGGAGGGGGCAACCATCCTTCGCATCGGCTCGGCAATATTCGCCGGCTGATGTAGATTTTTTCCAGACCTGCCGTTTTTAATTCCGCCTGCCTTGCAATAGCGAAAAAGATAAGAAACAAGCAAAGTGCCGTCTCTAACAAGCCGAAATTAACTTATGCTTGTGCTACGGGCTAATATCTGCCCAAAGTCCTATAACGCAGACAAAGAAAGCAAACGAGATGGAAAGACCAGAACCATTACGTGCTATTGAGGTACCGTCAAATTTCACGGATGTTCTATACCTGACGAATCAGGCCGGTATGCCGTCCGAAATAAAACGGCTTTTAAGGTTAAAGAAACTTTCTTACCTTATTCTTCCGATTGAGAGGTTTTCAGAAGTACGAGATAGGCTTGATTTGATCGGAACCGTTATTATCGACACAAAAGACTCGATTACTTCACAGCAGCGATTGATTCGAATAATCGAATCGCTCGAGCTGGGACATATCGGCGTGATTCTGCTCACAGACCAAACGAGAGTACCCGTTAAAAGTTTTTCCCTGTCACCTTCAAGCACCAGTTTCTCCGTGGGCGGTACAATCGAAGCGGTTTCCATTGATGAACTGTGGACAAGAATGAGTGTCAATCTTGCATACCGCAAAGACGGTTCTTCAATGGCGGTACAACCTGCGATTCCACCGAGGCAGGTGAATACGATGTGCAAGAATAAACTGGCGGAGCAACTTGCTATGACAAAAGTGTTAGCGGATAACTTGACAGAACAGCTTCGTTTGGCTGGCCTTGTCCAGCAGGATTTTCTACCAGCTAAATTGCCTAATACCGATGAGATACAGTGGGCTACGATTTTTTTGCCGGCCGAATGGGTTTCCGGCGATATCTACGATATTGTCCGTATCGACGAGCAGCACATAGGCTTCTATGTGGCTGATATAGTCGGCCACGGGATGCCTGCCGCCCTGCTGACAATCTTCCTGAAGCAGGCTTTGGTTATGCGAGAGACCATTGAGAACAATTATCGTATATTCTCCCCGGCCGAAGTCATGAAAAATCTCAATTTGCGGATGACCGCACAAAAACTATCAGGATATCAGTTCGCCACTTGTTGTTATTGTCTGCTCAATACGAAAACACTGCAACTGACTTACTCGCGTGCCGGACACCCCTATCCGATTCTTATCAGGCCCGGGCAGAAGCCGGAACAACTGGAAATAAGAGGATCACTACTCGGAATTTTCGAACAGGCTGAATACATACAGCATACCATACAGCTTCAACCCGGCGATAAACTGCTGTTGTATTCCGACGGAGCCGAATCTTTCATAGGCAGGTTCGATGACCAGGGCCGCTTTGGTTTCGACGAAGAATTTTACAATCTCAAGGATTCACCAATAACCGAAATGATCGACTCGCTCAATTCGGTTTTACAGAATCAGACAATCGTGCCGACCGAAGTTGATGACATAACAGTGATTGGCCTCGAAATAAGTCCAAACATCTCCGATTAGCAAACTTCGGCCACCATAAGGTTTTAACCTGGCAGGCAGGCTGAAAGTCCGTTAAAGCTAAGATAATCCCTGGACGATTGGCTTGACTGCTACCAAATATTAGAAACAGGGGATTTTGACGGAAATCAGAGAAAAAGAAACCCCTGCTTTTCGGAGGGAAAAAATATAAAAGCAGGGGCTTCAAAGGCCTGTGAATGTTTAGCTCACAGCCCTTTCAAAGTTGTATTCACATGTCGTTCTTACTTACAGCGTTCTGCGCCTGCGCAGCCAACTGACAAAACCTAAACCGATGCTGCCTAACAGGATAGCACCCGGTGCAGGGATTGGGTTCACTTCGGAAATGCCATCGATGTTGTAATAGCCCCCTCTTTGGTGATCCCAGTCGTTCCATCCACCGGTTGCCAGATTCCAGTTTATGACGGCATAATCCTCACCGATGGCCGGAGGCATCATGTTGTTAGGTTCACCAGAGTCCCAGTTAGTATAGGTTACAGGCTCACCACTCGCCCAGACCCAGGTTCCCTCCACGGCTGCATCATTGAAACCAATCCAATAGCGAATATGTTGTCCAGTAACTGCTACAAAGTTCGCCCTCAGCCACGCTTCTTCTGCAGCATCATTGATCGTTACCAGGTGGCCGCCCAATGCGATAGCATTGTTCTCCGCATTGATCCACGCCCCGTTGTCTCCGGAAGACACTGTGTCATACCAATGCCCAGTGGCCGGGTTGTATATCGGAGCACATTGAGCAATGTCAACTGCGCCAAGTAAGAAGGCTGCACTACAGAACATTAAAAATATCTTCTTTTTCATCATATTTCTCCTCAAGTTTTAAGTTGCATCCTTACAAACAATCTGTTTTTGACAAGAGTCAGGTCAACGTTTGATCTGAAGGGTCTTGCGCATTGACCCTCCACGTTGTACATAGGTAAAGTTGCTAAACAGGCAAGATTGGTGGCCACGAATGTATGTGGCTAAGAAAGATGCGGGCGAAAAATAAATGTTCCGCCTGACACTACTCCTCCGTTTCCTGCCGTATTACCTAATTTCCAACTGATGTCCCATACCTGACCACGCATCAGGTTTTTGCCCAGGAACTATGGATACGTAATACGCCTTAAAGCCAAAATCTGTGAAAACATTCTCATGCTGCTTATCTACTTATACCAGACACCCCATACTTCTGTCAAGGAAAATTTTTAAAAAATTTCTTGTTGGCACAAAAATACGTAGTCACCACATATAGAAATTTGCTCTGAAGGGCGTTCTAAGCGGTTTAATGGGCTATTTCTGAATAACAGGCTCTTGGCGACCCTTCATAATAGTATTTAGATTAGGTGTCCAGTATTGATCCAAAATAGGGTGTTTTAGGCATGATGAGAGTGTAATCCCGTAATCTATAAGAAAAGAAACCCCTGCTTTTCGGAGAAAAAAACATAAAAGCAGGGGTTTAAAAGCTTGCAAGTGTTAAGCTTACAACCTTTTCAAAATTGTATTCACATGACATTCTTACTTACAGCGTCCTGCGCCTTCGCAGCCAGCTTACAAGACCGACGCCGATGCTACCCAATAAAATAGCGCCGGGAGCGGGGATCGGAGTGAAGCCCAAATTATCAATGTCGGCGCCGGATCCGTCGGGAATAGAGTTGAAGTAGATATAACCAATCCGGCCCATACCCGATAAATTAGTCACATTTACTCCGGTAACCGTGTTTGATAAGCTCACCAGAGGATTCATGTACGGATCGTATACGTCAATTACTCCAATTCCAACTGCATCCCAGTGGCCCGAATCGAACTGTACTTCGAATATAGGGGTGGTAAACTTCATCCAGAAATCTCCCTGAAACGCGTAGTAATCCGGCTCGCCGGTGGGACGAAGAACCGGTTGACTTGGCATTCCAATATCCTCACTGATCTGCGGCATCCTGCCCGTTAGGGACCCGGGAAGGAACTCAACGCCCAGACCTGCATATTGATTACTAATAATTGTTCCAACAGGGAACTCATCAAAAGTAATTAATGTTGTGGGCGCAGCGCTGGCCAGTCCGGCAACACCAATAAGTATCGCACTAATCAATATTAGTTTTTTCATCATGTTTCTCCTCAACTATTTAGTTGTATCCTTACAAACAATCTGTTTTTGACAAGAGTCAGGTCAACGTTTGATCTGGAGGATCTTGCGCATTGACCCTCCATGTTGTACATAGGTCAAGCTGCCAATCAGGCAAGATTGGTGGCCACGAATGTATGTGGTTAAGAAAGGTGCGGGCGAAAAATAAATGTTCCGCCTGACACCACTCCTCCGTTTCCTGCCGTATTACCTAATTTCCAACTGATGTCCCATACCTGATCACACATCAGGTTTTGCCCAGGAACTATGGATACGTAATACGCCTTAAAGTCAAAATCTATGTAAACTTCATCATGTTGCTTATCTATTTATACCAGACACTCCACATTTCCGTCAAGGAAAATTAATAAAAATTTCTTGTTGGCATAAAAATACGTAATCATCACATATAGAAATTTGCCCTGAAGGGTGTTCTAACCCATTTAAATCGCGTTCGATACCTGTCCCCATTAGTTCCGGGTAATGACAGGAATGACCGAAAAACTCGACTTTTTTGCCTATTAGACGGTTAATATATGTCAATTTGTTGATTATTGACCGGGGAATTTGAATTTCAACCGTTATTCCGGCTGCTCATCAAAGCTGACATAGCCAGAAACCTTGAATTTTTCGGGTATGCTTGGTACAATATTCAGATAAGTGGCTCGGCGGCGTAGCTGAGTCAGTCAAACTGCTGAGTAGATACTATCCAGGTGAGGACCATCCGGCGTGTCCGGAGAAATCCACCGCGAGTGGAGAAAAGGGATGATGCGTAACGTTATCAATTTATTTGTGCTGATATTATTTGGCTCATGGGCCGTCATACCGGTCTTATCGGCGCCAGTTTCGATTCCGATAGAGAACGCCTCGTTCGAGGCCCCGTTGATAGACCCTAATAATGCCTTTGGAGCAATGCCCTACGTGGACGGTTGGACGGAAATAGATATCGACCCCGAAGGTCTAAGCAGAAACACCGGAGTATTCGCAAATACAGATACCAACAGTCTCGATCATATAGTCAATGCAGACGGCAGCCAACTGGCCTTCCTCGGATCACAGCAGGGC
>SDBS01005667.1_pt1 | contig 12135 bp, 5 predicted proteins | sample 2277091 | NCBI WGS metagenome assembly SDBS01 (sample SAMN10404972, study PRJNA504765) | marine sediment metagenome | isolation source: marine sediment core GS10_PC15, 163 cmbsf | place: Arctic Ocean: Southern Knipovich Ridge | collected 2010 | reverse complement strand
TCAGGTTGAACCATCTTTCCCATTCAAAACAGAGTTCCAGTGACCATTCATTCCAGATGGCTTCATAAGTTTCTTCCTGGTTCAATGAAACAGATAGGTCAATCGGGTAATTACTGTCATCATCCGGGTTCATGGACCTTTTTCGTGCCCTTGCCCTCAATTCATTCAGGTAACCAATGGCTTCTGCAGACTGTCCCATTTCATTCAGGGCTTCGGCTGCGATCAACAGGACCTCGGCATACCTCATATCAGGGATGTTATAGGAACTATTCCCGCCAGTTGGCCACACTTCTACTTCCCCTACGAAGCGAGTCCATTTTGCACTGTAGGGATAGGGATATGGCTCTATCTGACTATAATGATAGCTATCAAGAATGGTTCCCTCGGCCTTGCCGGTCATTTCATTATATACCGGAGCTTCTTCCCACATGTTTAGTGTAATATCGAAAGACACATCCCGCCTGTAGTCCCCCCAGTGGAACAGCTCAAACAAATGCATCGTGCCTCCCATAGCTCCCCATCCGCCAACCTCTATCGGCTTCCTGTAGGCAGATGGACCGCCGTTGTTATTTCTCCAGCCATCGTATGTCTGGCCGGCTACTCCTCCCCCCTTCACATTCCCGCTATAGTCAACTGAAAAAATAAACTCCTTGCTGTCTCCTTTTTCCCCATTGAATAGATTCTGGAAATCATCCTCCAGTTCATATCCAAAAGATGAACGGTTGTTGATTACCTCCAGGGCATAATAGGCGGCTGCATCCCAGTGGGAGCTGAATCCTTCCGCCAGGCTGTTGATAATGCCCTGATCAATAGTCCTGTAATCATAAGCATCGGCATAAATCTCATTATAAGTGGCCAGGGTCAGGTGTATTTTAGCCAGCAGGGCCAATGCGCTGCCCCTGGTTGGTCTCGTCCGTAAGCTGACGCCCTGGCTTGTCGTGAAAGCATTCTGATCTGGAAGGTCTTCCAGGCAGATTTTAAGGTCCCCTATGATGTACTGGTAGATCTCTTCTGCTGAGGTTCTCGTAACAACCTTGGCATCCCTTGGATCAGCCAGTGGTTCAGTGTAAAAAGGAATGTCTCCATGCCGTCGTATCATGTGGAAATAAATAAGTGCCCGAACAAAACGGCCTTCAGCCACATATGCCAGCCTCTTCTCTTCAACAAGACTTATCATTTCACTCACATTTACAATGATAATATTGGCCTGGTTGATCTGGGCATAGCTGGCGACCCAGTATCCGCCATCCGAATCTTCCTGGAGGAAATCCGCCGGGCCATGTTCATATTGGTTCAAAAGGAACCTGTAAGGCCTGAAGTTATCGGCGCTGACATCATATTCATCGGATAAGAGATCTGAATAAAGATCGCAGGTAAACAATGATCTATCCTGTGTCAGAGTTGAATAAAGTCCCTGAACAAATCCTTGTACATCTTTCTCTGACTGGAAGTAACCTTCAGGAGCAACCTTGCCAATGGGATTTTCTTCCAGATCCACGCAGGATCCAGTAACCATTGCCAGAATTAATATATAATAAACCGATTTTTTCATAACTGATACATGTTTTCTGGTTTAAATCCAACATAATTAAAGTCCCAGTTTAACGCCCAGGGTTATTGACCTGGTTCTGGGATACGTCCCTTCATCAATGCCAAATACGACATCATTGCCACCGCCTTCAGAATCTCCGGGCTTATATTTAGACGTTTCAGGATCATAACCCTTATAATCGGTCCACAGTAAAAGGTTTTGACCGCTTACGTATACCTGAAGGTCTTTTACGTGAATCCTGGAGAGCCATCTTTGGGGAAGGTTGTAAGCCAGATAAACATTCTCCAGGCGGATAAATGTTCCCTCTTCAACGAAGCGGTCGGTTCTCAGGTTCTGGTTAAATGCCGAAGTTTTCTGTATATCAGTAAATATCCATTCTCCCGTTTCATCATCAATACGTGTCCGGTTCAGCATCTCCTTTGAAGCATTGGTCACACCATTAAGGATTTCAAGATGTTGTCGTGTCATGTTATATATATTTCCTCTTACGGAGGACCGGATGAATATACCCAGGTCAAAGCCTTTGTACCTGAATATATTGTTTAGGCCCCAGAAAAAATCCGGGAATGCCGAACCGATGATAGTATAGTCATCCGCTTCTTTAAACACCCCGTCACCGCTCAGGTCCTTATATTTGGAATTGCCGATTTTCTTTCCGTCAATGGCCGCCTCTTCCTCAGTTCTGTATACACCTTCGTATATAAATCCTACGAATGAACTGACGGGTTGTCCTTCTATCAGGTAATTCAGGTAACCTTTTAATGGTCCGTCCATTGTTGCATTGATAAAAGGGATCATCGGTTCATCACCAACCAGCTCAACGATCTTATTCTTGTTCTGGGAAAAGTTAAAGTCGGTGGTCCAGCTAAAATCCCTGCCTGAAATATTGACAGTATGCAGCAAGAATTCAATTCCTTTATTTTCGACCTCACCTATATTCGTTAAGATATTCGCATACCCGGAAATGCGGGGAAAGGGCTCCCTGAAGAGCAGGTCATAGGTGAGTTTTTGATAATAATCGGCGCTGAGTGTGATCCTGTTCATCAGGATACCCAGATCGATACCGATATCGAGTTCTGCGGTAGTTTCCCATGTAAGGTTATCGTTAGCCACCGTCAGGGGGATGACTGAGGGTACTTCCACATTGTCCACTACCCCTTTGGTTGTCACAAAACTGGCAAGAGACTGGTAGGGACCAATGGCTGCATTCCCAACCAGGCCATAACTCGCCCTGATCTTGATTTCATTGAAAATGGGTCTGATTGATTCCATAAAGGATTCATTGTGGAGTTTCCAGGCTATGGCTCCGGATGGGAAGGCAGCGTACTTTTCATTTTTTGCAAACTTTGAAGATCCGTCGATTCGTCCGGTTATTGTGATCAGGTAACGGTCAAGAATACTTACATTTGCCCTTCCCAGAAGAGATTCATAGGCCGTTTCCGATTTGCCTGTGTTATGATCAACAGGTGTACCATTTCCCATCTGATGGAAAGAAAACATAAAACCATCACTGAGATAACTGTCAGTGGTCATATAAAGGCTTTCCGTTTCGTATTTCTGCCAGGTGTATCCCCCGAGAACATTGAAATCCCAAGATTTGAAGGCTTTGCTGTAGCTCAGTGTATTTTCCTGCAGGATGGAATTTGTCGTATAGTTACTCAACCGGGCGTAACCATCGCGATTTTGTCCAGTCAGCGTTTTGGAATCAAACACATTCCCGTGCCTTCTGTTGATGCGGTTCGTCCCGATGGATATTTTCAGCTTGAGGTTGCGAAGGGGTTCCAGCTCGGTAAACAAATTGACCATAATGTTATCCCGGCGCAGGTCATTAATGGGCCCGATAGCTTGTGCCAGCGGGTTATCCTGTGGAACCCCGGAAAAATAATCTATTGTGAAATTCCCGTCTTCATCGTAAGGTTTCAGGAAGGGCGAAGCTGTTAACACTCTCTGTGAAACTCCTGCACCGGACCAGAATCCTACCTCACCATAGAATTGCCGCCTGGTAGCCTGTGTATTCATTCCCACTGAAATCCAGTCATTGACCTGGGCATAAATATTTGCACGGGCAGATATACGGTTGAAGTCCGAACCTTTGACAATACCCTGTTCATCATAATAATTAGCGGAAATATAATAATTGATCTTCTCGGAACCCCCTGAAAATGATATCTGGTATTCATCTGTCTGTCCAAGCCTGTATACCTCATCGGCCCAGTTTGTGGTCCAGTCAATGGAATCGTAACTCGGACTACTGTCATCCGGGCTGTATGGATACCTGCGGCTTGGGAAAAGGGTCCGGGTTGAACCATCGTTTTTCATGGTTTCGTTTGCATACCTGGTCCATTCCCAGTTATCGAAAACCTCGATTTCTTTAGAGATTTGCTGAAAGGAATGTGAATACGAGAAATCCACCTTGGGTTTTCCGGTTTTTCCGCTTTTTGTTGTAACAAGGATAACCCCGTTGGTTGCCCTTGAGCCATAAATAGCCAATGCTGATGCATCTTTCAGAATATCAATCCTTTCTATGTCATTGGGATTGATGGAGCTAAGCTCGCCTCCTGCGTATCCGTCGATCACGATCAGGGGATCATTACCTGCATTCAAAGAGTGAACCCCCCTGATCCTTATCCTGACAGCACCACCGGGAGCTCCTGTTGCCCGTGTTACTTCAACACCGGCTGTTCTTCCCTGTAGCAGCAGGTCTGAACGCGTAACAGGCATGCCTGCAATATCTTCCGGATTAATCACTGAGACACTGCCGGTTAGGTCCGCTTTCTTAACAGTACCATAACCGGTGACGACAATTTCTTCAAGCTGCATGATGTCCTCCTCCAGTATAACATTGATCTCTGTCTGGTCTCCCACCGCAATTTCCTGTGCAAGATATCCCATGAATGAGAATACCAGTACATCTCCACTGGAAGCATCAATGGTATACCTTCCGTCCAGGTCCGTAACCACTCCTGCGGTTGATCCTTTAATGACTATATTCGCCCCTGGTAATGGCTGGTTTTCAGAGAGTGATATCACTGTTCCGGTAACCTGTGAAAAAACAGTTTGACCTGAGAAAGCAGCCAATAATGGAAGCAGGCTGAAAATCAAAATCACTTTGATCGTTTTCAGGTACTTGACAAAACCATAAGTAGCATTCATTTTCATAGTGTTTTATAGTTTAATAGGTTCTTTCTAACATGGCTAATAAATGTACGAAATAACATTTTTTTTCTGTCCTGTTTTATCCTGCCGCAGCACACTAACATTATGGTCAACTCATCACTTCAGGTAAGTAATTTGATATTGATGATTCAATGAAACCAAACTATCAACCATATGGCCTGTAATATGAGCCGGGTTAAATGTTAAGGCGGGAAACCAAATTGTCCTTTTAAAAAGACACCCGGATTCCCGCCTAAACTGAGTGAGGTAGCTAAGAAAAACTTAAATGAAGCACAAGGTTTTTATATCTTCTCCTTTACTTCTTTATGAACCTGGCTGTAGCGATCCTGCCTTCTCTTGTCTCAACAGAGATCAGGTAGACTCCATCAACAAGCTCCTCGACATTGATAGAATTGCCACGAATATCCTTATAGGTTCGAATAGTCTGGCCTAGTACGTTGCAGATTTTCGCTCTTTCAACGGTTTCATCACCGGTAAAATACAGCATATTCTCTGCCGGATTTGGATATATAGCAAAATCGGATTTATTGATTTCGTTTACACCAATAACCAGACCGCCCAATCTGAGCATAGCATATTCGGAAGCATCCGAGTTTGTACCGGCTTCCTGCCACCAGTGTTTATGGTGCGCACGCAAGGGCTCTTCATCGGCATCATTGACCATCAACTGCACGCTGATCTTCTTGCCAATTTCAGGAACAAAGGTATACAGTGTACCGGTCCCGTTCAGGGACGCCCATGTATGGAATCCTTCTACATCCCATCCCGAGCCGTCGTCTTTATCATACCATGCAAATTCACAACCTGTCATATCTCTGAATTTTCCAGCATTTGATATACTGGGGAGGGTACCCATCCCATAATAGTATATATATTTCTGTTCCCAGGTCCTGGTTTCAGTTTGGTAAAAAGCATTGTATGCAGATCTCTTACCCGGATCATCTGTAACCAGGATGGCAATTTCAATACCGTCCCTCTCCCAGACATTCTCTGCAGCGATATTGATGAGATCATCCGTAAAGCTAACGTGCACATACAATCCATCCTCATCCCAGACAAATTGCGCCTGTACTGACAGATCTGCTTCATTCGATGGTGGAGGAAGATCAGCATCATCAACATCAACGTCAATTGCATAGAAGTCTGTCCAGTCATCGAAAAACTCATCAATTACGGGCTTGTTTGCAGCCTCCACTTTCTGTATGTCAACTGTCGGCCACGGTGCTGGACTAACTATGATCGTATATTCCTTCGTATGACCATCCTCAGCCGTAACAACCACCTTATGGTCTGTTACCAACTCCGTATCATCCGAGAGTTCGACTCCATCAGCGTCGGCAATGATGAAGGTAGCAGAATCGTATACGCTGATATTTTCTTTAAGGATTCCGGCTTTTGTTCCTTCGAATATACCAAGGATCGAATCGTTTGTTGCCGAGAGTGATCCCATACCAAGCCATGTTATATCCTTATTGCTACTCAGAATATACAGAATAATTTCATAGAGATTGCCAACACCGTTTTCAGCCGTCACATTCAGGAACATTCCAGTCTCAACATCGGTTGATCCCGAAACCAATCCCATGGTATCATTCACAACAGTAACAGTAGCACCAGCAGGGACAGTAGCTGCAGCAATCATCATATCCGCAGTTACACCGGTCAACGGGAATACATCCAGGATCTGTTTGCCAACAAGTCTACCAATGGTAATTGCATAGAGCGTATTGCTGTCGCTCACTGCGGTTGGAGTTCCTGTCACTGTGACATTGTCAAAATATGCCGGATCGTTGGCCGAACCGAGACCAATCATACCAGCTGCACCCAATACTACACTGTCTTTGGACAGGATTTCGACATCATCCATATAGCAGGTCACCACATTACCGGCCCGGGTAACCTTGAATGTATGCCAATCGTTATCGGTAAACAAGCTATCCGGATTAAAAATAAGATCAGCACGCAATCCGTCAGATACATTGGAAATCTTGGTGCCACCAGTATTATTATATAACCAGAGAACATTATAATCATTTTCACTTTCCATACCAAATACAAGGGACACATCGTAATTTCCATTTTCATTCGCTGATGCAGGTTTGAAAATATCCGCCTCCAGCGTAAAATCACCATAGGTTTGGGTTGGTATATAGGCTATGTTACTGAGATGATACGGATAATTCCACCATTGCCAGTCGGTATTACCGGGAGCTAATCTCGGATCTGAACTCGACATGTAGAGCACCGTGTCCATTTTTGCCGTGTCGACTTTGACTCCGCCCATATTTACAGCGCCATAGTTTCCAAGGTTGCCAAAGACCGGGTCATCCGAAAACTGAACCGGCAGTTCCCAGGCTGTGATTTCATCCACCAGTATACTGTCATTAATTGTACCCACACCCAGTTTGCCCGTACCTGCAAGTTCATCGTCAACGGTTTTTACAACCTCCTGATTATCAAAATAGGCAGAGAGCGCATTACCTATCCTGGTTATCCTGACATTGTGAAAATTATTATTACCCGTAGTCTGCTCCAGGAATGTTTTATGCGCAATACCACCGACCTGGGCCTTCACCCCGTTCACAACCGTGTAAAAAGTAGAATTATCTCCGCGCCACAGTGTGAACATGCTGTAGTTGTATTCATCTACGTAGTCGAAAATAAGACAGGCATCCCAAAAGCCGGTCGTTGTGCTGTCCGGCATTTTTACAATGGCCTCCAACTCAAAATCACCGGAAATGTCCGCACCAGTAACTGCAAGTGTAGCACAATGATGTTCGTAGTTCCACCATTGCCAGTCGGTATTGCCCGGATCGAGACGAGGTATCATCCCTGCAATAGTGGCAACCATAGAATCTCCCGAGTTTACCCATTGAGAATCCACGATTACCGTGTAATTGGGCCAATCCCCATAAACAGGATCATCTCCCAGATCCTGGGCATTCTGGTTCGTCGTAAATCCCAGTAGAATCACCAGGAAAAAGAGAGAAAGGAAGTTTAGTCTTTTCATAATGTACAATTTTGGTTAATAAAATGAGGGATTTTCATGCTAACACCAAAGTATAGCATTAAATACTCTATTCTATCCTGTATTATCCTGCATGATTTCAATTTAAGCGGAAGGTTCTTTCCACACACTGGATTGTTGTCCCCGATTTTACTTAACATGATAAAACAGGACAGAGGCTCTAAATAATTTTGATATTATTAAGGTTATATTTAAAGTCGGTAACAGGCAGCACACAAAATGCTCAATCCTAATCGAATACACATTGTGTGCTTGGCGTGAATCCTTAATTATGAAATATATACCAATGAAAAAATTCATAAGATTAATTATTCGCAAGAAAGCATACATCGTATTTTATGTTACAGGCTTTCTGGCATTCGCCTGGTTTTTGATCCGGGTAATCCCCAAACCTTCTAGAGCGGCCTATCCCTGCCAGCGTGCAGCCTTCCCGGTAGCCAGTGCATTTATCCTGCACCTTGCCGGCATCCTTGCTGCTTCGGTACTTTACAAAAAGGGTATTACGGTATTTCGCCAAAAAAAGGTTGCCGGCCTCATTATTTTAATACCTGCTGTGATCATCCTCAGTATAATTGGATCTACTATAGGCGAGAAACAATTACTGGCAAAATCTGCAGAACAATATATGGAAACACCCAACCAGCCAATAGGTATACCAAAGGGTGTTATTCCCGGCCGGGTTGTATGGATCTGGAACCCGGAAGCAGTTAATGAAAATTGCCCGAATACATGGCTGGAGAATGATAACTGGTGGATGGAACACAATACCGACCGCACCAAAGTGCACAGCATGCTGGAAGAGTCGCTGTGCCTTGTTACCGGAACCCATCATACCCTGGACGCATGGGATGAGATCTTCAGGTATTATAACAGGGAGCATGGAGGGGGTGACATGGGTTACCAGGAGGGTGAAAAGATCAGCATCAAAACCAACTTTGTGTCTTGTGATGCATCCAATATGGACGGGCATAACAAAAAAGAAAACCTGAACATGATCGATGCTTCACCGCAGGTTATGTGGTCGGTATTAAATCAACTGGTAAACATTTGTGGAATTCCTGATTCATTGATCTGCATCGGAGATCCGAGTGCTTATTTCCCGAACCAGTACTACGAATTATTAAACACGGATTTTCCTGATGTCGTGTACCTGTCACTCGAAGGGGGAGCAGTGGGCAGAACCCAGATCGTATCATCGGACGAGGAGGTGGTACAATTCAGTGATGGATCAGAAGGTGATTATCTGCCAGTACAGTTTACCCAATCAACCTATATGATCAACATTTCCGTTGCCAAGCATCATACCTCTGCGGGATTTTCCCAGATCGCCAAAAACCATTATGGTTCCAATATGCGCAATACGGCATCACATATGCATTCCTCGCTGGTACAGAATAAGTTTGGATCCGGTAAATACAGGCATTTTGTGGATCTGCTGGGCCATGAGCACCTGGGTGGAAAAACGATCCTGAACATCGGTGATTTTCTCTGGAGCGGGCATGCTGCCTGGACCATACCTGAAAAATTCACGATCGCTCCGTTTAACACCGACTATCCTTCATCCCTCCTGGTTTCCCTGGATCCCATTGCCATTGAATCAGTTGGGCTAGACTTTATCCAGACACAATGGTGGTCGGACATGCTTGCAAAGACAAACGGAGTGGATGATTATTTATTCCAGGCAGCAGATTCTGCTTACTGGCCGGAAGACATCGTTTACGATCCGGAGGGGGATGGCACCACTATTGGAAGTCTGGGGGTTTTTGAACATTGGAACAATGATCTGGATAAGCAGTACTCAGGTAATATAGGTATGGCCGGGGGCATAGAATTGGTCATGGCCATTCAACATAAAAAGATCGTATCTCCCACGGAGTTCACTTCGGATTATGCGGAGAACCCCGGGACGATTTTACTTTCATGGAAGGACCTTTCTGAAAGTGAGGATGCTTACATACTGGAACGATCAGATGGTGACGGGAATAATTTTATGGACCTGGCACAGCTGGGACCTGATGAAAATAACTATACGGATACAGATATTGAACCGGGCCTATTGTATTATTACCGTATCAGGACCTCAGCCGGGGAAGACACAACGATCGCGGAAACGGTTTCCCAGCTGGCATCATCCGCAAGCAGCAGTAAGGAATCATTGCGCGAACAAATCCCATTCATGGTGTTTCCCAATCCGGCATCTGATAGAATCTATATAAAATGTGAACAGGGTGCTGAAATCATATCAATAAAGATAATTGACATGAATGGAAGCCTGCTGAAACAATTCAAACCTGCAGGTTCTGGCAACAGGTACATGTATACTTATGATTGCCAGGATTTAATGCGCGGCAGTTATATCATCCAGCTTTACACCAAAGACGGCGCATGGACAGTCCCTCTGCTTGTGGTGAAGTAGACCCTGATTACAAATATTGCGGTTGTTAAGTTCCGTTACCTTGAAATTCGGGATCCCGACGGAATGGGCTGGGGAGAACGAGTGGGCCCCAGTACTTCCAGGCTTCCGTCAGGTTTAAAAATAATCCTGTCGATATTCAGCACCCTTCTTCCCGAAGGATGATCGATGTCTGCATGACTATGGTAGACAATGAACCACTCTTTCCCGTCGGGTGACTGAACGATGCTGTTATGTCCCGGACCGGAAACCCCTGTTTCAAGATCTTTGGTAAGGATGGGATTTTTTTCTGATTTGATCCACATCCCAAGCGGGGAGGAGGCAGTCGCATAGCCTACCCCGTAATCAGGATCAGCATAGTGATTTGCCGAATATGTCATGTAATAATGCTGTTCATGCCTGAATACAGTCATTCCTTCAGTAGAACGAGCATGCATGCTTTCAGGATGTTCCCACTCCTGGCTGGGATAAACGCAAAGAACTGGCTCTCCAAGCATATGTGAAAGGTCTGAAGATAACTTTACGCCGAAAATCATACCCCACAAATAACCTGCCTTCTTCCGGAACTCACCTACTGCCCCGACCATTTCATAATACAGGTAAGCTTGGCCGTCTTCATCAATATAAATATGTCCGTCAATACAGGAATAATTATAATCGAACAATGGCACATAAAGTTCCTCGAAGGGGCCCTCAGGTGAATCGCTGACAGCTAGTGCAATCCGGAGACCCGACTCCTCCGGTCCCTTACAGCTGAAGATCATGTAAAACTTCCCGTGATAATGAATCACCTCCGGGGCCCAGAATGATCTGGTAGCCCATGATTCTTGTTTACGCCGGAAGACATATCCCAGGGCTGACCAATCGATCAGGTTTTCCGATTTCCATGCTTTAAAACCATCTCCCGTACTGGTACCGTAGAGGAAATAGCTATCATTATACTGTAAGATATATGGATCAGCCACGATTATCGTATCACCAACCGGATTAATATACTGATCCGCTTCCTGGGATTGTGTAGTACCTGAAAATAAAATGATAATCACAACCGTTACCAGGTTCCACCTGAACAGACGTATTAAGTTTGTATGGTTCATGTTTTCGAATTCTTTGGTGATTTAAAGTACCATATTTAAATCAAACCGCCAATATTAGTCACCACCGCAGGTTTTTATTGGGCACCCTGAATATCCGGAGCAGGACAAATCAGGATAAGGCTCTGAAATCAATTAAATAACTTTTGTAAATTATACAGCAATCATTAAAATTGAAAATCATTAAAAGAAAATCTACCCACATCCTATCAACTGTATGTATGCTGCTGATATTGATACTTTTGTCCTGCCCGGGACAAAGTCAGATCACAGAAATAACCTTTATCCCCTTCAAGCATTTCCTCCTGGTCGGACAGACCAAAGAACTCCCATTCATTCATGAACCTGAGCACTACTCCATTTCTGTCATCGAATTCGTTAGCTCGGATACCAATATTGTTACTGTGGATGAAGAAGGATATATGACAGGCAAGAATCCTGGCTGGGCCTATGTATATGCATTGATTAAATACAGTACGGCCGGGGATATGGCTGAAGTTTTTGTCCGGGATGACAACACATCAATGAAGCTCGAAGCAGAGGACGCCAAGATAACCAGTCCGCTCAGGATAACTGACGATTCGACGGCCTCAGACGGGAAATGCCTGATCCATGACTCCGGGGAACATTCGCAAGCGGCAGCACCGGACAGTGGACATGCAATTTTCACCATAGATCTTGAAAAAGAAAGCCTGTACTCATTATACATCAGCCTGAAAGCGGCCGATGTGAATAATAACTCTTTCTACTAAGTACATGACAAAAATTTACAACAGTGAATAAATTTATCTATGTCGTTGGAAAACAGGACATTTGATAGATATGTTAATCCGTATTTAAATAAACTCTTAGCTCTTCTGCCATGCTTTTT
>SDBS01005666.1_pt1 | contig 12135 bp, 11 predicted proteins | sample 2277091 | NCBI WGS metagenome assembly SDBS01 (sample SAMN10404972, study PRJNA504765) | marine sediment metagenome | isolation source: marine sediment core GS10_PC15, 163 cmbsf | place: Arctic Ocean: Southern Knipovich Ridge | collected 2010 | reverse complement strand
TATGAATGAATTGACAAATTTAAAATTTCTTCTATAATATTAATAGATTCAGTTCTATATATAGTAATAGATTACTTAGACCAACGTAACAAAAATCCAAACAAATTATTTTCTATAAGTTTTTGATAAATCCCATTTCATTCTAGTGAATCTACTTTAGAAAGGTTCCTTCATGAGTATTGCAAATATTAGTGAAAAATAAGAATATATCTAAACGCTCTTTACAGTATTTGAGACTTTAAGACATTGAGGATATGTGAAATAGGACCTCTAATACTCACAAATAATTGTTTAACCCAAAGATAGTAAAATTAGGCATAGTTAATTTTCATCAAACAAATGTATTTTGTCTAACCACTCGTATCGAAAATTACTAGGAAAAGGCAATGGCTGCAATAAATATCCATAGGTCTGTTTTTAGGTTAAATATAAATAAATATATTTAAAAGAGATTATTATTAAAGTAATGAAAATGACATATAAACAACTGGGACATAATGAGAAGATTAAGGTTAAGAGGAGGTGAAAAATAAGTAAAAATTTTAATTAGAGAGAAGAAGCTATTAGAAAATAGATTGAGAAAAATTGCTATTCTCTTGTAAGCTTTCTGGGAAATTTGAAGTATATATTATAAGGAGGTTTAATTAAAATGTTAAGGAAAATATTCTTTGTGTTTATTGTAATGGCATTAGTAACTACATTCGCTTTTGCCAGTGGTGGAGAAGAATTATGGAAACCAACTAAGCCTATTACTATTATTGTTCCTTGGTCAGCTGGAGGTGCAACAGATCAGATAATTCGTATTTGTGCCGGAGAATTGGAAGAAAAATTGGGTCAAAAAATTGTTGTAGTTAACCAACCTGGTGCATCTGGCTCAGTAGGTACCAAGACAGTTTTGGATGCTCCAAGAGATGGATATACCTGGGCATCAGGAGCAATTATGAATTTAGGAACCTATGCTATACAGGGTTTTTTAGATACCAAGATAGAGGATTGGCATTTTTATTTTGCTGTGGCTAATGTGGATGTAGTCTCAGTACATCCTGATACTCCATATCAAACCTTTGGAGATTTATTGCAAGCCTTTGAAGATAAACCTGGAGAGATTTCTGTGGCAACTGCTGGAGAATCCTCCTGTGGACGTGTGGGTATGGAGGATATAAAAAAGTTCACCGGAATAGATTATAAGCATATAACTTATGGAGGTGGTAATCCTGCAGTTATCTCTACTGTCAGTGGTGAAACAGAGGTTGTACCACAACTTGCCAGTGAGCAAGCTGATATGATTAGAGCTAAAAAGCTTCGCCCGCTTGCTGTATTGGACAATCAACCATTAGAATTAGCGGATTATGGAACAATTCCTCCTGTAACAAAATGGATTCCTGAGTTTATACCAATTCCATTTCCTTTCGGCATTTTTGTTCCCAAAGGAGTACCTGAGGAGGTTGTAACTACTTTGAACCAATTGTGGCACGAAGTTATAGCAAATTCAGAAGTAATTAAAAAATACGCTAGTGATAGGGGAGCGGTGTTTTATCCCTATTGGGGAACGGAGGCCTTGGTTAAAGCTTTTCCTTCTATCCAGTTTATCGATTGGCTCTATTATGATATGGGAGTAGCTGAGATTTCACCACTAACAATTGGTATCCCTCGCCCATAATGGTTTTTAAAGTTTATCCGACGGGAAAACACTTTTTAAAAGTGTTTTCCCGTAATTACATCATCTATAAAGACATTTTAATAATTTGTTATTTGTATAAATTTGAATAAAACCCTATTAGAAAATAGATTAAATTTAGTCAAAATTATTAGATTGCTTTTAGGAGATTTAAATGAAACAAGAGAATATGAATAAGGCCGATTTCTTCACTTCGATATTTTTGTTTTTATTTGGATTAGCAGTTCTCATTTTATCTATTAGAATGCCTACATTTAGAGAAATGAGGGCAAATCCATATTCTGCACCGGGTTTAGTTCCGGGGATTATGGGTGTTGTTTTATTTTTCATGGGTGTTATTCTTTTCATCCGTTCTGTTATTCGTAAAGGATATAAAATTAAATTATCCCCTCAAGCTATAAAAATATTCTTTAAAAATGATGCAATTAAACGTCTGCTTATTGCCATTTTTTTATCTGTATTTTATGTTATTTTGCTGGGGAATATTAATTATTTTCTATTGACTGGTATGTATATTTTTATCTTTGTCTTTGCTTTCGAATTTGAAACTAAAAAAAATATATTTTCTCAGCGGAAAACTCTGCTCTTTGCCTTTCTTGAGGCAGTATTCATCGCAGCTTTAATATCATTTGTCTTTCGCTATCTGTTTTTGGTGAGACTACCGTAAAATACGGAGGTTTTTAATGTTCCAGGGGTTAATACAATTAGGGAATGAATTGAGTGGTTTTTTAACTCCAAGACTTATCTTCGATGTGTTTTGGAGTACTCAATTAGGAATTTTCGTAGGCATGCTCCCTGGTTTGACTGCTACAATGGGTATAGCCCTTATGGCTACTATTACCTACAAATTTGTAGGTAGCCATGCAATTCTGATTTTAATATGTATGTATATTGGGGCAATTTTTGGCGGAAGCCGTACCGCAATTTTAATTAATATTCCCGGAACACCTGCTAATGCTGCTACTACTGTTGATGGTAATCCATTGGCAAAACAAGGTAAAGCTGGACAGGCGATGGGTTTAGCGACTACTGGATCTTTTCTAGGTTCTCTTTTTGGTATGGTAATGTTGGCAATATTTACTCCTATCATTGGAAATGCCGCTCTTAGCTTTCATTCTTTCGAATATTTTTGGTTAACTATTTTTGGTATTATTATATGTGGCACTCTTACTGCCCCTAAAGATCCTTTAAAAGGTTGGGTTGCTGGATTTCTTGGTCTTTTTGTCGCTACTATTGGGATGGAGGGAATGCATGCCTATAGACGGTTTTCTTTTGGAAATGTAAATCTTGCCGGTGGAATTCAACTTCTTCCGGCGATGATTGGAGTTTTTGGTTTTTCTGAAGTCTTAATGGTTATGAAAAAACCAGAGATAAAAATTGTTAGTAGAAAAATAGAAAGGGTAATCCCCCGCCTTAAAGATATTACTAAACATTGGAAAACTATTATTCGTTCTGGATTTATTGGTACTATTATAGGGGCTATTCCTGGAGTAGGTGAAGATATTGCTGCCTGGGTATCTTATGATTTTGCTAAAAAAACGAGTAAGGAAAAAGAAAAATACGGGAAAGGTAGTATAGAAGGTTTAATTGCTGCAGAGACTGGAAACAATGCTGCAGTCGCAGGGGCGATAATACCGGTATTAGCTTTAGCTGTTCCCGGATCTGCTCCTGCAGCGGTATTGCTAGGGGCAATGTTTATTCATGGGATTCGTCCTGGTCCTCTGCTTATGATAGAGAATCCCGATTTTGTTTATCAAGTAGTCGCTATGATTTTTCTGGCCACCTGCGCTATGTTCATCCTTGGTCTTTCACTGATAAGAGTATTTGTTAAGATTCTTATTATTCCCAGACAAAAATTAATGCCAGTTGTATTTGCCTTATGCGTTATTGGTTCATACGCCCTCTCTGCTAAAATGTTTGATATTTTAGTAATGACTGTATTTGGTCTTATCGGATATGCTATGAAGGAAATGGATTATCCTGTAGCACCTTTTGTCTTGGGAATAATTCTCGGGGATTTACTTGATAACAATCTCCGAAGAAGTTTGATTTTAACCGATGGAAATATTATTCCGTTTTTTACTAGACCGATTTCATTTGTATTTTTCTTATTTATTTTAATTACCATTACTAGTCAAATGAAATGGTTTAGGAATTTTTTAAAAGTTTTAGGGTTAATTGTTAAAAAGCAATTTTTAAAGATAAAAACTAATTGATTAAGTTATGAAAATTTAACATAAATTTAATTTACATGCTTCAAAAATAATAATTTATTTGTAAAGGAGAGTTACTCATGGAAAAGAAATCTATTAAGGTAGGAATAGTTGGTTCAGGGTTTGCCGCTTCATTTCACTATAAGTGTTATGGAGAAATACCAGGTGTTAGAGTAGAAGCAGTCTATTCTAAAACCAAAGAACACCGAGAGGAATTCGCTAAAAAAAGGAGTATAATTCCCTGCAAATCTCTGCAAGAATTAATTCACTTGGTAGATGTTATTGATCTATGTGTTCCTGGAGTTCTTCATGAACCATTTTCAATTGAAGTGCTTAAATCAAATATACATGTAATAGTAGAAAAGCCCTTTACTGGTTATTATGGGCCAAAAGGGGAAAATAATTTTTTAGGAAATAAATTTTCTAAAGAAATAATGCTTAAAGAGGCGTTAGTTAGTGCCGACCGCATTTTGGAAGCTGAAGCAAAAAGCAAAGGAAAAGTATTTTATGCTGAAAATTGGGTTTATGCTCCATCTATACAAAAGGAAGTTGAAATATTAAAAGAAACTAAGGGGCAAATTTTATGGGCCTTAGGCGAAGAATCGCACAGTGGCTCTCATTCAGATGCCTATGTAGTGTGGAGCCAGTCAGGAGGGGGTTCAGTAGTGGGAAAAGGCTGTCACCCCTTGACTCCTATTCTTTATCTTAAGAGATTAGAAGGAGAGTTACGAAACGGTAAACCGATAAAGCCAGTGACTGTAAGCTGTAGGACTCATGAAATAACCAGAAACCCAAAATTTATTAACGCAGGATTTTTACGAACAAAGTATCATGATATTGAAGATTATGCCCAAATTCATGTAGTCTTTGAAGATGGAATGATTGCTGATATTTTTGCATCTGAAATTGTAATGGGAGGAGTGAAAAACTGGTTAGAAATTGTCGCTAACAATCACCATACCTACTGCAATTTAAGTTGTACTAATGCTGTTAAGTTATTTAACCCTCGAGAAGATCAACTTAAAAACACCTACATAGTTGAAAAAATAGAAACTAAGCAGGGATGGAGCTTCCCCTCACCTGATGAAGACTGGATGTTTGGCTATCCTCAAGAGTTGAGTGATTTTGTAAATTGTATTTTAACTAATCAATCTCCTCAATCTGATTCTAATTTAGCCCGGGATGTAATTGCAGTTCTTTATTCTGCTTATGTTTCGGCAGAGAAAAAGGGCTTGGAAATAAAAATCCCCCAAAGATAGCCTTTCTTAGGAGAAGAAAATGGATAAAAATTATTTAATTAAGGATACCAATAAGATTAAACCTGTGCCATGTCCTTGTGGAATGAGTATTAGACCTATAACTCGAAGTGATACTACTATTGCCAATCTATACATTACCCACATTAAGAATTCTCGTAAACATTATCATAAAAACTGTACTGAATTTTACTATATTATAGAAGGTTAGGGAAAAATGGAACTGGAAGAGGAGGAGATCGAGCTAAAACCTGGAATAATTATAATGATTGGTAAGGAGGTTCTTCATCGAGGTTATGGTGATTTTAAAGCCATTATCTTCGGTGTTCCTGCAATAGAACAAGATGATGAATTTTTTGAAGAGTAAAATTTAAATCTTTCATTAAATTCTGTGTCTAGCTTTCTTCCAATGTGTCGAGATTTATAAACAGAATGGTTGTCACCAACAGATGGTGGTTTAAATATCTACTCAGCAGTATAGAATGCAAAAATTACCTATGATGTTTAATAAAGCAATATTTCTTGCTTTTTTTATTTATTTTGGGAAATTGACAGTAAAAATTATTCGTGATAATATTTAAAAAATAGACGATCCTTAAAAAATGGTAAATTTTTGCCAGGACTCACTCTACTGACTACTTATTATTTAAATATACAGTTATTTTTTTTAACAAGTTTCATAATTCCTGAATACAAGAAACTTGAGAAGAGTGTTGAGTTAAAGTAAAAAATAAATGAAGAAAGGAGGTGATTTAGATGTGTAAAAAAGGATTGATAGTCTTTGGGCTTGCATTTCTTATAATTTCTTTAACTTTTATTGTGAGTCAGGGAGAAGAGGTTTGGCCAGATCCTGAGAAAACAATTACTGTTATAGTTCCCTACAGTGCAGGTGGAGGTACAGATATTATATTCCGTCCTCTTGTAGAAGAGATGAAGAAATATGTTGATGCCAATATTATAGTTAGTAATATAAGTGGTGCTGGTAGTTCTAAAGGAACAAACGAAATGCTAAGTCTCCCTGCTGATGGCTATACACTTCTTGCAAGCGGTACTCATACTGTATCAGCAACCTTGCAAGGACTAACAGAGGGATACAACCAATTAGAGGGTATAGCTAGCCTTAACTGGGATCCCTTTATTATTGCAGTTCTTAAAGAAAGACCATGGAAAACAATAAAGGAGCTTATTGAGGATGCCCAAAAAAATCCAGGAAAAATTAGCCTTGGCAATGCTGGTATGGGAGGAGCAACAGGAGTAGCTTCAGTTGCCATTAATCTTGCCTTTGACAAGTCCTTTAATGTAGTTCCCTTTCAGGGAGGAAAAGATCTGCGTGTTAATGTCTTGGGAGGTCACTGTGACGTCGGAATTTTCTCACAATCAGAGATTCTTGCCAACATGGACAAACTAACACCACTTGTTATTCTCTATCAAGAACATAGTTTTCTACCAGATCTTATACAAATTCCGACATTTAAAGAAGCAGGATTTGAAAACCTTAAGGTACCTGGGGGATCATTCAGATCATTTTCCGTCAAGAAGGGGACACCTGATTCAGTCAAGAAAAAACTTGCGGAGATTATTAACAAAGCCTATAACTCTGAAGCGTATCAGGATTTTATGAAAAGCAAGGGCTTACTTCCTACATACTATGAGTTGAAAGATCTTGATAATTACTTTGTTGATCTTGTAAAAGCTTATACCCCTATTATGAAAGAAGCAGGACTTCTTAAATGAGAAGCAAAATAAATAGACATCTTTGTATAATCTGACAACTCAAAGAGTAGGAATCACATTTTCAAATTATGTAACAGGTAGATTTTATAAAAGTATTCTTTTATCAGTATGCTCAAACTGATAAAAATAGAAAAAAAGGGATAAAATAAGAGCATCTTATTTTTAAGGTGCTCTTATACTTTTTTAAAGTTTTATTGTTGCTGAAGAATGATAATCTAAAAGAGAAAATGAGGTAAAACGAAAAATTGACAAATTTATGGAGAGAGGATATATTAATAAAAAGAATAATAAAAAATTTTAATGAAATTAAACTATTATTATAAAGAAAGAAAATGAAAAAGAGCACAAGAATAATAATTCCTATTGTATTTATATTTTTTTCATTACTATATATTATCTTAAGCTTTTCCATTGAAAAGAGAAAAATGATTGGTGATGAAATGGGCTGGGATCCTGGATCAAGAGCGATACCTATAGGTATCGGTTTTCTTATGCTTGGTGTATCAATTTACCTTTTCTTTAAGGAAAGGAAATCTGGAGAAGAAGAAATTACTTTAGATTCCGCCTCTAAAAAGTTAATTATTCTTACTATAATGTTATCCATATTATATATCCTTTTCTTCAGATTTGTGGGCTTTATTCTATCCACAAATGTTCTTCTCTTTACTCTCATCTATTTCTACTATAAGAGAGATATTAAATGGAATATGATGCGAAATTTTTCCATTGGTCTTCTTGCAAGTACAGGAACAATGATCCTTTTTTATTCAATGGGAAGGTTTGTAACTCATTTTCTTTTCCTTATAGGGAGAAGATCAAATTTTGAAATCTTCTCGGGAAGACTTTTCATAACAGGAGTTACTTTCCTGATACTTTTATTTATTTTTTTCACTATGCTTCTTTTATTTAGAAAGGCAATAAAAAATGAAAACTTCAGAATTCCTCTCCTTTCAGGATTTGTAACTATAGGAGTAACGGAGTTCATTTATATAATATTTAAACAGATATTCTGGGTGAGCTTAGCAAAAGGGTTAATATTCTGGTAATCCCTGGAGGTATATCTTGGAAGAACTGATTTCAGGTTTTTTACAGATCTTCAACGTGGGAACCATACTATGGGTTGCATTAGGCGAGGTTTTAGGAATTATTCTCGGTGCACTACCTGGTCTTACGGCAACAATGGGAATAGCTTTAATGGTTCCTATTAGCTTTCAGCTCTCCAAAGCTACAGGAATAGCTCTTCTTCTTGGAGTATATTGTGGGGCTGTATCAGGAGCCTCAATTCCTGCTATTCTTTTAGGGATACCTGGAAACCCAAATGCAATAGCTACAGTATACGATGGTCATGCTATGACAAAAAAGGGTCTCGCTGGCCAGGCCCTAGGAGGTGCAGTTGTAGCTTCCTTTATTGGGGGGATTGCCAGTTTAATAATCTTAGTTTTATTTTCACCTTTAATTGCTAGAATGACTCTCGCCTTCGGTCCTGCAGAGAAAGCAAGTCTTGCTATGGTAGGACTTACAATAATTGCCTCTGTTTCGACCAAGAACCTAGCGAAAGGTATACTAACAGGCTTATTAGGTCTTTCTCTGTCTCTTCTGGGTACAGATCCTTTTTCCAATGCCCTACGTATCCCATTCCCTGGTCTACTTGCTAAAACCCCCCTTACCAGTGGTATAAATCTCATACCAGCCCTCATTGGACTTTTTGGTATTTCTCAGGTTCTCTTCGATCTTGAGAGAATAAAACAAGGTCACATTGCTCCTCCGCAAGTAAAGATTGATAGAGTCTTCCCTCCGCTTAAAAAAATTGCTAGGATGTGGAGGATATTAATTGAATCAACAGGAATCGGAACTCTTATTGGAGCAATTCCTGGAACGGGTGCTTCAATTGCTGTCTTCTTGAGCTATGAAAGGGCCAAAAATATAACTTCATCTCCTAAGTGGAAACTTGGGAAAGTAGGATCCGGATGCCTTGAAGGAGTAATTGCCCCTGAAGTTGCCAACAATGCAGTAACTGGAGGAGCTCTTATCCCTGCTTTATCCCTTGGAATCCCAGGTGATGCTGCTACTGCAGTACTCTTAGGTGCCCTGCTTATCAAAGGCGTTGTTCCTGGTTATCAGCTCTTTAGCCAGGAAATGTCTCTCGTATATGCAATTTTCTTTGCCCTATTTCTTTCCAATGTTTTTATGCTGACTTTTCAACTTGTAGGTGTCAGGTTATTTCCAAAAGTGCTAGCTGTTCCAATGGCTATTCTTATCCCAATAATTTTGGTCCTTTCTTTAATTGGTTCCTATGCCATTCAAGGACAGGCAATACTTTCTGCAATCTTTGATATGGGTGTGGCTCTCGCTTTGGGTATATTTGGATACTTCCTTAAAAAAGGTGGATACCCTATTGCCCCAATTGTACTGGGATTAATTTTAGGGGGGATGTTTGAAGAAAACTTTAGAAGGGCAGTAAAACTTGCTGGAGGCAATTATTTTGTTTTCTTTACTAAACCAATTGCTATATTATTTATTGCCTTAGCAATTTTTTCTGTTGCACTCCCTTTGTTAAAGAAGAGGAAATAAAGAATGAAAATTGTTTTTTTTGGAACAGCAGGTGCAATTCAGAGTAAGGATAATACAAATGTCTCATTTTCCGTAGTAGAAAAGAAATTATCGATTCTTGTAGATAGTTCTGGAAATCCTGTTCAGTGCCTGAAAAGAGTAAGTATTGATCCTACAAAACTTGATGTCCTTATTCTTACCCACTTTCATACAGATCATATATACGCCTTACCTTCACTTATCCACAATCTTTGGCTGATGAAAAGGAAGAAACCCTTAAGCATAATCTCAAATCAATTCACTATTAATAAAGCAAAGGAACTGTGCAATATTTTTTCCCTTTCATCAAAAGAAGGTCTTTTCTCGATAAGATGGGTAAATATTGAGGAGGAAGAGATTGATATCTTTCCCGGGGTAAAGATTCAGCTTTTTCCAGTATTACATTCTGCACCTACTTCCGGGGTTAAAATTATTACTTCTACCTCTTCTCTGGTCTATTCTTCTGATACCTCTCCCTCGAAAGAGGTAATTAATAGGGCAAGAGGAGTAAAAGCACTTATTCATGAAGCCTCCGGAACTTTAAACCTAGAGAAAGAGCTTAATAAAACAGGTCATTCCTCTGGCCGACAGGCTGGTGAAGTTGCCAAGAAGGCGAGAGTAGAATTTTTATTTCTATGTCACTTTGATTTTAGGGAAGGTTCAGTACAAGATAAGGTAAAATTTGAAGCTAAAAATTCTTTTCAAGGGAAGGTAATTGTACCTGAGCTTTTCCGATTCTATGAGGTATAAAAATGATTAATAACCAAGGATTTGCAGTGGTATTTGATTTCGATGGAACCTTAATTGATTCCAGAGAAGTTAAGACCTCAAACTATTTGCAAGCCTTTGAAACTATTTTTAAAACTAAGAAAGAAGTAAGAGAAAAAATAGTAAAATCGTGTGAAAGGACATCAGGCGCCAATAGATTTCTTCAGCTTTCCGATACTCTAAAAACAGTTGGTTTAACTGCCAATGATAAACAAAAAGAATCTTGGAGTAAACTTTACTCTTTACTTAATAGCAAGTCTCTTAAAAAAATTCCTGAGTTTCCTTCGGTTAGAAGTATATTTGAAGAGTTAAACAAAAAAGGGATTAAAATTTTTGCTGCATCAGGAATTCTGGAGGAAGAGTTTTTAAATGAACTTTCCAGAAGAAAACTAATGAACTTTTTTCTTAAAGCAAAAGGTGGAGACAAGTTAGGCTTTCTTAAATCTTTGAAAGAAAGAGGATTTTGGCCTATCTTATTTGTTGGGGATACAGTCTATGATGAGAAAACCGCCATAGAAGCAGGTGTATTGTTTTTCAAGATTGCCAAAGATAGCGATTTCTTAGATTTAATTATTTTTCTTAATAAAAATAAGAAATAAAATTGTCTTACCATAATAGTCTTGTAAAAGATATAACCTTATCGTCTGTCATTGATACGAGTATCATACATTTTCTAAAAAATGACAATAAGTGGGAGGCATAATAGCATAATGAACGATAAATTAGCGATTCAGGGGGGAAGTCCTATTGTAACCATTGATAAGCCAGAACAGTGGAAACGTCCGATTGGAAAAGAGATTAAACTCATCAAAAAGTTATTAGAAGATGATTTTTTATCCGGAGCTGGTACTGGATTACCTAAGAAGTTTGAAGAAGAGTTTCGGAAATTTATAGGTGCGAAATATTGTTTAACAACTTGTGCGGGCACCTTAGCTTTAATGAGTGCTTTTTATGCGGTTAAAGTGGGACCTGGTGATGAAGTCATTGTTCCGGCATGGGCTTTTTCCTCTTCTTATGCCGGTGCCATTCATTTAGGAGCACGGCCTGTCTTTTGCGAAGTTGATCCAAGAAATATGCTTATAAATCCAAAAGATGCTGAAAGAAAAATCACAAAGCGTACTCGAGCAATAGTGCTTATACATTTTGGCGGGAATATATGCGATATGGATGTACTTTTAGAAATTGGTAAAAAATACAGGATTGCTATTATTCAGGATGCAGCTCATGCTCACGGAGCAGAGTGGGATGATAAAAAAATTGGTAGTTTTGGAGATATTACCTGTTTCAGTCTCCAAGGATCAACTACTACTCCCCAGAGTGGGAAACCGGTAGCAGGTGGAGAAGGTGGAATAGTAACCACAGATAGTAGGGAATTTTATGAACGTATGCTGATATATTGCCATTTACATAGACCTGAAATTCGAGATTTAGTTACCCCCAATTATCGTATATTTGATGAGGAGGGATTAGGTTTAAAATTTAGAACTCATCCTTTAGCTTTAGCAATAGCGCAAGTGGCTCTGGATAATCTTGAATATAGAATCAGAAAAACTGATGAGTTTCGAGAAAAAATACTTAAAGAGTTTAAAGAATTACCGGGATTAGACCCTGAATATTCTTATCCTAAAACAAAGAGAATAAGTATTTATGGAGGAATTAAAATCATTTATAATCCTGATGAATTTGAAGGCTTATCGTGTAGAAGATTCGTTGATGCAGTAAAAGCAGAAGGTGTTCCTATAATTAAAGGACCTGGCTCAACTCAAAAGTTACAGCATCTAAAACCGCAATTTGCTAAGGGATTTGATCTTTGGGGACATAATCGAGGCCCATTAGGGGGAGAATTTTTAAATCTTCCTCAATATAAAGGATTTAAAAAAGGTGACTTTCCCATAGC
>SDBS01005663.1_pt1 | contig 12139 bp, 36 predicted proteins | sample 2277091 | NCBI WGS metagenome assembly SDBS01 (sample SAMN10404972, study PRJNA504765) | marine sediment metagenome | isolation source: marine sediment core GS10_PC15, 163 cmbsf | place: Arctic Ocean: Southern Knipovich Ridge | collected 2010 | reverse complement strand
AGAAAGAATGGCTGAAGTTATTTATAATGACATAGAAGATAGACTACAAGAGTTGGCAAATCAATCAGAAGAAGGAAAACTCAACGAAGCATATATTTTTGCATTCCAAGTTGGATTAAGAGCTGATATTGAAGATAGTTTAAAGAAATGTAAATTGGAGACGACTTAGATAGTTAACACATAACTATACTTAAAATTATGGTACAGAATATGGAAGAAAAAATAAAAGAAAAGGTTAGAGAAATTCAGCATAAATATTACGGAGAGTCAGTAGAAACTAAATTATACCATGCAATTAAAGAAACTATGGAGGCTTCACAATCTGATTAGTATGGGAGGATATTTATTATTTACAATAGAATTTAAATCGAAAGAAGACCGAGACAAATTTGAGAACCATAACTTCAAATTCTTCAAGAAATTCAAAAGAATGTTTCAGTATGATTATGATGAATCATACGAATGTAATTATTATCCTAAGTGGATGGGGTATTATGAGCCACAAGAAATAATGAAAGAATGTAGAAAGAATAAGATAAAATTCAAAAGGTTTCTATCAATGGACTTATCCACTCAATCTAATTGGTATAATGAAGTAAAACAGGAGACACATATTAATTAACATGGGAACAGAAAAATTACCAAAAGGATTCAAAGAAGGAAAGTGTAAGTGTGGAAACTCCTACGGATATTGCGGAGCTGATATGGGATATTGTGTTAAATGTTTAGATTCTATGGAGGAGTCGCCAAAATGTTTAATATGTAAAAAAGAAATGAAAAACGCTATTGATTCAAAAACAAAAGAAGTAAGTCCTTACTTATGGGAAACCACTTGTGAACATAATAAAAATATGAGGTTATCTATAGGTTAGTCGCCTTAATTATAAACTACGATGGAAATAACAAGAAAAGAAATTGAAAATTTGATATTAGTATTAATTAGAGCTAGAAATTTAACTCCATATTCTGGACACAGAGATTATGAATATTTCCAAAGACAAATAATTAAACTAAGAAAGAAGTGGACAAACTTCGTCTAAGCCTTAAAATTACGTATAAAATGGAAAAAATAATACATGGAGATTGCTTGGAAGAAATGAAGAAAATAAATGACAATACAGTTGATTTAGTATTGATTGACCCACCATATAATATCAAGATTGACGAATGGGATAACATCGGAGGACTTAAGGAAAAAATAGAGTTAAATAATGAAGGATTAATAAGTGATAAAAAACTTAAAGGTTTTATAGACGGATGGAATGGATATTCTAATTTTGCAAATACCCATAATTTTAATAAAAAATTAGAAAAAGTTGTAACTATTGAATGATTAGAAAGACTTATATACTAATTATTATTATACTTATTATGACGAAACAAAACATTAAAAACAAAATAGAAAAATTAGAGAAACAAAAAGAAGATGCACAGGAAAAAATTGATTCTCTAAAAATAGAATTGGAGAATGAATCCAATAAATCTGAATGGATCAAGATTCCAGGAACTAACTACGAAGTTACAAAAAATGTATTACATAAGGGAAAATCTTATGATGAGATTATAAAACTAAAAAAGCCAGAAGAAGAATTACTAACTCTAAAAATCATAGGAACAATTTGTGAACATCCAAATTTAATCAAAGAGTTAAAAATGGATTCATCTAGCACAAACGATGATTTCTTTTTCAAACAGCCATTTCCACAAAATGAGAAAAGAGGTCGTGTTGCTAGGTTCTATGCGGTTTCGGACTATGCGTACTTGGACTGTTACGAGGATTCGACTGGCTCTTACTCCGATCTTGGGGTACGTTTCGTTCGGAGAACGAAGGGTGGTAGGAAATGAAAGCCAAATGTGTAAATCTAAAATGTATGTATGAATGGGAATCTAATAGTACTATGATGAGAGTAAGTTGCCCTAGTTGTGGAAGTAAAGTTGAATTAAGAGTTAAAAGGGAGGATGATAAAGATGACAAAAAATAAAATGAAAAAAATAAGTGAAAATATTATAGAAGTTGATGGAGTAAGATACACTAAAGAAGATTCGAGTGGTTGGCTAGATATTCCAGAATTAAAAATCTCCGTAGAAATTGAAGTTCATGATAAAAATAAGTCGTGGGATGATTTAGGATTATCAGATAGAGAAGAAGAGTTATTAACAAGTGAGGAAGTTATATGGTTGACAAATTCTAAATATGCTAAACAATTAAAGATGGACGGAAGTTCAACTAAAGATGATTTTTTCTTCAAACAACCATTCGATTTAAGTAGAAAAAACGGATACGTTGCTAGGTTCTATTCGTATTCGGACTATGCTTACTTGAACTGTTACGAGTATTCGTCTAACTCTTACTCCTACCTTGGGGTACGTTTCGTTCGGAGAACGAAGGGTGGAAAATGAAACCAAAAACCAAAGGAGCAAGAAAACCAAAACCTCTCCCAGTAGAGATTAACAAAGATGAATATATAAAAGTTATAAAAGCAACAAAAGAGATGCACCACAAAGTAGCTTTCATGTTGGGCTTTGAATCTGGATTAAGAATATCTGAAATTGTAAACCTAAAGAAAGAAGACTTTGATTTTGGAAACAAGCAAATAAGAATAAATATGGGGAAGAACTCAAAAGATAGAGTAGTCGGATTACCTTTGTCTTGGCAACCTCAACACATTAACTACATCCCTCTTAAATGCCAACAGAGAGCTTTACAAAAGGCTTTTATTAAATCAGCTATCACAACTGGATTAAAAGACCAAAAACCAAAGATTCATTTTCATTCACTAAGACATGGATTCGCAACTGAATGTATTAGATCTGGAATTGATATTTCTACAGTACAGGGATTATTAGGACATGAAGACCCAAGCACAACATCAATTTATATTAATTTAGCACCAGAAGAACATATTGCAAAATATAGAAATAAATTTGGGACTAGGAAACAATGAAAGATAATAATATTGCATTGAAAATTATAGACCAATTATTCAATGGTGGGAATCATACAGATAGAACATTATTAAAATCAAAAGAGGGAATATTAAATTTTCTTGAGGACTTATTAAAAACTAATAGAAATGGTAAGAACTGGAAAAATCGTATTATTTATCAAATAGAATACATGAAGGAAGAAGAAGAACATATAATTAAACTATTAAGCGACGCAAACTATACCACAGACGAATCGGAGGATAAGAACTAATGGAAGATTTCTTAAAAAGTTTAAAAGTAGGAGATGAAGTTGCTGTTGATTCTGGATACAATAACCAAAGAATTGAAGAGATAGATGGAGAGACTCCAAAATTCTGGAAGATAAAGAAAGCATTATACGATAAAACAAATGGTAGAGCAAGGGGTAGTGGTGAATGGTATTCTTTTTACATTAGAGAATTAACACCAGAGATAAAAGATAAAATAATAAAAAGATATGCAATAGGAAAGATAGGTACATTTGATTTTAATAAACTAAATACTTCAGAATTAAAAAAGATAATATATATATATAACGACGCAGTAGAAAAGGAAGGTGAACAATAATGGAAAAAGGAGATTTAATTGTTGGCAGAGTAATGATGAATCCAGAAGAAGAAGTTAAAGTCTATTCTCAAGCCTACGGAGACGCAATAAATAATACTATTAAGATTATAGATGAGTGTTCTGTTGGAAAAAATATAGACACTTCAATAACAAATAATGCAGAGTTTATAAAAAATAAAATATTAGAAACTCTTGGTGGTTTCAAAAAAGACGTACCCTTAGTGGAGAGTGAACAATAATGGCATGTGGAGTTTGTGGCGGATCTGGACAACAAGGCGGAGATGGTTATTGGATTTATTGCGATTGCGAGAATGGAAGAAATAAGAAGATGAATGACGCCTTAGTATTGACAGACGAATCTGGAGGTAAACAATGAGTATAAGATGCAGTTTATTCGGTCATAATTTGGATGAAGAAAAGATTATCACAATTAATAGAGGTACAAATATTAAGACTATGGATGCCTATAGACACTTACAGATTTGTAATAGGTGTAGATGTGTGATTGCTAGTGATTGGAAGATTAGGGCTAATAAAAAGAATTTAGATATAATGTCAAAAAAAGTAAAAAAGTTAGGAGAAACCATGGAGAATTTATTATGATGTTCGTCTTAGTTGGGGAGGACGAAAAATGCCAGGGATAGAAAGGATTTGTAGTTTATGTGGATATGAAAAGGCTAGTGAATATGGTGGACAAACTCAGTATCATGGTAAAAAATGGTGTGAGTGCGACGTAGTACATGCGACAGGAGTAAATAATGGATAAAAATGATTTATTTTATGATTGTAGAACAGACCAAACACTAGGTGGCACTATAAAAGATGAAAATAAAATAGAATTCTTCGTTCAAAGTATGAAAACTCCAATTATTGAATTAAAAGCAAATGGAGATATTTTTGTCAAAGGAAAATTAATTGAAAACGATAAAGAAGTTGTTGATGGTATGAGGCAATTACTTGGAATCACAGTTCATGCGGTTTCAGAAACGGAGGACAAAAGATGACATCAGACGCTTTAATAAAAGGAACATTAACGTTTATTATTATGACAATTACTATGTGTGTTTTTGATTTAATCTGGGCGTTTCCTATAATGTGGTCTTGGAATTATGTTATGCCTTATCTTTTTGAATTACCTAAACTAAATTGGTCTATGAGTTTTTGTTTGTTATTTATATTAACTAGCTTGTGGAAAATAACAACGGTTGGATATGAAAAATAAATTGTTCCTATTTCGAGACAATGACGACTAGATTAAAACAGAAGTGTATATGTGGTGGTATGATGTTCCCAACAGAAAACTTCTTTACTTGGAAATGTGATGAATGCGAAAGAAGATTATTTTTACAGGCATGTAGTGAAGAAGATATAAAAAAACTAAATCCCGACGCATTAAATAACAATGGAGATTAAATGTGATCATATCTGGGTTTATGAAAGTTGTTTATTATTAAGTAACCCACCACAGAGGAATAGAATTTGTAGTAAATGTGGAAAGAAAGGCAGAATACAATGTGGCGTTCCTGTGCCATATAAGGATTCATATCCAGAATTATTAAATAAATTCGAAGCAGAAAAGAACAATGACGAGTAAATGTGATTTATGTGGTAGAGAAAGTAAGAGTATGAAAACTAGAAGGAACTATCCTTTTGGTGTAAAATCAAAAGCAAGAACAACTAAAACATGTCCATCATGCGACGCAAAGAGAGGAAACTAAGTATGGAAGAAAATGACAAATTTAAGATAGAAGATGATTTACCAATGAACCAGATAAATATTAAATGTCCATGCGGAAATAAATCAAATATAGATACAGAATTTGAAATAAATATAGTTGGTATGTTGGAATTTAAGTGTAAAAAATGCGGAGAAATTCAAGATACCGGTGGAAGTATTCGCCAAAAGTTCGCAAAAGAGGTATATACCGAAGGAGTAAAAGATGGAAAGTAATGAAAATAATATTGTAGCATATTTACATTGTGGTAAATGCTTAGAGGAAATGAAAGCTGATCCAGAATTAGAAGCAGCACTATCTCCAAAAGAATACTCCAAAGTTCAGGTTGGTTGGACAAAAGAAGGTTTGCAGGTTTGGTGTAATAGACATGAATGTAATATTGTTCATATAGATTTTGAAGGAAAGAAACATCCAGCAGATTTAACAGCTAAATCCGACGTACTACAAAAAGGAGACGAACAATAATGGAAACAAAACAACAAAACAAATTGAAAGAGAAACGACGTAGTTTAAATCCAGTACGTAGTGATGAGTAAAATTCTAGAAATCAAAGTAGATGAATGTTTATGGGGAGTATTATATAAAGAAAAAGATAATAATAAATTATTAGATTGTGTTGAGTGTAATGGGTATGCAGTAGATTGTAAAAATTTTATTAGTTATAAATTAATTAATGAAAGATATAAAATAAAATAAGATGTCACAAAAGAAGCATAATACGAAATGTTTATATAATAGTACCACTATAAATAACTAGTAAGATATACGCAAAAGATGGTGATAAGTAAAAAATTTATAAGTTATAAGGATGATAACGACGAAGTTGTTAAAGGATATTTTGAAATTATACAAGAGACTGGTAATTTTTTAAAGTTTCAATCTGGAAAAAATAGAATAACTATTCCATGGAATCGAATATTAAAATTCAAAGAAAGTTCAAAAAATATGAAAGGAGGTAAGATATGAGAAAATTACCGTTTTTTACAGGATTAGCAATGTTGATAGTTCAGAGTTTAATTATAGGAGTTTATATAATTGCACAACAAGGAATTTCTACTGATGCTTGGAATTTTGGAATAGTTTTAGTAATGTTAGTACCAACTAATATTGTAGCTATATCTCTATTTTTGTATGGTCTTTTAAGTAAAGAAGAATGATAGGATATATAATTTTAGTAATAGTTTTAATTATTGGATTATCCGGGATTAGAATTGTTAGACCGACACATAAGATGTTAGTAGAAACATTTGGTAAATGGGTTAGGACAGAAACACAAGGATTAAGTTGGATAATACCAATAATACAATCTGGAACATACGCAAATATAACTGAGCAAATGGTTGATGTAGAACCTCAAATGGTTATTACAAAAGATAAACTTAATGCTGAAGTAGACGCAGTTGTTTATTATAGAATTAAAGATGTTAAGGCTGCAGCATATAATGTTGATGATCATAGGTCACAGTTGACATCTCTAGCTAGAACTACATTAAGGGCAGTTGTTGGTAAAATGACTTTAACAGATGCTAACGAAAAAAGGGATGAAATTAATTCACAAGTTGAAAAGGTTCTTGATAAGGAAACTGATTCTTATGGTGTTCATGTTCTTAGAGTAGAAATTCAAAGGATAGAGCCACCACAAGATGTTCAAGATGCTATGAACGAAGTAGTTAAAGCAGAACAAAAAAAGATTGCTGCTAAGGATACTGCAACTGCGTTAGAGACTGAAGCAGATGGTGAAAGAAGAGCATCTATTAAAAAGGCAGAAGGTACAAGGCAATCTATAATCTTGGAAGCTGAAGGAAAAGCTAAAGGATTTGATTTAGTAAATAAGTCTTTTAAGGGTGGAGCAAAACAACTTAAAGAACTAGATGTCACCCAAGCATCACTGCAAAATAATTCTAAGATTATTTTGACAGAAAAAGGAATTAGTCCACAGTTATTAATTGGACAATTACCTACAACAAATAAGTAATTTATAATTAGCCTAAAATTTATTTTTTTATTAGGTTTTTTAAGAAGTAAGATGTAAGTTAGGATTAGTGAAAACAATCCAATGATACAAAATGAAAACAAAAAAAACATCTTACAATAAGAAAGGACTAATATTAGTAGGTAATCTTTTAATACTAATTATTATGATTATCATAACAATAATTATTATGGATTCATTATCAGAAGCAATGTATGAAAGTAGCGAGTATAATATAACTTCAGATATACAATCTATTAGTAATATTAGCGAAATAGGAATTAATATGTTTCTCATAGTTGGAATTTTAGTATTCCTTGGATTAGCGATTGGTGTATTGGTAGTATCTTTCTTAAAATCAGGAGAAGTAAATGAAGACTATGATGAAGATTATGATGAAAATAAAGATGAGGAGTATTATCAACAAAACAAATCAGATAAAATTATTGAATCACCAGAACCAAAAAATATAAATAAAAGTTTAGGTTCTCCACAGAAGAGAAAACATTTATAACATGACACAAAAACTAATAAGATTCATTGAAATAGAAGAATTCAATAAAGTTCTAAAGGCCGAAAAAGATAAAAAATTCAAACTAGCTTATGTATTAGCAATGGGATCTGGATTAAGAATATCTGAAATTGTTGGTCCGGCAGAAAACTCAAATCAAAATATAAAACCTCTAACAAAAGGTCAAATTGATTTAAAAAGACATACAATAAGAATTCTAGGTAAGGGAGATAAAGAAAGAATAACAATGACTTCTAAATGGTTAAACGAATCAAACATTAAGTTGCTTCCATTAAAGATTAATCGTAGAACATTACAGAATAGGTTTGTTAAACTATGTGAGAAGGTTTTAGGGAGGAAGTTAAACTTTCATACCTTAAGGCATGGTTGGGCAAACCATCTAGTTAATGAAAGGAATTTACCATTACCACAACTCCAAGCACTTGGTGGATGGAGTAGATTAGATACTGTTGGGATGTATACTATGGCCAACCCAAAGAAAGCTGTGGAGGCAGCTTATGAGAGTTTCTGATGCCACTAGGAAATAGAACCAGAAGAGCAGTTCAACTTGATGGTAGAAGATGTCATAAATGTAAGAAGGTTGCGAAGGATAAAATAGATGGAGAATATTTATGTAGGATACATTCTCCTACCAGACAGGGTTTTATGACAGTAATTGTGAAAGATACAGATAAAAAAGATAAGGAAAAGAAAAAGATATTTACGTAAAGTAAGTCTTTTGTGAAACATTAAAATGATAAATAACATTCAAAAACAATTGAAAGGGAGGTATGAGTAGATGGGATTTTTGATAGGTTTCCTTGTAGGAATGATAATATCACCATTATTATTAGCTTTAGTAAGTAAGCCATTAATGAAATGGATGATAAAAAGAAAAGCAAATAAATTTATATCAGATATTTCAGGTAAATTATCTGGATTACAAAATCAATTCCCAGTCGCAATAAAAAATGGACAAATCAAAGAAGATAGTGAAATCAGAAAGGATTGAAGTAGTAAGGGAACTTCCAACACAGGTAATTAGATCGTATGTTGATGAAGATGGTACTACTGTAAATTTTATCACAGATTTAGAGTATATGACACAACAAGCTAACAATAAATAAAATGGGATTTGGTTTTAGTAAAGTGTTCACGATAGTTTTACTTTTTTCTTTTGCGTGGGCATATTACCTAAGAGACTGGAAGGCAATAATTCCAGTACTCTTACCTTTCATAATAATAAGTATAGTATGGAAAATGCTTACACAAAAATAAAATGGAAACAAAAGATAAAATACAGATTGCGTCGCTATTATTAATATCTATTTTCATAGTTGTATTAATAGTTGCAATAGTAGTTTTAGTAAAAAATGCAGATGAGATTAAAAGTAATCCAGTCCAATATGCAATAGATAAAGATTTTTACGATTCTTGTTCATGTTATGATAAAGATATTGGATTCATTAATTTTAATAAAGAAATGGTGATTAATAATTGGACAAGCTGATATAGTAAATTATTTAGAGATTATAGGTAAGCCAGTAAGTGTTAGACAAATCTCTGAGGCTTTAGAAATTGATTATGCACTACTATCTCATACAATAAAAAAATTATTGAAATATAGAGAAGTAGGATGTATAGAACTAGATAGAATCAAAGCTGCTGATTTTTTAGGAATAAATAGGGTTACTAGAAGAATGAGGTTTTATTTTGATATAGAACTTATTGGTCAGTTTCAGAATCTTCAATAGGTCGTCCTTCATTTTGTATAGGTTGTATAATGAATTTCCATACAATAAATGTACCTATGAATAAAAATGCTATTAGTCCTGTATTATCTGATATAAAATTAAAGTTCATTTAAATCCACCTATACTAATAGTTATATTTTTGTATTTAAAAACATTATTAAAAAAAATAAAAATAAATTATTTTAAGATTAGAAATTCAATCCTAAATCCATCGATGGTAATTCTAGTCCCATATCCATATTAAAAGGATATTCGTTACTCTCTACTGGTTCCTGGACTTGAATCATATCAGAATCATCTACTATCTCTTGTGCTATCTCTTCCATTGTTCACCTCCTTGTAGTTCATTAGACATATTATTTACAATAACATGTAAATATATCATTTGGACATCCGTAAGAGGAGTATAACAAATCTCTCTCTTTACAAACTCTATTACAATCAAATTTAATTACATCTTCTTTTTTATATCCAAAAAACTCAACACTACTAAAATCACAATCTACTCCCATGTCAATTGAAGTTTCATAACTAATTCTTCCACCAACTTCACTAAAACTATTCTGTATTTTTTGAAAATGAACTGGAAAAAATATAGAAGATATAACTACATATCCAATCAATGTAATGATTGCCCAAAATAATATTTTACTCATGCACATCTCCATCAACCTTCTTCTTACATGCCAATAGGTGGGCCTTATAATTATAATCTAATTGTTTATCATATATAGATACAACAACCTTCTCACAATAAGGACATATCTTTTGTTTTATTTCCATAGATTTAATAAGGGTAGGGTAGTATATAAGTCTTGTGGTGTTATGTTATGTGTACACATGATAGTTCTAAGTTAGATTAATGGGCTTCGCGAGTTACCTTTGCCACGAATTTAGTATTTTGAGAAATGTGTTCTTCTATCTCTTGGGTCGAATATCCCTTCCTTTCTATCTGCTTAAATCTTGCGTGTATAGATGATTCAGCTCTTCCAAGCTTCTCTGCAATCTGTTTATTATTCAATCCTTCCTTTCTTAAATTAAAAGCTTCTAATTGTGCCACAGTTAATAGTTGTCTACTATTTCTTTTTTCATTTTTATTTTCTTCTTCTAATAACATGGATTCAAAATCATCTAGCATCTTGGAAACAAACCTTGTCTTCCTTGACTCATATTCTTCTATTAATTTCTTTGGAGGCATACTTACTGATAATCTTTGAAGCTTTCTTCTTATTCCATTAAAAACAATTTTCGGATATTTCCAAAAAGATTTACCTGAGTTTTGATTAAGCTGATGCATCAATGGTTTTACTTTGCATTTCTTTTTATCATGGTCAATACCAGCAGTTATGAAATGTGCATGGAGTAATAGTCTTGTACTTTTATTAAGCATAGTCAAAACTGGTAAGGTAAATATTAATCCAACATTCATACTTCTAAAAGATTGCATAACATAACCTAAAGCTTTTTGAGTTTGGTTCTGCCAATCATGAGAACTATTATTAATACCCCACTCATCACAAAGTAATATCTCACCAGTAAGATTATTAGCTTCAAAATATTTTAATCTCTGTACTAATTGTAATGGAGAAAAAACAATGTTCTCTACAGGAAAAGGTTTACCTAGAACATTAATATAGTAATTATTTATTGCAGATAAGCCCCAATAAGATTTACCAGAACCTGTTGAACCAGTTATTCCAATTAGAGAATTTTGATTTTTCTCTAACAACCTCCGACGCAGATACGAATTTAGGAATTCTCCTTCCATTATTTTAGGGGACTTAATTTTGAAAAGTTGTGCTGACATGAGAAAACTTACTGATGGGATTCCTACAGCTAACTCGATTAAAAAAACTAATAATATTATTCCTATTATTAAAATATTTTTTATTGCCATTATCCTTCTACCATTTCACTAGAATAGAATGCTTTTCTTTTTGTTAGTAAAACCAGTTCTTCAAATAAGTTTCTAAAATATTCTAACTCCAAATCTTTATACTTATTGTTGTATGGGAGGTTTGGATGTAATATACCAGGTAGCATAACTTCAATTCTTAACTGTTGTATTTGCATTAGATTTAATTTACTTCTCGCATCTACTTGTAATTGTAATAGATTCTTCTTAGCTTTTTTTAATCCTTCTTTAAATCCTTTCAACTTTTCTTTTATATCTTCATCAAAATCACATATCATTCCTGATTTTAAAACTTTGATTGAATTAATAAATTCTATCCTTTGATTTGGTTTATGTATTACGACTGGCTTGTTGTTGATAAACTCTTTTACATCGCAACCCTCGTTGAGTTCGACAGCTCCTAACTCATATACTTTACGCATACCTTTCATTACTAATGATTGGTGAGAATACACTTGCTCATCCGCATTCTCATAAGAATCAATATCCTGTATTTGTAGTTTATTTTTATCCTCCATTTTTATAAATCTTCATCATCAGAATCCTCTTCCATATACTAATATTAACAAATGTTTTTAAAAACATATTTATAACTACACAGTCCTAAAACTGTCCGATATGTTTCCCAATAATAGAAAGATTATAAACCAAACATTTCAACAACATTTCAACATCCCTAGAAACCTGTTTCCTAGATCTCAAATAACTATTATGTTT
>SDBS01005662.1_pt1 | contig 12140 bp, 8 predicted proteins | sample 2277091 | NCBI WGS metagenome assembly SDBS01 (sample SAMN10404972, study PRJNA504765) | marine sediment metagenome | isolation source: marine sediment core GS10_PC15, 163 cmbsf | place: Arctic Ocean: Southern Knipovich Ridge | collected 2010 | reverse complement strand
AAGTGTTTTATTGGAATTGGTACGGGGTTGTCCATTGATGATGATGATTGTGAAAATAGGACTCTAAATATTCTTATGATTCTTGCTAAATACGATGAGGGCCGTGATCTAAGAACTGCAAAAGAAGAGATTGCTGATAGGTTAGATAAGGATACTGATGATGTCAAAGTTAACACTCTATATGGTAGTTTTGAAGATGGAAATGCGACAAAACTATTCTATGATGATAACTCTGATCATTTTCTTACGCCGTATGATCCTACTTTTATAAGAGAGGCAAGGGATTGGGTTAAAAGCACCTTTCCCAAAGTTGATCCAATCGATGAAAACTATTATGCAAATATAAGAGCATTAATTCTCTTGCTGCAGCTTATTGGGGGTATCGGCCTCTTTTTTCTTATCCTAGACCCTATATGTAGATCGTTCTTAAAAAACAGGGAAAGGAAGATCGATGAGAAAAGTAACGACGACAGTTCCTTGAAAAATATCGCGATAAAGACAGTACTTTATTCTCTAATGTTTTTTATTCCCGGAATCTTCATTTTATTGCCATTTTTCTTATTTTTGCCATTAACAGTTGCAGGATTCGTTTTGATGCTACTTTATGGCCAAGTATTAGGAATTTTGATCCTCCTTTGGAGGGATGGCAAGCGCAAAGGAAAAACACTGAAAGAAACACTAATAGAACCCTTTAAGGATCCAGCAATAGATGTTAAAAGAGAAATTTTGGTCGGAATTTTCTTATCATTGGTACTTTTTTTGATTCTTTATCTTTCAATAGGGCTTAATTACTTAGGTATATTGCCTTCGTTACATAATAAAATCTATTTTGTGCCGATTTACATAGGTGTTGCTTTTTTGATGTATATCATATTCGGACTATATTTTCAGAAGATTATACAGGATAAAATTGGCACGGGATCCAAAAATGCATTGAAGTCTGCACTATTCTCTTATGTTATTCTGATGATTTATTTCAGTTTCACTATATTATTAGTTTGTGTGGTGGGAAATACCCTCTTTTATCTAATGTTCTTTTGGGTTGCTGCACCTCTATATCTATTTTCCAGCATAATTAATGCAATCACCTACGAAAAAACGGGAAATGTTCTAGTTGGAGCTATTATCAATGTGTTATACTTTACATTTTTGCTTTGTACTTTATCACCTTTTCAAACGGGATTAGAATATTTGTTAAGGCTCTTGAATTAGAGAGTTGAAATCTTAAATCTAATTTTTTTTTTTTTTTTTTTTTTCAATGGGGGGGAATGATAGCCCTGGTTATTTATTGAATTTCTGAAGATATCAATATCATAACATTAAAATATTCGTGAAATAGATGTTTAACGAGTATTCATACAAACCTAAATAATATACCTGTTTAAATTAACATTAAATTTTTTGCAAAATATAATTATAAATCGTAATCAAATTTGAAATCTTTATATTTTAAACCTTGTTTTATACCTTTCCGCATATCTTTATTCTTTCTTCGGAAAGATTTTGTTAATCCTGTTTCGTCTACATCTTTAGGTTTTTCAATTACGCAAGTTCTATCTGCTTCATTTTGTGCCGTAATTTCATGCCAATTAACAAATTCTCCCCTTTGATTTGAGATATATGGCATTTTAGCAAAAATACACAGATTCTTTCCTTGTTCCCCCGTATAGATTGGTTCGCCTTGTTTTTTTTTTATTATATTAATAAAATGTTCCGTAGAGTTTATAAAAGAATATCTCCAATCTCTAGGTAAATTTTCTCCATAAGTCTTTACTTCTCCGTCAGTATATATAACAATCGGAGGATATTGTCCTGATTTGGAAACAAAATTTCCACCAGAAGTACACTGATTTATCCACATGATACCTTTTGTGCCTGAGATCTCGATAAATTCATCACAATTATAATAATTAGAGGGATAATACAAATTTGATGCTAATTTAAATTCCATTGAGCCGTATTTCGGAGGTTCATCATAATTTTTACTTGGATACTTCCATAAGATAGTAGCGGGTGCGTCCATAACACCAGTAAAATAATCAATCCAGCTATAAACTTTTTCAACTCTTTCCTGGTCCATCAACCAAAGTGCCATAGAAAATTTATGCTGTCCGTCATCATAAATCCATGGACCTCCACCACATTTATCAATATTTATTCGCCATGAATATGCTCTCAGCCCAATTGGCATGCTCGGCCCTCCAGTGCCAATAGTGATTATTCTAAAGTTTAAAGGCTCACCTAAAATTTCTTGGTCTAATAAATCTTTTGCTTTTAAGTAGATTGGATAAAATCTGAAATTCTCATACAGTTTTAATTTAACATTTTCTTCTCTACAAACTTGGACCATTTTTTCACAATCTGAAATTGTATGAGCCATTGGTTTTTGAACTGAAATTCCTTTTACACCGGCTTTCGCAGCATATTCTGTCATTGGAGCATGTAAATTATGGGGAGTCAGAATTTCTACAATATCCAAATCTTCTTTATCAATCATATGCTTATAATCTTTATAGATTTTTAAAGATCTTAAGCCCCAACGCTCCAATTTGTGTTTGGCACATTCATTATCAATGTCCGAAACTGCGATAATTTCAATATCCGGAGAATTCAAATAACCCAGAACATTTAGATTCGCAATATCTCCAGTTCCTATGATTCCTACTCTAAGCATCTTATAGATTTTATTAATTTTTTAATAATATTTTCTTTTATTCAATCAAAATTAAAAAATTCTTACTTTTTCTTTTTAAAAAGCTTTATTATTATCTTAACCCCCCCTTCTCAAAAAACGCAAAAAAGGAGAGAATGTGGCTAAATTGTAAACTAATAAAAAAAAATTTATTTTAATTTAATTTAATATAATACAAATAATAATAAAGAGTAGATAAAATTGTTAAAAAAACCGTATGGTTCTGGCTATTTTGGAGAATGGATTCAAGATCAATTTGGTCTGCCTGCATATCGCTATACGTGCGATCAGATAAACGATTCTAAAGCGATTACTCCAATGAATGAAGTCTGGCGTCCTAATACAGACCACATGCATTTAGTAGGCAATGATCGTTTAGCAGGTATAGCTTCTAACTACGGCTATGTACAAGTACGCCAAGATGAAGGAAGCCCTAAATATCTAAATGAATACGATCCTAAGCATAAACAATATGCGGGAGGATTTGGCTATTTAACCGATGGAAAAGACTTTATAAGTACTTATTATACTGGGAATGAGGAATCATTTGATCGTATTTTCGGAATTGGATATTATAGGAAAAAAGTGACAGGAAAAGGATTAACAGCCGATCAAGTCATTTTTGCCCCATTTGGTGATGATCCACTTTTACTCTCTCAAATAACTATAACTAATAACCGCAAAGAATCGGCAAACTTGCGTTGGATTGAGTATTGGGGATGCTATACGTATCAGTTCTCAATTAATGCTTATATTTCTGCTATAATCAAAAAGAATATGGATATAGTAAGAAACTTACGTCGTGAACTTAGTGAAAAGTTTACAAACGAGTTTAAACTATTAGAAAAAAATGAGGGGCTAATACAAACAAAATACTATTTAGGACGTAAGGACATAAAAAAGAAATCTATTTTAAAACCAGTTTTCGAGGATAAAAATCCTCCTGATATTTTTCTTGTTTCGCTAGATTCTGCCTCAAGTGGGATTAATACCAATGGAAATAAATTCTTCGGAGAGGGTAGTGTTGAATTTCCTGATGGACTTAAATTTCCCCTAAATTTTGATGTTTCCGCTGTTGATTCCGAAAGTGCTATGTTTATTGAAAGAGAGATCCAATTAGAGCCTAATGAAAGTCAAACCTTATATTTTGCCTATGGATACCTTCCAGAAGGATATGAACTTGACCCACTCATAGAAAAGTATAAAGAGAAAGATTTATCAAAAATTTTATTAAATTCTTGCGAGTCTTGGAAAAACAATCGAATCGAGTTAAAAATTTCAAAAGAACCTTGGGTTGATCGTGAATTATTATGGCATAATTATTACTTAAGGGGAAGTATGACTTATGATAATTTTTTTAAGGAGCATATCCTTTCCCAAGGGCACGTATATCAATATATTATAGGATTTCAAGGAGCCACTCGTGATCCTATGCAGCACGTTATGCCATTCATATACAGCCAGCCAAAAATAGTAAAAGAAATTATTAGGTATACATTAAAGACCGTAGACAAAGAAGGTAAAATACCATATGGTATTACCGGTTCTGGGGCAATTTTGCCTGTACCGATTAAACCAAGCGACCTTGAAATGTGGTTGTTATGGTTAGTTAGTGAATATGTCCTCATAACTAGGGATAAAGATATTCTAGATGAAATATTGCCAACTTATCCTCTATACGGTAAAAAGGCTGGTAGGGCCTCAGTACGGGAGTTGTTGTCGCGATGTTATAAGCATTTTGTCGAAATAAGCGGGCCTGGTGAACATGGAGTACAACGGTTATCTAATGGGGATTGGAACGATGGTGCAGTTCTTGGAAATGTTCCGGAGAATAAACACGAAGAAGTTAGAGAACACGGAGAAAGTGTTTTAAATGCCGCAATGGCATCAGCGACACTTGATATTTACGCAGAAATGCTATATTTTATTGGAGATAGCGAAAGTGCAGATAAAGCAGCTAAGTACGCTGCTTCTCAAAGAGAAGCTGTAAAAGCTCAGTGGGTGGGAAAATGGTTTAGGCGAGCTTGGTTGTGTAAAGAGCTTGGCTGGATTGGCGAAGATCAATTATGGCTCGAGCCACAGCCATGGGCAATTATCGCCGGGGCAACGAATAACAAACAGAATGCAATTCTTGTCCGTTCAATAGATGAGCTTGTACGTAAGTCATCAAAAATTGGAGCTAGATTAGTGAGTAAAGGGATTGAAGCGATGAAAAGGGAAAAAGGGATGAGAGTCAATGGTGGAATCTGGCCTTCAATAAACGGCACATTGATATGGGCTTTATCATTAGTAAATGGAGACATGGCATGGGACGAATGGAAAAAAAATTCTCTCGGTGTGCATGCAGAAAGCTTTCCTGAAGTATGGTACGGAATTTGGAGTGGACCAGATGTCTATAATTCTAATTTGTCTAATTATCCTGGTCAAACTCATTTTTTCAGCTATATACTAACTAAAAATCCTGAGGACAAGAAAATTATGGAAGAAGATCCAATGGGTATATGCTGGACGGATTTCCCCGTAATGAATTTGCACGTTCATGCGTGGCCGCTCTACAACACAATCCATCTTATGGGTATAAAAGCAAATAGAGACGGTATAGAATATAAACCAATTTTACCTATGGATGAGTATTCGTTCTCTTCTCCGCTTGTCGGACTTAAAAGATCAGAGAATGGGTATTCAGGTTGGTATTCTCCGATAACGAAAACTACTGGAACATGGAAGTTTTCACTGAAGGTTGGGGAAGAAGAAATTAAAGAATTGAAATCGATAAAAATTAACGGAAAAGACGAAAGATTTACTCTTAAGGATAACGTTATAACATGGAGTTGTAAAAATACTCCTGATAAACCAATGCAATGGGTAATTGGCAAGTAAACATCGGGCTAATTTTTATTATTATTTTTTTTTTTTCGATTTTTGTTTTCAATAATAATCTAATTTTGCGATTTTTTATAATGTTTAATAATATTAAATGTTTGAATGCTTTTTTTAAAAAAAGCACATTTTACACACGTAATTAATCTATGATAAAAAAAAATAAATGATGTTTTAATGGCTTATATGATACAAGGACTTGTTCAAGACTTACTTTTGATGTTATTTACCTATGTTTTCGTCACTCTAGCAATTATAATTCCGGTAGAGTTAAAAAAGAGAGATAAGATTTCAAAGTTTACAGCGCGCAAAATTGTACATACACTAGCTGGTTTAAGTGTTTTGTCTACACCATTTTTTATTTGGCCTTATTTTGCAATATTAATCGCGGGTTCACTAACAATTTTAGTTTTTTTTAGCTCTAAAGAAAGTAAAGTTAAGAAGCTTAAAGATTTATACGATAGTATTGGTGAAGAAGCTGAAGAAAAAGCTGGACGACTAATGGGACCTTTAAATTACTGTATTAGCATTACAATATTAGTTACTGTTTTCGTAATATTTGCACCAAACCAGCTATATTTTCCAATTGCCGGAATTTTGATAATGATTTTTGCAGATACTCTAGCTTCCGTTGTTGGAAAGCGATGGGGCAAGATTAAAATTAAATTCCCATGGACTGGAACAAGGACCGTTTTGGGTTCTACGACAATGTTTGTTACCTCTTTCTTGTTATCTTTCGGTTCATTTTGGTATTTTGGATCAATTGCTCTTTCAGCACAAACACCATTAACATGGAACATAATCTTACTCTATGCATTCATAACTTCGGTGTTAGCAACTATTATTGAATTAATTAGTCCATCCGTATATGACGACCTTACTGTACCAATTTTCTCGACTATAATAATGTATTTGCTCGTAATATTAACTATATTTTAAATTGATATTAATGAAAATTAATTTAAAACAAACACTATTTTTTTTATTTATCCTAAGATTACGGGGTTAAGGAACCAAAAAAATGGAACAAAATAAATCATTTGATGTGATCATTGTTGGAGCTGGAACAGGTGGAGCAACCGCAGCTCGATTTGCAGCTCAAAAAGGTTTAGAAGTCTGCCTTATTGATAGAAAGGAAAAAGAACAAATCGGAACTAAGATATGTGGAGATGCTGTTGGTTCAGAAATTTTTGATTTTTTAAACATTAATCATCCTAAAGGTGAGGAACTTTCATGTAATATTAGTGGAGCAAAGTTATATTCACCTAATTTAAAAAAATCTTTAACATTAATTGATCCGAAACAAGCAGGATATATTGTAAATAGATTAGAATTTGGACAAAGGCTATTAAACGATGCTCTTGATGCAGGAGTGAATCAATTTTTAGATAATACTATGGCTTTAGATTTAATATATAAAGATAGTACAGTTTGCGGAGTGAAAATCAAATCAAAGAATAGAGATAAAATAGATCTTAAAGCAAAATTAATAATCGATGCCAGTGGATTTTATTCTCCTTTGAGAAAAAAACTGAAAAGTCAATTTATCGAGAAAGAAGTTCCAAAAGAAGATACAATTTTATGTTATCGAGAAATAATAAACTTTCCTTCAAGAGATCAAGAAATTATGGATCCAGAGTATATAACAATTATTTTAGATCAAGAAAAAGCTCCAGGGGGATATATTTGGTATTTTCCTAAAAACGATTCATCTGTTAATCTCGGTTTAGGTGTATACCCCGATTATGGAGGAAAAGTAAAAGAATATTACAAAAAAAATGTATTCAATGAATTTATTAAAACTTCAAATATAGAAATTATCTCATCGGGTGGTGGCGTTGTGCCCGTAAGACGACCACTCTGGTCCTGTGCTGATGATGGAATTATGCTAGTAGGAGATGCTGGTTGTCAAGTTAATCCCCTCCATGGAGGAGGAATTGATCCTTCAATGAGAGCAGGATATTATGCTGCTAATACTGCAGCTGAGGCTATTGAAATTGATGACGTTTCCTTAAAAAAGTTATGGGAATTTAACAATAAAATAATGACTACTTTTGGAGCAGAATTTGCATCTCTCGATCTTTTAAGAATTGCTCTCCAAAAACTTTCAAATAATTCTCTCAATTATGGGTTAGAAAACGATCTTTTAACAAGTGGAGAAATATTAAAAATATCATCTACAGGTAATTTAGACTTATCATTAGAAAATATGGTTACAAAAGCAATGAAAGGTATCTCAAATCCGAAATTGCTTTTAGATTTAAATTATCTTAGAATACGGATGAATGAAATTTTAAAACATTATAAAAGATTTCCAAAAGAAATTGATAAATTTCAAGTTTGGAAAGAAAAAACAATTGAAATATATAATAAAATTAAAAGCGTGAGTTATGGATAAATTATGGTTGATTTAGTATTAAATAATTATATAAAAACAAGCACTTATCAATATATTATTGATAAACTTAATGAAGATGGTGCCTTACATTTTTCTCTAATAGATCCTGATCCAATAAGGCAAAGTCCTAATAAAGCAGCTAAAATGGCTATACTTGCAGAAGAAGCTGGAACAGATGCTATTTTAGTAGGGGGAAGTACTGCTTTTGACCAAGCTTATGTGGATAAAACAATAGAATTAATTAAGAAAAAAGTGGAAATACCTATAATTATCTTTCCAGGAGGGGTTGCGAATGTATCTGAAAAGGCAGACGCGATTTTCTTCATGTCTGTTCTAAATTCTAAAAATCCTTATTTTATTATAGGACAGCAGGCTCTTGGCTCTTACTTGATTAAGTTGTCAGGTCTAGAACATATTTCGATGGGTTACCTAATAATTGAGCCAGGCGCTTCCGCAGGGTGGATATCAGATGCAAAACTCATGCCAAGAAAAAAACCAAAATTAACTGCCGCCTATTCGCTAGCCGCTGAAATGTTCGGATTTAAACTCATATATTTAGAAGCTGGTTCTGGAGGTGAAAAAATCCCTTCTGAAATTTTAAAATTATGTTCCAGTATTTTAAATGTTCCGCTTATCGCTGGAGGAGGGGTGAATAATAAAGAAGATGCGAGAACTTTTGTTGAGAGTGGAGCTAATATTATTGTAATGGGATCTTTCTTAGAGAATAATCTCTTAAAAGATAAAGGAGCTTCTTTAAAAGTTATTATTGACGAAATAAAAGAGACCGCTATTGAATCTGAAAATAAAAAATTTCAAAAATTATAAAGTCTTAAACTATTAAGTTTGATTTATATCTTATAATCTAAATAGTAAAAGTAAAGTTAAATTATACACTGATGAGTTGAATATATCTGGAAAATAAAGAAAATATAACAAAAAGAAATTCTATTTTAAGCAGCATTATTATTATGAGACCTGTTAATTGCTTAATGGGTACTTTAACTGTTATTATTGGTCTTCTTAATACAAGAACTGGAATTCCATTTAGTTTATTACTAATCAATATAATTTTAGGTATGGTTACTTATTTTTTTATAGCGGGATCAGGTATGATTATTAATGATATATACGATGTTGAAATAGACAAAATAAATAGACCTAATCGCCCTATACCGAGTGGATCAATTAGTTTAATACAAGCTAAATTGCTTTTCATTTTGACTTTTGGTATTGGGGTTATCATAGCGATTTTACATAGCATTCTCTTTAATTTAGGGTATCTTAATATAATTTTAGCTTTATTTTTTGGTCTTATTGGATGGCTGTACGCTGCGTGGGGAAAAAAGCAGGGCTTTATTGGAAATATTATCGTAAGCATATCTTTTTCCATCGGTTTAATATATGGTGCTATATTAAACAGCTCAATTATTCCCGTCTACATTTTCTTTTTCTTTCTGACATCCTTTTTTCTACTTCTTTCTCGTGAAATTGTCAAAGGTTGTGAAGATATTGAAGGAGATAAGGAAGAGGGTGTAAAAACTTTAGCTATTAAAATTGGAATTAAAAAGGCCATAATCGCCTCAATAATTTTTGAAATTTTAGCCATTATATTCTTTATATTGCCAATTTTTACGGATATAATAAATCCCCTGTTATTTTTGATTTTTATGATTTTTGGTATTGTAGTAGTGTGTTCTGCCGTAATATTATCATTACGTAGAAACTTAGAGAAAAATGACTTTAAAAAAATTAGCCTAATCTTGAAAAGTGGAGCATTTCTAGGGTTGATCGCTTTCATTTTTGCAAGCGTTTAAACTCTAATTAATTAAGAGTTTCAAGAAATTTTAATTCATTCATTTTTCTACTCTTCATTTAAGTCATTGGATTTCGTCTAAAATAAAGAGCATCCCCGAATCACCTCTTTTCTATATTTCTTTTAAAAATTGAAAGAAAGTGCCATAATATATCACCATTTAAGTTTTAATTTACACATTTTAATTTTATCATTTTATTTAATGCAATTTTCTTTTAGAATTATTAAATCTTTTTGGCTTTTTCTGAAGAGACTTTTTCAGAAGAGATTTTAAGATCTTCCTTCTCATTTTTATATGGTTGTGAGGGTTTAGATTCGTCAATCGGGGCATTGCACACCCAACAGACATTTTCAGTGTTGGTTAATGCGTTAGAACATTTTACGCAATAAAATGTATTGCATTCTGGACACATATATAATAGTTTGGATACTTTACCCTTACAGACTATACATATTTTCTTCTCTTTAGAAATGGAGACCTCCTCTTCGGTAATTTGAGATGGACGGCTTGTTATTCTAAACAATGACTCTTTAACCTTGACCTCCTTATTAGGACGTACCCTTCTAGGTTCATCTGATTCTTCTCTTAAAGCCAAATAAAAAACCCAAAATCCAACTACATTACCAGCAATCATAAAACTAGCTGTAAAAATACTTTGAGGAAATATATTATTATTAAATCCAGTCCAAACTAGAAAAAAAACGCCCAATGCTAAAAATAAAAACTTTTTTCTAAGAAGCCCTATAGAATGAAAGCTTTTATATAAAGATCCAAATCCCATGAATAATACCATAGAAAGAAAAAATAATGTAAATAAAATAAAAAGGGGACTACCAAAAATAAATCCCCCCTCAATTAGATTTTCACCTGAAGTTTTAGGATAAACAAACTCGTAAGAGCCTTCTGGATCTAAAAACAGAAACAACTCAAATATAATGCCTAAAACAATATAGATAGCTAAAATATTGTGTTTTTTATTAGGGATAATAAGCTCAGCACCTAAATACATTGCAATTATTACAGTAGGAGGGATCCACATAAGACCTAAAGTAAATCGTAAACCATTAGGATTATCCATATTTTTACCTGTTAGAAGAATTGTAATAAAATCGACAAATGCTCCTAAATAAGTAAGACCAATAAGGATAATATCTAATCCCGCATATAAGAGAAGCTTGGCATCAGTTCTTTTGGATTTGTAAATAAGAAAAGTTCCGAATATGCAAGCATAAATTAAAACGCAAAAACTTGAAATACCATGAAGCCAGCCATCGTAAGAAAGTGTTATGAAAAATTTCACCTGTTTGTATTTTGGAAATATTATAAATTATTATAAAATCGATTTTTTTAGTAGTAAATTTATACAAGTTTGGGTATTTTTTTATGGTGTTTTTATCGTTTTTCGATATTTGTAGTTAATTTCGATCACGAATGTTCGAAAATATAAATTGCCCATTAAAATTGACATGATTGTTAAGAATTATTCCTGAAGGTTTATATTTTTTTGAATATTCTACTTTTAAGTTGTATTATGGCCAGATATACTCTAGTAAAAATCTGAAATACACTAATGAAGATCAGGTGTTCGGAGTAATATATTAAGAAAGTTTGAATGTAATCTTAAAACTCTAAGTGTTTCATGACCGATATTGAAATTGTCATTCATTTATCTATTTTTTCGATAGTATTTATTAATATAATTGATAATTATATAATTAAGAAATAATATTTTAACCTGGAGTGTTCAAACATTACAGAATTATACACTAAAACCCATCTTGAATCTTTTGTAAATGATTACTTAACTAAACACGTTTATTTGAGAAGCAGAATAATAGCAAAGGATTTCTTGGAGTATGAATTATGTATTCAATATAAGAAGCTTGATTATAAGAAGCAATTGAATAGTATGAGTAATAATGTTGCTACAATCCTTCAATATTTACAGAAAGAAGGGTTAATTGAGAAGTATAATAATAGCTATTTATGGAAGAGAGTTTTTATTAAACCTGAAGTGCATAATAATCTTGACATGATAACATGATAAGATAATTTTAAAAAAACTTAGACATCCTCGACATTTGGTTAATTAATTTCTAATCTTATAACTTTTTATTAAAATTAAAACAAAAAAAAATTAGAATAATAAAAAAATTTCAAGAAACATAATAAATAATAATATAAAAATTACACATAAACCAAGAAAAAGGAAATAAAGTACAAAAAAGAAATCTCATTCTCGCTCATTCTCTAATTTTAATCTAATCCCTTTTTGAAACTAAATTTTCTCTTTTTTAAGACTATTAATGTAATAATCGAAATTAGAACAATTAATAGATAATCATTTCCAAAAGGA
>SDBS01005661.1_pt1 | contig 12141 bp, 11 predicted proteins | sample 2277091 | NCBI WGS metagenome assembly SDBS01 (sample SAMN10404972, study PRJNA504765) | marine sediment metagenome | isolation source: marine sediment core GS10_PC15, 163 cmbsf | place: Arctic Ocean: Southern Knipovich Ridge | collected 2010 | reverse complement strand
CAGTACGATCCTTACCCCCTTTGGCGTTTCGGACAAATATTTTACCCTGTCCAAAATCCACATCCTTGACCCGCAAGCGCACGCACTCCATCAGTCGCAGACCGCAACCGTAAAGCAGTTGGGTCATCAATTTATGTTTGCCGTTCATGTGGGCCAGTATGTTGCTGACCTCCTCTTGTGTAAATACTGTTGGTAAATTTTTCCTCCGTTTTGACCGCGTTGGGGCTATACCATCTCCCAAATCAATATCAAGGACTTTTTTGTATAAAAATATCAGTGCATTAAACGCCTGTTTTTGGGTTGCGACAGCAACATTCTTCTTTTCGGCCAGATAACTCAAAAACCGCTCAACTTCGTTTTTACCCATATCTTTAGGATGGGCTTTGCCGCCATAAAATTTTGTATACTGCAATATCCAGGAACAGTAAGACTGCTCGGTCCTGTATGCATAATGGTAATATCGTAAAACTTCATGAACTTGATCCATTAAAGGATATTCTGGATTCGGTTTAAATTTTATCTTGCTTTCCATCTGCTTATTATATTAGGAAGTTAGAGTAAAAATAATCCTATATAAACGAGTTAAAAAAATCAAGAAAAATATTTCCGAAACTTAAACCTAATATTCAAATACATGGAAATATTTTCCAGATATACCGTCCTATATCACGGAAAATTTTACATCTATTAACACTGTTATGCTGAAAGGGAAAAGGGAAATATGATGTCATTAAAAGAGTTTATTGATGAAAGTGGGATTGATTATTTTGTAATTGAACTCACAACAGATCTAGTCCCACGAACAGCGCTAATAAATGAAGGACTTTGGGTGGCATCTGGCAAGAAAGATTGGATGCAAAGGGTTGATCCCGAAAGACCCAATATGAATCAACAACGTCATGTTCATGTTGCGCGATCAAAACATGTTAATTCCAAGGATAGGCAAGCATCATGGAATGCAGATGGAACGAAACATGACCAAAAGAGTTTTAACTCAAAAATAGGATCTATTAGGACTGTACAAGATATAGCAAGACAAGCTTTGAACCTGTCAAGAGATTTCAAACTTGAAGAAGCAAGCAGAGCTGCAAACCTATTGTTTCAGTTAAATGAGGCGGTTGAAATCCCTGTGCAGCCAGTACTTTTTATTTTAACACAGGGCATAATAACGGACATATAAGGAGGAAATATGGCGGGGGAAATATCCGATTGGATTTCATTAACAGCTTTGTTTACTTCGTTTATTGCATATTTAGAGGCTAAAAAAAATAGTAAAACAGGTGAAGCAATTGAAGCGCTAAAATTAGTTATAGATGCCTCCGAAAAAACGCAAACCTATTTACAAAGGCGAGCTAACGGACAAGAAAGAGATAACAGCACAGAATACGAATTGGCAGAGGATTGGTCTAGGGCTTCTTTTTTAATTTCTCGTATCAATAAAGAATTATCTATCCGACTTAGCGATAAGAGTCAATTTTGGAGAAATCCAGACACATGGGATTCCAACTTAATAGCTCAAAAAAATATATCACTTGAATCTGTAACATCAGATGCAAGGCGCTTAATGGAATCATATGCATAACCATTGCATTCACCAGATGGCGAGAACGGCGGCGGCGCTGAAGCGTCAAGTTCATTGGCGCCACTGGTGATGCAGGTCGTTGGCATAAAGGAATCTTTGCAGTGGGTGATATTCGCAGATGGTCTCCTGAAAAAATCAGTCAGGTGATCAGAGAATCGAACATTCAATCAGCTAAAGGTAGACAGAAATACGTCACGTGGGAAAACTCTGCAATACGAACTGACTATGAATTTATCGCCTGCCCTTGCAATGAAAACTGCTGGTGCAGGCGTCACTCATGTGCTGGTCATTACCGGATTAAAGAAATCAGATTTGAACAATTCCTTGAAACGTATACGAAACTTTGGGTCCCCCCGAAGGCGAGAAAAAATATAAAGAATGCGGCATTGTTTAGGACTCTATTTAATGGCCGACAGCTGAACGCCGTCAAACCCCTTCAATGGTTGAGAAATAATTGGTCGGATATTCTCACTCGTGTGCGAGGTTATAACAAGTGCGGTTTGTGCAGTTCCCCCTTCCCAGCCATTGGAAATGTTACAAACCTTTATCAGAGTAAAATGTGGTCCCAGTTGCTATACGATTCTGTGGTCCCTTTCGATACAAAATCCCAAGCGCGAATAAAGAGGGCTGGCTATAAAGACCCCACAAAGGATTTTAGGACTATGAATATTGAGTTGTTCAATGACCTTAATAATCTCTCAGAAGCCTTTGGTATGGGGGTTGATGATGTCAGAAATTTTGACTCCCCATGGGATGCAGTCACTCATCTTGAGAAGCCTTCTGGCGGACAGCCTCTCTCGCGCGTTTTGGACAAGATGTTTTACGCCCCTAAATAATAAGGGAAATCAATGCCAACATGTCACTTCAGCGGACGGGAAGAAGCGCGGCGGCCTTGCCGGGCAGCGTTTTCGTCCCGCCGCTGAGTTCTGCGTTCGCAGGAGGAAGATAATTATGGGTCTGTTCTCTAAAAAAAAGATTGACGACATCACGGACATTGATGAGTTGTTTGCCGTCTTGACGAAGCGAAAACACTGGGATCGAATCGACCCCGGAATCATCCGTTTTATCTTCGACAACGCTGACGGTGATATTCTGAAGGTTCAGAGATTTATTTATATTTCGGAATTGCATCACTGCGTGGACAACAACTTTGTCGCCATCGCCAAGGATCACACTGACCCAAGAATGGTTCTTGCCTTTTTCTCTATCACTCTTGAGCGTCTTGCCGCGCAAGTCGCCCAGCAGGTGCCTAATCTGCCTGACGGCTCGCGTAAGCAGAACTTGGCAATCGGCACGGCCGAAATGGCGTATATGTCATCGATATTGTGCAACCCCTTGATGCTGCCATCGTACGGAGGCTTAGCATGGTTCTATCTATATCTCGACTCCTCGGACCGGGCAGTCGAAGTATGCCGAGAATTCGAGGAGGCTGAGCGAAGACTCCTCCAGACAGACGATGCCGATCTCTGTTACTATGATAAAGAGATGAAACTTCGTACTACTGAAATGAGAAGCATGATCACCCAAATCAAAGCCGAAATTGGAATTGAATAGGTTCTGCGAACAAGCCGCTTGAGATGGACTGGGCAAAGCCATGCCGCTTTTTGAAAGGCAGTATTTGACAGGTAGTTTTTACCTTTATCATAGTTTTTCGGTTATCGTTGCCCAGCCACTCAGCTTTACGATGCCTGAAAAAGCTAACAATATCGAAACAAGGTTATAACATGTCAAAGAAAAAAATTACAAAGCTGGACAGAAAAACTCATTTTCGGCAGGGATCAGATAAAAGAACTAAAATCGTTGAGAATTCCTATGATGATGTTTGGTATCATATCGGTCAAGTAAAATGGTGGAATGAAGAATTTGAGTTTTATTTTAAGGAGGCTTTTAGAAAAATTTTTCCTGATCTGATCCCAGGCTTTACATGGCCTTGCGCTTACGAGTGGAAGGACGGCGAAAAAGTTGCCTTAAGCCAAGATCAAACACTAAGAAAGAAGGGGTTAGGATTTTTAGTTAGAATTCTATTTGGATATACAAAACAGAGGACGAATGAAAAAGTAAAGGGTTATCTTGAACCAAGCGATGATTTTGCTCACCTGCTTGAAACTGTTCTTGGTTCAAGAAATTGGTTTACTCATAATTTCCAAGAGGATGAAGCACGAGAGCTTATTAACACCTCCGAAGGCAGGCAAACAATTATCAAGGGATTGCAATATGATCTCATGCCCTTATATGAATTAAAGCAATATTTACAAGCCTTGATAATATACTGGACACGCCATAAAGGCGAGGAGCCCCTTCCGTTAAAAAACGACATGTATGAAGATATGCTGAAAAAATTTTTGCCCAAGGTTCCAGAAGCATTCGGGCTACAAAAATTACTAAAAGGAACGACACCTCTTTATTAACTTGAAAAGCAACAACTATTTCAACCTAAGCATACAACAAGCGGATTAACTCTGATCCAAAAGGCTGGCGCCTTTTGTCCAGGTTATCCGCGGCGTTCGGCAATCCTAAAACTTAACTACGGGGTATCCATGATATCGACGGGCACTACAGATGAACCTACCCCCCTAATCCGTATTCTGCGCAACTTTCTTAAGCGCGGGGATGAGTTTTTACAAAAACCTAAATTGAGTCTTGGTGACCTTAGGATGTGGTCTGGAGGTGTCAGATCACATCTTGCGAAGATCTATGGGAAGAATGCGCCTGAAATTGATTGTTTTCCTTTAGTAACGCCAGACCTGCCTGCACATCTTGCACAAGAGGACCTCAGGAAAAGGATTGGACATCTCCAGCGAATTATCGAAAGATTGGAAACACTTCCTCTGGCTGCGCAAACACCGCTTTATGGAAAACACATTTTTATAGGTCACGGCCGGTCCCCCTTATGGAGAGAGCTTAAAGATTTCATAGCTGAGAGGCTAAGGCTACCGTGGGATGAATTCAACCGAGAGGCAGTCGCCGGATATACAACTTCGGAACGTCTACAAACAATGATGCAGCAGGCCGGGTTTGCCTTGCTAGTGATGACTGCGGAAGAAGAAAGTGCGGACGCGAAACTCCATGCACGTCCTAATGTGATTCACGAAGTAGGTCTATTTCAGGGACATCTCGGTTTGAATCGCGCAATAGTGTTATTGGAGAACGGTTGTGCCGAATTTTCAAACATTATAGGTTTATCTCAGATTCGATTCCCTATCGGCGATATCGCAGCGAGGTTCGAGGATGTGCGCCGTGTGCTTGAACGAGAAGGATTTCTTTAGACTCCTCAAGGATTCGTAGGCACTACCTTGTCTGGCAAAGGTGTTTTGGTATAGAATAGCTTCTGAATAAATTGACTTCGCCGAACAAACGTGTGCAGGGGACGGCGAGGACCATGCCGCCCCTGACACGCAACGATAGATTTTGATAATTATTTATTTTAATTTTGTATACTATGATTTACGAATTCGACTCAAAAATGCTGAAAGAAATATTTCAATTAATTGAGGTTGGCACACAGTCACTTGATGCAATCGTATTCAGAGCTCAAAATGAAGAGCACATAAACCCACTGAATTCTTTGGAAAAAAGAGGCTACATAAAAAATAATGATAACCGCTATTCACTGTCTTTAGCAGCCTTAGATGTTATTGGTAATGAAGTTATAAAGGCAAAAGATATATTAAATAATTGTTCCATTGTTTTTCAATGGTTACGAGATTCCTATAAACAAGATCCTCATAAAAACATTCCAATAGAAGATATTGTGTCCGGAACTCAGGCATCAGAAACTGACACGCGGGTTTGTTTGTATTATTTGCGAGATGTTCCAATTTGGAGTGGATACACAACTGACATATTGGAAAATGAAAAAGCCTTCGTAAAAGCAAGTGAGTCTATACTCCGATACAAGACATTCGACGAGGTTATAAAACAACTTCACTCTTGGTATGACATAGCATACAAGCCTTCTTTAACCTCAAAAGATTTTCTCGATAAGGAATTGGATAAATCACCCAGTGAACCCCAAAATGATCTTTCATCGACAAACATTAGTCGTATGAATATAAAGTTGCCGCCTCCCCTTTCCAGACTTCTTTCGGAGATAAAACGCGGTATCGACATTGAGTTATTTGCGCTATCCTCAATGGGTATCCGGGCAGCCATCGACTTTATTTGTAATGATGTGGTTGGGGATATTGGGGGTTTTAAGCAAAAGCTGAAGGCACTTGAGGATGGTGGTCACATAACTATTAGAAATAAGAATATTTTAGAAAACACTTTAGAGTTGGGCCATGCTTCAGCCCATCGTGCTCACTTCCCCAAAAAAGAAGAACTGAAAGCGGCTTTAAAAGTGCTATTACACTTGCTCGATGAGATCTACCTTTTAGAATCTAAAGCCAAAAAAATTGCTGAGTCAGTACCAAAAAGAAAACAAATCTAACCAACCCTTCAACCCGACTGGCAAAGCTCGCTCGCGCTCGCTTGCCAGCCGGTTAAGGGTGCCGATAGGTGAGTAGATAAGACAAGATGGTGCGTATGAAAATAAGAGTATACAGTAAAATAGTAATTCTATCGTTTCTGCTTTCAATTTCATATGTTAGCATTTCCGATGCCGAGAAGGCTACAGAAAATGTAAAGCTTGAGGTCGCTACGAAAAAGCTACCTGAAGACTCTATAGTTGCACGTATAGATTCCCTTGCCGCTAACTTGACAAAAATAACTACGGAATTAGAGAATCTCAGAGAATCACAATCTGCCATGCTCGAAAAGGAACTTACTCGGCAGAATGAACAAATCAATAGTCTACTGTCCAATGCCCTGAGTATAAGTAGCTCCAATGTAGGCAATACATTGGGGTTTCTGTCTCTCCTTGTTGCCATCATTACTATCATTCTCGCCTTACTTGGAGGCGCAGGTTATTTCATCCTCAGGCAGTTTCTTAATGGCCTTCAGAGAAAATATGAAGATAAATTTCGTGAGAAATCAAATGAGTTTGAGCTTGTTATTGAAGAGAGTCGAGCTAACTTCTACCTGACTAAGGGACAAAATGGTAGCGCAAAAGACGTTTTTGAGAAAATACTAACAATAGATCCTGAATACTATAGCGCACATGAGAAACTCGGCTTCTTGTATCTTGGAGATATATTAGGCAAACCAGACAAGGCCGTCATTCATAATCGCAAAGCAATCGAAATCCGCCCAAATAATCTATTTCCATATATTAATATGCAAATAGCCGTTGATCATGCACACTATCCATTTGAAGAAAACGAGAAAGCTTTCAACAATGCTCTTGAAATGTGCGGAATCTTAAATGCTGATGAAATGACTATCGGCAAGGTAAAACTGTTTTTTGCAGATAAGGTTAGAGCTCTTCGTCCAGATGATTCAGAAAGAGCAAGAGAACTCTATCGGGAAGCCATTCAACATTTGGAGAAAGTACAGGATAGAGAACGACAGTCGGCTAAAGAGACTTGGCTGACACAAGCCAGAAATGGCTTAGAGGCACTATGAAACGGGAAAAATTAACTTGCAAACAGGCACCTATCGGGATAGGGAGGAGCCTCACAGCTCCCCCCTCCCACCCCACGCAGCATACGGGTCCGTACTGCGCGAGTCGGCTGATCAGGCAAGTTCAGATCCAGGGGAACGAAAGTCCAAGTAATTCGAAGTGACCATCAGGCAGGGCGATATTAACCCACTTTACTTTGCTCATACGCCAGGGGCCTTTACGGGCACAGCCTGTCGTCACGGCATAGTTTCGGGACACTCCTCTTTTCAGGAGTTCACCCACACGGGTTTTGCGGTTCTTCCAATGCTTCCAGACCAGCGCCCGCAGGCGTCGTCTGATCCAATGAGCTAATGGACGTAGCCGATTGAACGATTCAGTAATTCCGTAGTAGTTCCACCAGCCACTCATAAACCGCTTTAGCTCGCCTATTACCTGGGTCAGGCTGCGCCCACGGCGTCGGGCCGTGATTTCACGCACCCGCTCTCTAAACCGCTTAATCGTCTTCCAGTGGATGCGGATCTTTGGGGCTTTGCGTGAATTCGTCATGCAGAATCCCAGATATTTCCGTTCCCACGGGCGACCAACGGCGCTCTTTTCCCTGTTTACCTTCAGCCGCAATTTCTTTTCGATAAAGCGGCTGATGCTTTCCATCACTCGATTCGTTGCACGCTTGCTTCTGACAAAGATGACACAATCGTCAGCATAACGTACGAAGCGAAGGCCACGCTTTTCAAGCTCTTTATCAAGTTCGTCAAGTACTACATTCGAAAGCATTGGAGAAAGTGGGCCGCCCTGGGGAGTCCCCTCTTGCGTTGGTTCTTCCAGACCTCCGATCATGACACCGGATGTAAGGAAACTACGAATGAGTTTCAATACTCGCTTGTCCTTGATTCGGGTAGCCAGACGGGCCATAAGCCGGTCATGATTGACTCGGTCGAAAAATTTGGACAAATCAATGTCAATCACATACCTCAATCCGGCCCGTACATATTCACGGTACTGACGAATAGCGGCATGTGCCGAGCGTTCCGGCCGGAATCCATAACTTGATTCCGAAAAGGTATGATCCCAGATATTGGTAAGCACTTGAGAAACCGCCTGCTGGATCACCCTATCGAGCGCTGTGGGAATCCCGAGCAGCCGGACTCCGCCGGGCTTGGGGATTTCCTTGCGTCCTACGGGCATCGGCATGTAAGTCCCGTTCAGCAACGCCTCCTCAATCTTAGTCCGATGTCGTTTAAGGTACCGCTTTTACCTTGCGAACGGTCATACCGTCCACACCAGGGGCACCTTTGTTCTTGATTACACGCTTGATAGCGCGTTTCATGTTGCTCCGCTCAAGGATCGACTCCATGAGCCGGATCTGACCTGTCGGGCTTTCGGATAGATGCGACGCAATGAACTCTTCAGAACTGCGGCTCGGCAACACATCGTCCACCGGCCCCAAGTTCAGCTTAAGCTGTTTCCACTGCTGCAATGACCTCATTAGAAGCACCTCCTATTTACCCCTCTCATTTACCCCTGCCATTCGGCAGGCGGCACCGTTAGGGCCTTTGCCGGGGTGAGTCCTCCCTGCTTCTGTCAGGGCTCGTTTCCAGTTCCGGAGTCAATGGAACTTCCTACGGCTCAAATGCCCTCTGCTGACTCCCGCATACACGTTAAGCGCCCCTTACGGTTTGCCCACTCAGTGGTCTCTTACCGTCACACCCCTATATTTGTGTTCCTCTCCCCTTCGGAGTTTGGCTCACCACTGGTCAGGATGTGATGTTCCAATGGTGCCAGGGAAAATTTGCTATACCGGTTAACCCTGTTACCGGTAGTGTTCGTGTAATAGATCCCCTGAGATGCAGCGGGCCTCCCGGGGTAAGCATCGGCTACTTTCAGTCCCGCCTTGGCGGGATCAGATATACGGAGTACGTCAACGACGGATAGAGGACTTTGTCCTGTGTTGCGGACTCGTCCCGATCTTGCCCCGCCTCAAATCTGCCTGCCCTCTACCTTTCGGTACGGGACATACCTGTACGTCGACCCACGCTTTTTCCTAAGGCTTCCTTCAGTCGTTACATTACTGTAAAAACCTTGCCTTCGGCTATCCTTCCCCTCCGTCAGGGTGGATCTGGACTTTGCCCGACATTTGTGTCATAATGCCGGGCATCACCATTTAGCAGCCGGGCCAAGCCCGGCACACAACAAATCGCTGGAGATGGACTGGGCAAAACCGTGCCGTTTGTTATATTTTAGTTAATTTTTTATTTCTTCCATGATTCTTTAATTACGAGTGCCCAGCCACTCATCTTTGCGTTATACCATGAAGACAAGGAATCCATGATGGACCCCTACCAATCAAACGGTTTCATAGGAAAGGAGATAACCACTTGGATTGACGCCAAGAGGCGAGTCCACAATGAACTCTTTGAGGAAGCAGAAAAGCTCAACGCTGACTGTTATCAGATTCTCAGTAGCGTGAAAATAAACAAGGACGATTTACGCCAAACTTTAGTTGCCTGTTTGTTCCCAAGATGCATGGAGTTGTTTCAGGCCACTTACATTTTGGTTGAACGAGGTATGTCCCCGTCAGCAAACATCATGCTCAGGTGCCTCATGGAAACAATGTTCGTTCTTTGCGCTATTGCCAAGAATGACGATGCCCTTAATGCTTACATAGATAATGAGGAATTGGAGAGGCTAAAAAATGCCAACAAAATGTTATCACACAAAGCAACGGCGTTTAGTGAGGTTCAGCTTGTCGATATAGAAAAAATCAAGAGTGAAGTGGAACAAAAGAAAATTGATCAAAAGATAAAGAAGTTCACCACCGAAGACTTCGCTAAAAAGGCTGGCCTTCACGATTGGTACTTGACCGCATATAATGTGACGAGCCGGGCTGTGCATGCAACAGCCAAAGATATGGAACAGTACCTGGTCATAAACGAAAAGGAAGATATCAAATCCGTCAGGTTTGCCCCGACCGATAGAGAAACTTCTACCGTTCTGTCCGATGCGTGCGAATCGTTAATCACTTCGTTGGAACAATTTTTGTTGGTGTTTGGGAAAGACACCACTGTCTGTGGCGAGCATTGGGAGAAAGTGAAGCCGCTGATGCAACCGGTATAACCACTGTGCTGGACTCTGACTGGCAAACTGTGCTAATTGCGAAGTTTATGGGTTATGCAAAAAAGGGAAGAAACATGCGTGAAATACATACAATGCACAGAGCAGTCCTGTTTGGAGTATTCCTATTAATTGCAGTTGCCCTAACTAATGCAAATGCAGAAAATAGCACGTTCGCTCACTTCAGATTTGGGACGTATAGGGGGCAGTTAACTTTTTAACTTATTAACCCTCCTCCAAATCAAGTTAAATAGTTAAGAATGTTCCTATCTTCCTATCTTCTCCCCAATGGCCCCCTCATTCTTCCTTGCTACATATAATCTTTTGCTGTATAGATAACTACAGGCCTTGATTTCGATTAGAAATCACAATGCACCAAAATCATCACTCAATAAATGGTCTGAGAGAGTATATCCTATGTTTAGAAAAGCCCTCTTTTTGTTGCTTGTATTTATCCTGAGCCCAGGCATTTCCAATGCTGAGATAAAAACCTATATCCATACGGTTAAACAATCATTTGGAGGAAGCCAGTCGCCAGATGACGCACGGGTTGGGGCTATTGCCAAGGCCAAGCGTGAAGTCCTTGAAAAGGCCGGAACATATCTGGAAAGTTTGACCATCGTAAGGGAAAGCGTAGTTGAAAAGGATGAAATCATTGCTCTTGCCGCCGGTGTGCTTAAAGCAGAAATTGTATCCCAAAAGAACTTTGCAACAGAAGATACTTTCGGAATTATTGTTAAGGCAAAAGTAGATGTGGACACAAGTATTCTTGAAGAGCGGGTAAGAAAGTTGCTTCAAGACCGCAGCCTTTTGGGAAAATACAAGGAAAATCAAAAGTATGAAAAGCAGCTTCTGGCAAGGATTAAAGAGCTTGAAAGAGAAAATCAAGAACTAAAAATCCTGCCGGCAAAAGAACAGAAACAGAAAAAGGAAATACTAAAAAACCAGTTCAGAGAAGCGACGCAAGGCTTGACCGCTTCTGAATTAATGGACAAAGCCCTTGCTTTTTGGAAAAACCGAAAATATACAGACCCCGACAAAGCGTTAGAGTATTTAAACAAGGCGATTAGCCTGGATTCAAATTACGCTCTTGCCTATATCAACCGAGGGGCCGCCTGGGCAAACAAAGGCAATTATGACTTGGCCATATCGGATTTTAATAAAGCCGTTGAGTTAAACCCAAGAGACGCTGTTGTCTATTATAATCGAGGGCTCGTCTGGTATGACAAAGGTAATTATGATCGGGCTATATCTGATTATAACAAAGCCGTTGAATTAAACCCAAGAGACGCTGAAGCATATAACAACCGAGGAAATGCCTGGGCAAAAAAAGGCAATTATGAGTTGGCTATATCGGATTATAATACAGCTATTGAATTAAACCCAAGACATGTTGAAGCCTATAACAACCGAGGAGTCGCCTGGAAAAAAAAGGGCAACCATGATCGGGCTATATCTGATTATAACAAAGCCATTGAATTAAACCCGGGATACGCTGAAGCCTATATCAACCGAGGGAGCACCTGGGTTCACAAGGGCAATTATGATCTGGCTATATCGGATTTTAACAAAGCTATTGAATTAAACCCGGGAAATGCTGAAGCCTATTATAGCCGAGGGATCATCTGGGCTGATAAGGGCAATCATGATCGGGCTATATCGGATTTTAATAAAGTCATCGAATTAAACCCAGGAAATACTGATGCTTATTACTACCGAGGACTCATCTGGAACGAAAAAGGCAATTATGATCGGGCTATATTCGATTTTAACAAAGCCATCGAATTAAATCCAGAATACGCTGAAGCCTATACCAGACGAGGGTTCATCTGGAACGAAAAGGGCAATCATGATCGGGCTATATTCGATTTTAATAAAGTCATCGAATTAAACCCAAGATTTGCTCTCGCCTATTGGGCTCGAGGTCTCGCCTGGCATGGCAAGGGCA
>SDBS01005660.1_pt1 | contig 12141 bp, 8 predicted proteins | sample 2277091 | NCBI WGS metagenome assembly SDBS01 (sample SAMN10404972, study PRJNA504765) | marine sediment metagenome | isolation source: marine sediment core GS10_PC15, 163 cmbsf | place: Arctic Ocean: Southern Knipovich Ridge | collected 2010 | reverse complement strand
CGCTATTTATAGCTGACCATATAATCGAAGCCACCGAAGTAGCTTTTGACGACTTCGCCGGCGGCCAAACAGACGTCGAGTGGAACAGGAAGATTCTCGGCCTAAGCTAAAGTGAATCCCGTTTAAGAACTCCATTGGCTAACGGCTTGTGCTGAGAGTGGCTTTCTCTAACGGGGTAAAGGAGATTTTCAATGAAGCGAATCTTGATATTTATCGTACTCGTGTCGATAGGTTCTCTGGTCCGGGCAGAACCTGGGCCGGGAGATGTCTTTCGTGAATACAAGTGGCGGCCTGAGGGAAAATGGCAGCGGGTAACCGGTCCGGAGGCAACAGCCGAAGGGGCAAAAGAATTTCTGCCCAATTCCGTAAACACCATTCGCATCGATGACCTGGACGAAGCTGTCAAAGTCGAAGCGTACATCGAAATGCTGCTATGTCACGGTGGAACAGTGGACAAAAAAATCCGTATTAATGCAAATCCCTGGATACCCATTCCTGAATCATTCCTTATTCCGGGCAAGGCGGGGCAAGGTCCGCCGAATTCGGAATACCAGTATATGCGCTATCCTTGCGTGCGGATTCCTATGAAGCACTTACGGCAGGGAAATAACACGTTTGAATTTACATGCAGCCGGGGCACCTCTCTGGGCGGGTGGTGGCCGCAGTGGATTCTATACGGCGTAACTTTCAGGGTTTACTATGACAATTCCAGGCCCCATCCGACCGGCACAATCACAAAACCATCCGGTGGTTCTACTATCGGCGAAGCACCTGTTCTGGAGGCTGAGGTCACAGGGCCCCGTCCGATTAAGCAGGTTGACTTTATCGGTTTCTATGAGGATTTCAACTGGGAAGGTGACGGTAACTACCGCCAATGGCACTACCGTTATTTGTACAACGAAATAAAAAGTCACATTGGGACGGCCACGAACAAGCCCTACAAAGTAATATGGGACAATTCCTGGGTTCCCACTCAGGACCGGCCTATGAAAATAATGGCCCGAATTGTTGACGCTACCGGAATGTGCTATATGACGTCAGCCGTGGAAAACATCCATCTTGTTCGCGACAAAATGGTCAGGATGTATAAGCCGTATGACGTCCCTAAAAAGTGGTCAACGCGGGTAGGCAATACGCACAAGTGCAAAACCGATGTGAATGATGACTTAAGCAAAGCCGTTGCCGCAAAAATCATTATGTCCACCTGGAACGGAGTCGCAGCGGACGAAATTGGAATAAACGATAAGAAGGTAGTAACAAATGTTGGTAAGAACCATGATTTAAGCTATGACGAGTTTGATGTTCCGCTGAATCTAATCAGGCCCGGCACGAATACTCTATACACCCACAGCTCGACTACTCATCACGGTATTGAGGTCCAGTGGCCCGGTATGGTTTTAATGGTAAAATACAATGAACCTGAAGCCGGAGCGGATCCAAACTGGAATAAACCTATCTTGGATGATTGGACCTATATCGAGGTTGACAATAAGAGAGGCAAATGGGGTGACTGGGATGGGCCGAACTGGCTAAAGTACTTCGGACTGGCTATGGCGGATGTCACCGGTGACGGATACAGGGACATTATCGCCGGCCGTTATTTCTACCGTAATCCCGGCGGTGATATGAGCGGCAGATGGCAGCGCATCACCTTCAGTATCAATGTGGACGCTATGCTCATTGTCGATGTTGATGGCGATTCTTTTGCTGACGTCATTGCTGAAGCCCTGCCGGACGTATATTGGCTCGAAGCCGAAGACAAACTTGGCAACTCCTGGAAAGCAAAAAAAATCGGCACATTACCCAAAACCGGTCATGTCAATGGCCAAGGCTATATGCTGGGCCAGATTATAGCGGGAGGGAAACCTGAAATCATACTCGCCTGCGGCGATGGCATCTACTATTTCCAGATTCCCAAAAATCCCGAGAACGGAAACTGGCCTAAAACCAGAATCGCCTCCGAAACTATGGACGAAGGTATCGGCGTTGGCGACATTGATGGCGATGGCGACATTGACATTGCAACCGGTAAAAAAGAGGGAGAAACCTTTATGGTGATGTGGCATGAGAATCCCGGAAATGGTAGTGCCGACTGGAAAGGTCATCTGGTTAGTAAAACCGCTTTTGCACCCGACCGTATTGTTATCGCTGAAATAAATGGTGATTCTCGCCTCGATGTTGTGGTCTCCGAGGAACGCTATCCCGGCCCCGACCCCGACGCCAGTTTGTATTGGTTCGAGCAGCCCCGTTATCCAAAAAGCCAGACCTGGAAAAAACATATCGTCGTTACGGAATACTCCCTTAATAATCTGGATGTCGCCGATATGGACAGAGATGGTGACCTCGACATCATTACATGCGAACACAAAGGGCCTAAGGGTAAATTCCGACTGCAAATTTTTGAAAACGATAGTACAGGAAACTTCACCGAGCACATTACCGACCGCGGCAAAGAAAGCCATCTCGGCGCCAGGGTAGCGGATATGGATAATGACGGTGACCTGGATATTGTCAGTGTTGCCTGGGACAACTATCAGTTCCTGCACCGCTGGCGTAATGATAATTAATGATAACAGAAAAGGAGACGAAAAATGAATCCAGCATTCATCACAAAAATCAGAGTAGAAATTATATTTTTACTCTTGTTGAGCTCTTCGATTTCTTCAGCCGGTGACATACTATTTCGTCATGTGGTTATAGACAGCGAAGGGCCGAAGGACCCCTGGGCAAAAATAATGGGAGATATCAACGGCGACGGGTTTTTAGACATCATTATTGGTGGCCGTGCGGGTCCTCTGGTATGGTATGCCTACCCCAACTGGACTAAAACAATCGTTGCGAAGGGTGGATATAAGACCGTTGATGGTGAAGTGGGCGATATTGACGGCGACGGCGACTTAGACATCGTCATGGGAGGTTTGATATGGTATGAAAATCCACGACCTCATGAGGACCCGGCTAAGAATATTTGGAAAGCCCATAAAGTTGCGAATCATCCCACCCACGATGTAGAGCTCGGCGACCTGGACAGAGACGGAGACCTGGACATTGTCACGCGAGATCAGTCCGAGTTTGGCCATAAAGCAGGCAATAAAATACATATATGGCGACAGGATGGGACCAACGCGTGGACCGAGAAGGTCATTAACTGTCCTCACGGAGAGAGCATCACTCTGGGCGATATCGATAAGGACGGTGACCTCGACATTGTCATCGGCGGCATCTGGTTTGAGAATACCCAGGATATAGTCAACGGTCCCTGGACTGCGCATCGGTTTGCTCGCTGGCATCCGAGTGCAACAGTACAAATAGCTGACATCAACGGTGACGACCTGCCGGACGTGGTCCTTTCACCGTCGGAGCTAAAGGGGAATTTTTATAAGATATCCTGGTTTGAAGCACCGTCCGATCCAAAGAAGGAAAATTGGTCCGAACATATTATCGCCGAGGCCGTCGAATGCGTTATTCACGGATTGGTGACCGCCGATGTCAACGGCGACGGCGCTATGGACGTAGTTGCAGCCCAAATGCACCAAGGGGCTGATCCCGATGAAGTAGCTGTCTACATCAATCAGAAGAACGGTTTGTCATGGAAAAAACAAATCATATCCACTAAAGGCTCACATTATATCCGGGCCGGCGATATTGGAAATGATGGTGACATAGATATCATAGGTGCAAACTGGAGCGGCAGTTATCAACCAATCGAGATGTGGGAAAATAAATAAAAGCAAAACCCGGGTCCATCTTTCGAGTATGAAAGGAGATATACTTTTGCCTCCATAAGCTGCTAATCTAAGCTGCTAATCTCCTATACCTTCTTAAGGGCTTGTTGAAAAAGTCGAGATTGCTTCGTTGCTACGCTCCTCGCAATGACAAAGAGTGCATTTTCAGGTCATTACGAGCGATTCGAAGAATCGCGCGGCAATCTCAAAACGCCATTTTAGACTTTGGCAACAGACCCTTAAGGAGCAATAACTTACGAAGTTTGCTACGGTGTGGCTATTTTTTTACTTGCCGATTTTTTCAACTTCCTCATAGCTGTCTTGCGGGTTGATTACCAGTTTAAGATGCTCTTGTTCTGCCCAGGTCCTTATTAAATCCAACATTATTTTTATTTTTGGAAATCTTCTTTCTTTTCCTAATACGCTAATTGGCATAGTGCTCGGAGTATGCCTAAATACCAAACTACCTGTACTTGGACCCTGCATATTATATTTGTCTTCTACTAATATTCTCTGTGGTGTCATTTGTTTTCTTGTAGCTGGTATCTTAGCTTGTTTGAAAACTGCCGCTTTAGTGCTGCCAATATCAACGGTCACTAACTTAACGACCCAGATACATATCACACAGACAAGTACTGCCAATCCAGCATTAAAAAACCAATGCTTTTTGCGTTTTTTAACAGTAGTGTCTCTCATTTAGATTCCTCTCTTTAAGCAAGAATCAGCTCCTCCAGGACAAATAAGGATATTCCCACCTATTTAAATTATAGTCTATATTTGAGAGGAATGCAAATTGGCCGGCTCATTGCTACTCAAAACACATAGAACTACGTATTCTCAACGGAAAAAGGGCTTGTTTCTCATTAGGAAAAGTCCTATAATCTAAGCTGCGGTTCGTGCTTCTGATTGGGGGGCTTCTGTAGTGAGATAGACTGCACTCTACTCAAACAGTCTCCTTATGTCCTCGTCTGTAATCCTTTCATCAGGCCTTATCGGTTCTCCTCTTCGCATTCTCAGGTGCTCAAAAAATTCCTTCACATTTCCTGGAGCTGATTTGATCGCCAGCCCCAACGAGTACCTCATCAAAGAGATATCCGCTCCTTTAAGGACGCCCTTTATAAGCCCAGTCTCTGTGTCCTCTTGACGTTCCATCTCCTTGCAAAACTTGTCCAGCACACTCTGCAAATTACCATATTCTATCTCTTCCTCACCAACCGGCTTATTGGTTATTTGAGAATAAGGCATTTGCATGGCCCTCAAAAGATACACTGCCTCAGGTGGAATTGCATTCGCATGCTCAAAACCTTCTTTGAACTCCGGGCCCCCATAATATGGGGGCAGAAGTATGTGGGGTCTCTGAATTAGAACTATACCTTTCCTTACGATGGTCCTGTCCCTGAGTCGGCTGTGTTCAGCAACGAGAACGTAAGGCAATTCCATATCTCCAAAGGTAAAGAGCATCCGCTGATATTCTCTAATTACCTCGGTGGCACTCCAGTGTGCCATAAAATCTGCTCTGTCATATTCAGGCATTTTTTACTCTCTCAAAAACGTTATACAAGAACACTCCCGCTCCAATTTGTAATTTGAACAAGAAACTTTGGCGTCGTCAAGGATATTCACTACTTAAGTTCATTTGCAATCCGCCTACGGCGGACAAGATTGGGTTTGAATTGGCTTTGTTTTTATATCCGGCCAGCGGGATAAAATTGTTATATACCTTTGTATAATAGATATTTACGTTCATTTGGGCATCTTTAAAATTGGGTTTGTTTTGCATAAAAAGTAGCTGATTTGTAGAGAGTTCTCTACAGATGTAGAGGGGGCCCCGACAGAAAAGCAAGTGAGCTAACATCGGGGGTAAACTCCGTATTGCGTATTTAGAGGTAAATGGTTCATAGTTCATGGTTTATAGTTAATAATTTCCGCCATACGACAGCGGATCTGCGACATTGGTTAATTGTCTGGGCCTTCTGGGCTGGCTGGGCCTTATAGGCACGTAAATAATTAGCTGCTTTTTGCCGGAGGGTAAAAAAACACTCCCTCTATAATTAGACGTAGCTGCACATTTGATACGAAAATATAACCGTTTCTCGTCGCTCGTCGCTCGTAACTCGTTTTGGGAAAGTGAGTTAAAAATTTTTGAAAAATTTGATTTTTGCTCTGAGGTATCAGCGTTTTTGATTGAAAAAACGGACGAACACTGACTCTTAGGACACGGACTGACACGGATTCACACGGATTCTTGAGTGGATTATGGAAATTCGCCTACTGGCGGTTTATGTTAGCCTGCTGGCTAATATGCGGGTATTTTAACATTTTTCAAACAATAGTCAACAAAAAAATGGCCAAAAAAGCACTTTTATCTGTCATCTTGAGCAACCTCTAACACCTGTTACCTATTTACCCTCCTTTTTCATACGAACCTGTTTGGCCTTAGCAATAATGGCAGCAAAGGCAATCGATTTTTCGATCCCATCTTTTTGCTCTGCCAACTTCATCAGCATTTGACCTACAACTTTCTCTTTAAAACCCGAGCCAATAGAATTATCTGTCGCAATATCAATTGTAAAGTCTTTTTCATCACGAGTATTTACAGGCTTCTCTTTGTCCCAGAATCCTGTTTGATTAGACATCTGCTTTTCTACATGTTTTCTATATTTTTGATCACTTATCACAGCCGTCTCTTTTTTAACTTTTTGACTCGCTATCTGAATCGGAATACTTTCTTCAGTAAAAGTTTTTGGTTTAGCACGTCTTTTCACAAGTATAGTTTGCCCAAATTTTAGGCAAAACCACTGCCATGTAATAGGATACTTTCCTCCTTTCTCAGAAACAGTTTTCATTGGGTTTGCTTCACCCAAACCCTGCACGAACCATTTACCCTTATACTGACCAATATCATCTATTTGTGTTCTGCCGGGTTTCCAGTAAAGCATGTCAGGGTAAAGGTGGCTTCGCGTCTTCTGCCCTTCACTTATTTTATATAATCGTTCAGACTCCTCTACTATATATTTTATGTCAGCCACTTCCTCCGGCGGGTCATTCTTCGCCATCACTCCCATGATGGCACCTGCCATTGTTGCGATTGTATCTGTATCACTTCCAAAAAGATTAACAGCTTCAATCAATCCTTCTTTTGGCCGATCCCGAAAAACATAACTCAAGTATGAAGCAAGCAATGCTGTTTTTGTTCCTGAACCAGCCAAATCCCTTCGAAGGCACCCAATTTGTTCAACTAATTGCGCATAAGTCTCTCCAACTCTCTCATGTCCTCTTGCTTTTGTTAGAGTTTTTTCTGCAATTCCTATATCTTTTTGAACCTCCTCGACAGATTCCAAAATCGCTTGCTTAATTGACTGCTGGGTTTCCCCCTCCCAGTGATGCAACCAATAAAAATTTAATTCTTCGTCTGATTGGATAATTTCTGGAAGTTCTTTCAGATTATCCACAATTGAAAACCAAAAAGAAGGATTAGGGATATTTCCACTTATTAGACTTTCTCGTAAAGTAAGAGCATGAAAGGCCGCACCAACAATCGCTCGGCTATGACCATGAGTTATTATAGTGTTTCGAATCACATCTTTGAGGATTTCTGTGTTATTCTTTTCTTTTGGTGCGCACCAAACGTGAGGTTGTATCCTCATTGCAGCCCCATTACCACCTCCATTTACATAAATGGCATAATCAGTTCTGTAAAAATTTGAGTCCCACCGAATTTGGCTCTTTTTTAAAAATTCGGCCGCTGTTTTAGTTCCCCGTCCCGCACCCAAAGAATAAGAAAGCCAGACAGGTAGCTCTACCTTCGAAAAAGTTTCTACATCAAAGAATCCATCTCCCCTGATTGATCTACATGTTGCTAACCGTAATTGAGTGTCATCTGAATAACAACCTGCTGGTAATTCGACATAAACACCAAATTTACCACCAATTTGTCTCTTCCAGGGTATCAACTTCGTTACCCGATTTTCTCCGCCAGTTCGACGTGGAAGGTACGATTTGCTACATAACTCAGTGATGAATCCAAGAGCATCACCATACGCTGCCCAGAGCATTGACTCTCTAATAGTTTGCTTTGTCACCATTTATTTTTGTGTCCCTTATGTAATTAGAATAATTCGGCTTTTTCAATGCACTTGACATCCTTATATTTCTGATAAACAGCAAAGAGGCTTTCGACCGCACTTGCATCATCTGCTTTATTAACGTATATACAGTTAATATAGTCAAGTGATAATTTGCCCGGGTATAGAACCTCAGCTTGATTACATGTTGGCTGATTTTGGGGTGTGGACAAGTTTCTTGTAATTATGTTTCTTTCCCACTTCATAACCTTTCTATCAAATAGTTGTTCCAAAATACCTGCGCCCTGACCTCTTTTAACTCCGGTGTAAATATTATTAGTAGTTGTGAAAATTACACCAGAGTGTGTTAAAATTTCCGGTGAAAATGAGAGAATACACCAAAACCCTTCCATTCCTGAGTGCCATTTACCTTTAGAGATGCCAAATAAGTTTAGATTTACTGTAGTAATGGATAGATTCACATAATCGTGCCATGTTGAATCCCGGCTCCTGTCTGGACAATTAAATTTCAGTATATGCTCAAGATACTTATCTTCTGATAAACGTTTGCGCGACTTTACAGCATTTGATGCCAAAATTCCCGTCATCCCGGAGTTTGTAGTGAAATGAAGAACTTCCGTAATTCCCCGCTTTTTTATTATATCTTCGATGGTCATAAAGATTCCTCCCGATATGTGTCTGGATCCAAAAGCGAGATTAGGCTGGAAGCTTCTTTTGGTTTGTATCCTATAATAACTGATGCCCTGGCTCTAGTAATAGCCACAGCCAGTACCCTCCTCAAATTCTCGAATGTTGCATCTCCTTCTTCACTCCCGTGGGGTGTGGTCTTATCATTTAACCCAAGAATGAAAACGTGGTCGAATTCGAGCCCTTTCGCAGAGTGCATCGTTGATAAAGCTATGTTTTCGTCTCCTTTTGGCCATTCTGCTTGCCTTGTAATTTCAACATAATCTATACCTTTTCTTTTAAGTGCATTCCTAATATAATCAAACCATCCACCCCCTCGTGGCTTCAGGAAAACAACAGATTCTTTTGATAGATCTATGTACGATGTTATATAGTTCAAAACATACTCAACCTGTCTACTATAACGTCCTTTGATAACTAAGGGAATAGGGCCACTACGCTTACATGATTTAAGATCGGGCAGGGTTCCATCATCTCCAATATCAAGCCCCTTAAGAAGGGGCTCTGCAAACGCGCATATTTCTTTTGTGTTACGATGATTTTCTTTTAATCGATAACTTTTCATATCTTTGATCCCTACCTCAGCCAAAGGAAACCCTCTTGGATAAATTCTTTGTGCTGCATCCATAACAAATATAACTGAGGAAGGTTCACCGGCGCAACTCATTAAAGCTCGAATCTGATTGGCAGAAAAGTCTTGCGCCTCATCAGCAATTATAATATCATATTCTTTAGATGGTTTATTTTCTAAAACTTTCAAGGCCAAGTCATTCCAATCGACCTGTCTAATTTCTTTCTTCCATTCTATATAAGGGTATACGATTTCTTTCATTAATCTTATTCTAAGATTCTTGTCAACTCGTGGAGTAGTTCCTCTATTTACACGTTTGCAGTTAATATAACTATCTAATTCCCGTAACAAAAAACGTCCTAATAGATAATCTATCTCATCAACAATGAAATCATGTAGTAAAGCAATATTTGAAGACAATTGTAGGATCTTCATGTCTCGTATGTCATAGTCGAGAATAGGACACTCAGTAAATAAATCTTTAGACCACTTTCCAAAAGTCGAAACCGTTATATCTAAACCTTTAGACTGTGGAATTTGTTTTTCTACAAGTTCTTCAATATATCCCTTAAGTGTTCGGTTGTAAGTGATTACAAGGATGTTTATATTAGCAGCGAGATTTTGCCTTCTTTGGCGGCTCAACCAAAAACTGGACAACTGACGGAGCATTAATAAAGCTGTTGTAGTTTTACCAGAACCTGCTGCACCCCTTATCAACCGAACCCCAGGACGTGGATTCGATATGAGAACAAGCTGCTCTGGAGTTGGTTTTCTCAGAGATAGAGTTTTCATTTATTTAGAACCCAAAGGAGTATACTTTCAAACCATACAATACCCAAAAACCCGCAATTCCCGTCAAAGAATTTCGTATCTCTTATTTCGCTGCACTCTTCAAGATGTCCGCCTCACGCATTCAAGCAAGTAAAATAACACGAAGGAAGGGTAAAGGCCAGGAAAATCAATTTATTATTGATTATTTACTCCGCCAAAAGACAGCGGATCTTCGATATTGATTATTTGATTTAGATTGCCGCGGTGCCTTATAGGCACGTAAGTATTTGCTCCTAATGACCTAAGCAATCTCATTTGGCACGATGTTATCTGTAATTGTTGTAATAGAATGAACTGACCGTATTGAATGACAGGGACTATCTTAAGGCTTGAGATTTCAAGGAATATGGCTATGATATGGCATCGTTAGGTGTTTCGAATGATTATTTGAGCTGGATAAGCTCTTAATAGTGCTGCGAACAGTCCGTATGGGGAAATTCCGGCTCTTGGAAAAAAGGTGATAAACTTGAAAGGGACGCTGGTTATGAAATTCGGTGGATTGTCTTTGTGGAAAATAGCATTGATTCTTTTGCTTCTAACAAGCGCAGGGGTGTCAATGGCCCAGAGAAAGGACGGTACGGCAAATATACTGATCTGGGACACACTGTCGCCTTTTGTGAATACTGTCGATTTGGGAGATAGAAGTAACTGGAAAGCTGTCCCGAGCGATCTTCTGACCCTCGAACTCGACCCATCCGCTGCCTTTTCGGATCCGGGTTACTATGGGAGAGAATACGCTTTCAAAGGGGATGTGATAGTAGAGAATGAGCACTTAACCGCGGTGTTCTGGTCAAGAAAAGGCAGAGTAATCATCTACTCGAAAGCAGATTCGAGCGAGAAGAGAATGGAATTTGTTCCTCTTCAGCTAAAAGGAGGGCCGGCGAGAATTACTTCCTGCGGCATATTGCAGAATACGGGTGACGAAGCAGCTTTGGAAGTCTCTTTTTCCGCCGGAAAAACAGGAGAGAGCTTGTCTGCCATTATTGCATTCAGCAAGTCTGAGATTGTCGAGATTAAACCCGCTGAGAACATGAAGGGAATAAGTCTCCTCGGTCCAATCGAGTACGGTATAGTGCCCAGTTTCATTGGCGATGATCTCATATTTAATCCCGGAGAATATCCTTCTATAAATACGCTTCGTATTCCTTCAGAAAATCTTTTCTTAGGATTACTTAAGGGCCAGAACAATGTGCTGGTCGTCACTTGGCCGGAGGGAAAGCAACAGATGAAGTTAGTGCTGGGTAATGAGCGAAGAGAGCCGCGCCTCATCGAATCTGTTGACTTGAAGCATGACGGCAAGAGTATTTATCTGGCCATATTGAGCGCACCGGGTATCTGGCATAAAGAGGAGCTGATGCCGTCTTATCTGGAACGGGACGTACTTAGCAACTGGAAAAGACCTTTCCCTGCAAAATGGGTGACCCAATTATCTGAATCTGGGGTAAAGACTACCTTTAAGTTTAGAGAATCCAAACTAAAAAAAATCTGGCGGGGTGTTATTGGTTCATACCACTACCCCGTCTGGTTTAGCGGGGAGAACGCCTTCTATCGTCTTGGTAAGAAAATACCCCCAAAAGGGGAATCTATTATCTATTGTCTGGAGAGAAAAGATACCCCCATCTCGGTTACCACTCCTGTTGATATCATGAAGGGAACGCTGGGCAGGCAAACATGTGATACTATACTTGACCTTGCAGGCCGCAAGCTGCGGACCCATCATAGAAGGGGCAGTGAAGGCATCCGCCGTGCTTGTACCTGCGGATGTACAGATGCAATGCAGGTGGTTTTTGATGCAGGCCAGGAAGTAGAAAAGAAAGAGTATGTCAACGAGGCCGTTGATGATATGGTCTATTTTGTCAGGCGGCACATGGAAAGAATCGACGAATACCAGGATTTTGCCGGTAACATGATAGAGTTTCTAAAGCTGACAAGGAAATCCACTCCTGACTTGCCCAGCAACGCTGGGTTCCTATTGAGACCCGCCGCTGGCGGGCCATTTCTTGACAATATGGAGTCAATAGCACAGGAGATAATCCAGGAATACAGCAGGCTAAAAGAGAATATTAAAACTCTGGAATACACGGATGAATTATCTCGTAAGACCAAAGCTCTTACTCGAAAGAAAAATCCAGGAAACCTGTCAACCTATATGGACCTCAGCAAGAAATGGAGAGAAATGGGCGGGGCCCAGGACAACCTTCTTGCACAATGTCACACTTCAACCAGGAAACTACTCCAGGAG